>Ga0307380_10000545_pt1 | contig 58338 bp, 50 predicted proteins | sample UN3MG_FD_202239 | JGI IMG/M metagenome (GOLD analysis project Ga0307380, IMG submission 202239) | Soil microbial communities from Risofladan, Vaasa, Finland - UN-3 | ecosystem: Environmental > Terrestrial > Soil > Coastal area > Acid sulfate soil | place: Finland: Risofladan, Vaasa | collected... | reverse complement strand
CGTAGATATGAGGAAGGAAGTACTGATCATCAATCTCATAGATATCTAGCTCACCGAAGGTCCTTTCCAGGCGGATGCCTTCCTGAGCATCAAGGATGGATTTTATGTGTTCTGGGGAGTAAGGAGAACGACCACTAAATGGTATAAGTTCCCAGTCAACATCATTTCTTTGGAGGATATATTTTACATTCATCAGACTGAGAATTGTTTTAATGTCTGCCAGCAGCTCTGAATCTTCGTGAAAATGGTTATAAACCAAATGCATCAGTTTTTGTGATAGTGGAAAGGCTCTTTTACTCTCGGATAATCGATAACCGCCTAATCCGGGGCGTTCCTCTATTAGTGGCTGGTGAATCAAATAGGGGGTGATATCGGTTGAGCCATAACCCCATTTGTAGGGCCAGCCACCATAAAATTCAGGAGGGTTGTACGGCAAGACTAGAATTCTGAAATCTCCCTTTTGCTCGTTAAACCATTTCCCTGCTTCAAACCAGTAATCGGGGATCTTGACATGATGTGATTTCATCTCCCCTCGCTCAGAGAAAATAACATCGCCGGTAAGGATTGGCCAGGCGCTAGTTAGAATGATAAGGAGAGCGCAGGCAACGAAGGCTTTCGCCAGAAGATGATGCTTTACCTTCGTGCTCCTTGAAATTATTAGTCTGTAGAGGCCATCAATTGAAAAACCTATTAGGACGGCAAAACAGATCGCTGTAATAGCAGTGAATTTTGCAAAGGGTTCCCGGAAAATCCAGAACCCCGGAACACGGAAGAAAAGGAAATTATAAATAGACCCAAAGGGAGGGTGAATACCATGGGCCAGAAAGATACCAAAGGCAGCCATAATTAAGAAATAGGGTATAAACTTATTCCTGTGCCTGAAGATTAAAACGGGCAGGGCTGAGAAGACCAAAATCGGGATAATAAAGGTAAGTATTATAAAAAGGGGCATTTTATAATAATGAGCGTAGGGAAAATAAGCAACACCACCGCTTACGGAATGGAAAGCCCACGAGCCAAACAATCGGACTGTCTCATAAAGGGGAGAACCACCTGGAGACGGCTGGAGGGCTTCCTTAATTGATGATTGTTGCATCAAAACATTTTTTGCGTAAGGATAAAGCCACCAGAGGTTTATCAATAAATATATAGCCGCTGTCTTTAAAGTGAAAACAAGAGTTCGAGCGATTGCCTTTTTTCCTCCGGTGGCTAAATGATAAACCAGATAAAAAAATATCATTATCCCGCCTATAGCGTAGATTGGGGGATTATTGATAGCTGAGACTATTAATAGTGATGCGATTCCAATTAAAACTGCATACTTGGTTGAAGATTTTTCCTCCCTTAAGCCTTTTATATATAAGCCTAAGATTAATGGTAATCCAGCGTATAGAACGGGGGTGGCCATAAGAGGGGTGACAATCATAATATAAACATTGAACATATAAAAGAGAGAGGCGGTAAGGGCGATAAGTTGATATTTTTTCTTTTCAAAGACCACCGATATCAAGTAATACATCGAGAGCCCTGTCAGCATAAATACAAAAACAAACCAGAACTTATTTACAGTAAGCAGGGAAAAGCCGAGGGCCTTAAAAAGGGCCCAAAATCCAAACCAGGGAACTATCAAGAATTGCTGAGCATTCGGCTCACCGCAGAATACATAAGGGAACCAGGCAGGCAAAGAAGCTTTAAGCGTCCCTATGGGGTCAAGGGGAATAGGAAAATCGCCCCCCGTGATTAACAATCCATCCTTAAACCATATCAGAGGAGTTAGGCCCATCAATAGGATCAATAGCAATACTTTATTTCTGAATAAAAAACTTTTTAATTTTTTCATGATCTCATCATGCCACGATCTCAGATGTTCTTATTTGATACACCCAAAATGTCCTACTGATTTCAAAAATAGCTTGAGTAAATTAGAAAAATGCCACCAAGTTTTCTTTCGATCATACCGCCAAATAATCTCAAGGATATCGGAAACCTGTCCCAAAAAATTACCACGACGTGAACCGATTAATAAGTCATAGCTTCTACTTCTCAGATTACCCAAATAATAAGCTCTAAGTCTTTTCTCTGCGGGGTATTCCAGGGTATCAAAAACAACCGGAGGATTCTTACTGGTCATGCATTGCTTAAATCCCTCTTCTAGGGTCATCAGAAATCGTCCGCTCTTCCGAGCCCAATCAAAAAGAGGTGTGCCGGGAAAAGGAAAGGCAACACTCCAATGAGCGGTAACACCTAGTTTTTCAATAAATCTAAGCGAGCGCAAAAAGGATCGATAAGAATGACCTATTAACCCGGTCACCATATAGGTGATCAAAGGAATCTCATATTTCTTGATTAATTTCACCGCTCTTTTTATCTCCTCTAAAGTTTCTCCTTTGCCTACAAAAGGAAACGTTTTCGGATCACCATCCTCAATTCCCATCGAGATGTTCGTGCAGCCGGATTCTTTTAATTTCCTGATCAACTCCTCATCAACCCGATCGGCACGCAATCCAGCAAGACTATACCTGAGGTTTAAATTCTCTGAAATGAAAAGGTCGCAAATTTTTTTGGCTCGAGACAGGTCAAGAGTAAAATTATCGTCCCAAAAGGTCAAGGTCTGGAGACGGTATTTCTTTTTGGCAAATTTTACTTCGGCCAAAACATTCTCCGGCGAACGCGCTCGCCATCTTCTGCCCCACATCTTAAAACAAAAAACACAACCATAAGGGCAACCTCGAGAACTCATCATTGGATAATTAAACAGTCCGCTTTGAGCATTGACCGTATCAAAAACCTCGAAGTTAGGAAAGGGCAGGCTGTCCAAATCAGCTATTAGAGGTCTTTCTTCGGTCTGAATCAGCTGATTCTTGTCTGAATCATAATAAATTATTCCCTTAACTTTTTTGGGGTCATCAAGGTTTTCCAGAAAGTCAACCACTGCTTCTTCACCTTCACCCGTAAAAGCGAAATCAAAGAAATAGCCATATCTCTCCATGAAACTTTTTTTAAACATATTAATGTGAGGTCCACCAGCAAGATAAACGATTTGGCGATCGGCCTTGTTTTTACAATACCCAACTATTTCCAGCGCCTCCGCCAGAGTAAAACCATTAATACTTATACCAATAACCTGGGGTTGCCATTTTAAAGCTCGGTCAATTTTTTTCCGCCAATCTGAACCTTTGGAAGAACCAAAATTAAATCTTACTCCCTTGCTAAGTCTAGCAGGGAGATTATTATAATCAACCACCCTCACTTGGTAGTTGTTTTTAAGCAAAACCGCGGCCAGGTATCCCAGACCGAGGTTTAAACCCGCCCCAAAGCCTTTGGGATCAATGAGTAAAACTCGCCTAATTTTGGGCTTCATTTTCTTTTTCTGGCTTTAATAACAAATCCCCAGGCAAAAAGAGCTGGCCATAATCTTCCTAGGGATTGTAAAAGAACATTCCTTGTTTTCACTTTGAGAACCTCAAAACCGGTCTTTTCAATAAGCTCCTCAATCGACTTTAGGGTGAAAAATCTTAAATGACCCTCATCAAGAATCGTTCCGCCTCGATAATCAAATTTTCCTAACAAAAGTTTTAATCTGATTTTCCAGTTAGCCACATTGGGAACAGAAACTAAGATATAACCCTGATCGGAAAGATATTTCTTGAGATTCTCCAAGATCTCACCTGGGTTACGACAATGCTCTAAAACATCAGCAAAAAGCAAAATATCAAAATAGCCTTTAGGAAAGTCAAGGTGTTTTAACAATTCAGCATCAGTCATGACTACTTGATCACACCTTTTCTTGGCAATTTTGGCCATTTCTTCATTAATCTCCATCCCGACGACAGAGCAGTTTTTTTCTTTTTTTAACTTCTCCGCGATCCGGCCGGTGGCGCAGCCAATATCCAAAACCTTCTTATTGAGTTCCACCAGGGAACAAATATCTTCATTAGGTGGTGTATCATAAAGAGCCCATTCTTTCTTTTGTCGAACCGACGATTCCATAAGCTAAATCCCCCTCTTTAAGGCGATGAATCTAGTCAGCTTATTACATAAAGGAACGACGCAATGGTTCCAACAAATACACGATCGCTTCGGCGAAGCAATTTTTCTTCTCAAGTTTTTGGCCCTTTTCCAAATGACAGCTAGTGGTTCATTCTTGATATTACCCATCTTGACTCGATTAAACTCGCAAGGGAACATCTCGCCATAGGGATTAACAAAAAACATAACCGCAGCGGCAAAACAAACATAGGTACGAAGAAGCTTTCTAGGTTCGGAAAGAAAAGTAGGCACATACCTATAAAACCCACTTTTCAAAAAGGGATATTTTCTTGACAAGGTCGCCCATTCCTGGCCAAACTTCTTGGCATCAATTTGTTTAAGAGCCTTTTTCACTTTGAAATGAGTCGCTTCACATTCTTGGACAGGTGTCAGTTGAATAGGAATATCTTTTTGGGAAAAAAATTGGACATACTCATCAATCTCCATAAAGTTTTTCTTGGTAATTACCATATTAACAGTGACCGGCACCCGATGCTCTTTAAACAAAGCAAGAGCATTCATTGCCGCCTCATAAACCCCTTTTACCCCTCTAATAAAATCGTGGGTTTTGGGAGTAATCCCATCCATGGAAATGGCAACCGAACCAAAGGTGGCAGCAATTTCCTTGATATTTTTTTTGTTGATCAAAGTGCCATTGCTGGCAACGACAATATCAAGACCTATTTTTTTGGCAAACTTACCGATCTCAAAGATATCTTCCCTCAAAAACGGCTCGCCACCGGTAAAACCAACATTTTTTACCCCTAACTGGCGAGCCTCAACTAATAATCTCTTAACCTCTTTGGTAGTTAGTTCTTTCTTGGCCAACTTAGGATCAATCTTCCATCTTTCACAAAATTTACAGCGACAGTTGCAACGATAAGTCAGTTCCAAATACATAACGCTGGGCTTGGGAGTAATTCGATAGCCGCTCCAATAAGACACAAAAGTCTCCAAACCACGAACAAGATAGAAGCCTAGATTTTTGGGCTTTTTATTCATTCTCCCTCTTGAAAATAAGTTTGACTGATCTGTGACCACCGCCTTCTTAAAAAAATCAACCCAATTCGAGATATATTCCGCAAGTGTTCCATCCCTAAAGCCGGATTATGAGCCAGATAATAAAATAATTTCCTGATGGAATTCGCCAGATAAAGCCGCCGATTGTCGCTCTGGGCTTGCGCCCGCAAGTTCACCAGCTCCTCGGTTGTCCACTCGGAGCTTTTCAGCACCGGTCGATCATACATTAAATCTTGATCATCAGTCCCTATTAATAAATTATTTTTCACTGCCTGCTCGTAAAGTCGAGTGCCATACAGGGGGGTGGCAATCGAGAATAAACAATTATCCGCCCCTAGTCTTCCCAGCTTTTGGGCAAAAGTGATTGTTTTTTCAATCTCTTTTTTAGTTTCACCGGGAAAACCAATGACAAAAAAACAATTACTGCTGATACCAACCTTTTTACAGGCAGCGACCATCTTTTCAACATATTTTAAATTGATACCCTTATCGATAATCTCATCAACTACTCTTTGAGAGCCTGATTCTGGAGCAAACCATAATTCCCGGCAACCGGCCGCTTTCATTTTCCTAAGCAGCCGCTCATCCAGAGTATCGGCCCTGATTCCATTGGGCGTATACCATTCAAATTTCAAATCATTGGCAATGATTAAATCACAAATCCTCTCCAACCTTTTTTTACTGCAACTGATATTATCATCCTCAAGATCAATTTGCTTAATTCCGTATTCTCGAACTAAATACTTCAATTCCTCGATCACATTCTCTGGTGACCTGGCCCGCCACTTTCTTCCCATAGTCAGATGGACCGAACAGAAAACGCAGTTGAAAGGACAACCGCGGCTGGTAATGACCGTCGCCCAAGGTTTATTTAAATCTCTATTAGCCCTTTTTGATTTAGCCGCTTCAAAATAAGTTTCCATGGGCAGCAAATCTCGAGCAGGAAGAGGCAAAGCGTCTAAATCATTAATTAATGGCCGAGGAGGGGCAAGATAAACCTTGCGATTAGTTTTAAAAGCGATTCCTTTAACCTTTTTAAGTTCAGTTTTGTTAACCCCTTTTTTCAATTTCTTAATGAGCTCAGACAAGGTAATCTCTCCTTCGCCGATGACAGCAAAATCAATATTTGGGCTGGCAACACACTCTTGAGGCCGAACGGTCACATGAGGTCCACCAATAATGACGATAATCTTTTTATCAATGGTCTTAATAATTGAGGCGACTCTAAAGGCCGAGTCTTTTTGAACCGTAAAAGTGATGGTGATACCAACGACTTTAGGTTTTCTTTTTTCAATTTCTTGGCCAATTTGTTTAAAACTTAAGCCATTGTAATTTCTTTTGGAGTCAAATTTTTTAATTTTTTTCCAACCCTCGGCCGGGGCATCGATGATTGAAACGGGATAGCCTTTCTTGCGCAGGACAGCCGCTAAGTAAGCCAACCCCAAGGGTTGAAAAAGATCCACCCCCGGCTGGTTTTTTGCCAGCAAAACAGGCGGGTTAACAAGGCAGACTGGCCAGCCATCTCTCTTTCTTACCTTTTCCATTCGATCCTCACCCTAATCAATTTTGGGTACCCGAATAATCTTGAGCATTTTCCATCTCAAACTACCTTTTGCCATTTCTCTCATAATAACCCTGTCTGGAACTTTCCTTTTCCTCTGGATTTTACGCCGTTCTCTTAGAGTATCCTGCAAATTCTGCATATTCCACCAAAAAGCCCGAAGATAAACCAAGGGTATCTTAAATTGTCTCCTCAAAATAAAAAAAACTGATTCTGCAAAAATAATGAGGAAATAAACTGGGAGGATTTTTAACAAACTAGCCGTAGAATAATTTTTAAGCAACATCCTAAAAGTGTTCCTTTCGCCGAAATACCTTTTCCGCGCGGTCGTATGATATGTTTTTACTCTTTCACCCATAGAAACTCCGCCATGAATGACTCCGGACATATGGCGAATTACAGACTTCAAGTTGGTAACTGTTTTATATCCCAAAAGTTTCATGCGCCAGCACAAATCAAGATCGTCTTTATAGATATAAAATTTTTCGTCAAGCATCCCTGTCTCTTCAAAAACTTTTTTCTTGAAGAGCATTGAACATCCAGAGACGTAAAATACCTCTCTAAATTTAGGCAGCTTTTTGGGTTCACCCTCTAACGCTATATAGCTCATCGGGTATCCCATTCTGTCCACACTGGATCCGAATTCCTGAATAGATTTACCGTCGTAATTTAATATCTTTGAACCTACTACTCCTATCTGCGGATCTGATTCTATCGTTTTCACCATCTCCCGCAACCAGTTTCTGTCAGCAATAATATCGTTATCAACTTTAACTACCAGATCGGTTTTAGCTTTTTTAAGGGCATCATTAAAGGATTTACAAACGCCTAAATTTTCTTTATCCTTCAAAATCTTGACCTGGGGAAATTTCTTTGAGACAAAAGAAACACTATCATCTTTAGAATTACCGTCGGCCATTATCACAGTAAAGGCAGGATAATCTAGCTTCAGCAAAGAGGAAAAACATCCATCCAAAAAATCTCTTCCGTTATAATTCGTAACAATAATTGTCACTTTGGGGTATTTTTTTTCGCCTAGCTTTCTAAATCCCATCACAAACTCCTTTTAATTTCAAGAGCTGCTTAAAGCCTTTTAAAGAAAATTTAATCAACCTCCAGTTTGCAATTGAAACAGATCCAGTTCTTCGAGGCTGATGAATAACGGAAACCTCGATCATTTTTATTCCAGATTTTTTGGCTAGAACTGAAAGCATAATATTTGGAGCCAAGGCATCTTCGGGAATCAGCTTTAAAAGACCATCAAGTATTTCTCTCTTTATTAAGCGAAAGGGGCAATTAGAGTCTTTAAGCCATACCCCAAAAAGCAAGAAATTTGCATAACGAACGATCCTACTCAAAATTAATCTATGAGCCGGATCATGCCTAACCTCACGAAATCCAAGAATAAAGTCATGGCTATCTTTATGTTTATACAACTTCCAAAAATCTTTGGCCTTAAACTGGTTGTCACCGTCTACCTGAAAAACATAATCCTTACTAGCTGACTCATAAGCCATTCTTAAATCCGCTCCATGATTTCTATGGCAGAGGGGTTGTAATATTCTTAATTTAGGGAATTCCTTCTTTAATCTCTGCAAAATTTTGAAAGTATTATCCTTACTACAACCATCAACCACAATTATCTCCGAACCATCAATTTTATTAACAACGCCTTTGTAGTATTCCATGACAACCCTTTCTATAACCTTTTCTTCGTTGTAGCAAGGGATAACTACTGAAACAGACATAACTTAATCTTCCTTTTTAAAATAATGATTTCTATACTTCCATTTTAACAGCAAACTGTATTTAGTAAAGTGAAAGGTGCCTTCGATAATTCCCCAATAAATACTTCCTCTTTTATTCAGAAGATTGATTAAAAATTTAAGGCCAACATTAAGCAACATGGGTGGTTTAAAGGGAAGCAGATAAATCTTATGTTTTATCACCCATTTAGTAAAAGATTTCGGTAAAACTGGCAGAAGCATAAAGAGAAACTGAAAATTGGCATAAATTCTTTCCGGAGAAAAAGTATCTTTGCTACCCAAGCCTATGACCAACGATGTAGAAGTCAAGCCCTCTTCTATTTGGCGAACCATTTTTGGTTTTATAATGCCAACATCCACCGCCGTTTTAATTATTGCCGTTCGAGGAAAATACTGAAGCCAGTAGGAATTAATCATTGAAGGCCTAATCTGATTGTAAAACCCCAGAGCCTGTTTCTGTTCTTTTAATCCTTCTTTTGGAATGTTAAAGATGTGATCAACTGAAAATTTAAGCCTATATTGGTGACAAAGACGAGAAGCCCTAATAATATCTTTGTTGGTTTCAAATCGCTTAAGAATCTCACGTCTGGTTTTTTCAGAAGCACTTTGAATACCAAGAAGAAGAAAATAGCACCCAGAATTGACCAAAAGCTTAACGATTGGTTCTGTCATAAAAATAGGGTGAGTAATCATTACGTAAGGCAAGCCGACTCTCTTTTTATAGTCATCTGTAAATTCCTTCAACCATTTATAATCTTGTCCAAAAACATCGTCTACAAAGGTGACTTTTTTAATAGAAAATTTCTTTTTTACCCATACCAGCTCATCAACCATATTTTTAGGGCTTCTTCTTCGCACTGGCTTACCTAAACCTTGGTAAACTTTGTGCAAAACATTATTTGAACAATAAGTGCAAGCAAAAGGACAGCCGCGACTAGAAAGAGCATAATAATCATCCTTTATAAATCCAGGGTAGACATTGTAAAACATATCCTTGTCAGGAAAAGGCAAGTTGTCTAAGTTCTCAATCAACTTGCGACAAGGGTTTTTTATGACCCTTTTGCCTTTCTTAAACCAAATATTTTTTATGTTATACTTTTTCTCTCCTTTTTTTATGCTCTTTAAAAGCTCATCTAAGGCATATTCTCCCTCTCCAACGCAGACCATATCTACTCCCTTTTGCTTGATAACCAATTCGGGAACAGAGGTGGAATGAATACCGCCAAAAACAATTGGCGCCTTCTGGCCTGAAGTCTTAATCGCTTCCGCTAATTTCAAAGAACGCTGATAATTAAAAGTGAAAACTGAAAAGCCTATTAAGTCCGGCTCTTTTTCGTTTATTTGCTGGACTATCTCCCTGGAAGTATCAAAAGCACGGGCGAGTATTTTAAAGTTAAAAGCTTCTGTAGCAAAAACTCTTGGGTCAAAAACAAGTTCTACCTGATGGCCTTTTTTCTTTAAAAAACTAGATAAAAACTCTATCGCAATATTTTCGGTAGCCATGGCTACAAAAACAATTTTCATATTTGACTTTTCTTTGTATAAGGTTTTCGTAATGAAATCCCTCTTAATATCAGAGAGATTAAATCCAAAAAGTCTTGCCTCAACCTGGAAACAGAAACAATATCTTCTCTAAAACGTCGCCAAAATGTCCGGAAATTAATATAAAATTTGCGATTTATTTCCCTCATCAAAGAAAACACATATTCCTGAGACAGTTTCTCGGAAACAAAGACTGGATAGTTACCAACATAGCCTTCACCTAGTTCCTTTCGGGCAAATCTGTCGATTATCTCCTCACTTATAATCCCCTGCTGTTTGGCAATCTCATAAAGCTTGGAGCCGGGAAATGGGGTAGGAATCGACAAGCCCAATAAATCTATTCCGGAAGTCAAAATCATCTTTTTGGTCTCCTCGAGATGTTTTTTTGTTTCCCCCGGGTGGCCGATTATAAAATAGCCGGCAAATTTAATACCGTACTTCTTACATAAATCAATTATTTTATAAATATGCCTATTGGTAAAACGACCTTTATTGACCACTTCTCTTCTAATCTTTTCATTCCCAGTTTCTATCCCAAAATGAATTAAACTACAACCCGCCCCCCCCATTGCCTGAAGCAATTCTTCATCAGCCAAATCAATCCTCGCATTGCACCTCCAGTTTAATTTCAGCTTCTGTTTTAAAACTTCTTGGCAAAATTTTAAAACGATGTCTTTACGAAGATTAAAGGTATCATCTTGAAAGTCAATTCTGCCATGACAATATTTATAAACTGATTTGATTTCCGCAATCAAATTTTTCACTGATCGATATCTAACTTTTCTACTGATAGAGGGTCGACTGCAATAGTAGCAATGATAAGGGCAACCGCGAGAAAACATCATTGATTCGTGCTGACTATATTTTTCCCTATTGATTAATTTTTTGTCTGGGAAAGGAATCATGTCTAAATTCATAATCACCTCTCCCGCTTGAATTTTGGGGATTTTTTGATCTTTAGATAATTCCTCCGCTGATTTCATGAATGTCTTTTCTGCCTCACCAGTAATAGCATAATCAAAAATATCGCCAAAACGGTTGATAAAATCCAGGTCGGCGCTTATGTGGGGACCACCTAAAAAAATCATAAATTTTTTCCCAAAGTTTTTTCTCAAAAAGCTTGCCAACTCCACTGCGCCTTGTAATTGGGGGGTCATTGACGTAATACCCACGATAAAAGGGGCTATTCTACCAACCCTTATTTTTAATTGCTCCAACGAAAGATTTTCTGCCGCAACATCGATAACGTTTGCTTTCAAGCCTTTAGAATATTTATTGACGTATGAAGCCAAATATAAAAGTCCTAAAGGAGGGACAGAAACATCAAGCACATGTGGTGCTCCTTGTGAAAAATATAAAGGTGGATTGATAAGAACAATTTTCTTTTTTATGTTAGCCTCTTTTAAAAATAGCGTTTAATTGAATTCCCATTGAATTCTGACTAATATCTTTTTCTTCAAGCCACCACCAATTTTCTTCACTAATAAGCCGTAATTTATCTAAGACCAGTTGAACTAATTTAGTCAGATGACCATTGTAAAACAGTTTTTCTAGCTCAAAACCGCCTTTCTTCGCCTTCTTTGTCAAGCCCTCAATTGAGTAATGTCTCTTGTGACCAATTTTCTTATCCAAATAAAAATATATCGGCCACAAAAAGGGCCACATGCTTCTATAAGTATTAGGAACACAGATATAAAAATGGCCTTTCTTTTTAACGACTTTCGATACGCCTTTTATGACCCGCTCATCGTTTTCTAAATGCTCTAGTAAGGAGATGGCGGAAATATAATCAAATAGGCCTGATCTGAAAGGTAGATTTTCAGCCGAGCAAACCAAAAATGCCGTTCTCTTTTCTAATCCTTGTTTTTGGGCCAGGGCTTTTGCTCGTAATATCGCCTCAAGCGAAATATCAATCCCAAATGACAACCATCCCAATTTTTTAGCTGCTTCAATCGTCGTGTATCCAGTCGCTCCACATCCAATATCAAGATAAGTTTTTACATTTTTACTAAAATCAGTCTCAAAAATTCTCTTAAGCATGCTTAAACGCCAGTTTTCAAGTTTATACTTTTTACTCGAAAAGCGCGAATAATGCTTATCAAACCATTTAAGTTGTTCTTTTTCCTGGACACCAAAATGGTCGCTTTTCATCAAGATTGGAACACCTCTAACAATATCAAAAAGGCTTTTACACTTCTCGCATGCTAGTTTTTCATTTTTCTTCAGTAAAAGCTTTTTATGACTACAATAGGGGCATTGAATATAATCCAAAATCCTTTTTATTTTCATTTCAGTTTTTTTACTGCCAATAATTCAAAACTAAAAATTGGGAAATAGTAAGCAAAAATTTGAAAAAAAGCAAAGTATGAAAAATCCGACCTAAAAGGCGACTATGATAAAATCTTGCTAGTAAACCACTCATTTTGTCAAAGAATACTCAAATCTGATCCGTTTTAATCTTTTAGAATTAATTTTATTTTTATACCAATCAACCATTGGAATCAGTATCTGGGTTGGCACAACTAGACAACCTAAACTAAGAACCCAAAACGAAAAACTAAAAACATTTTCCCACCGATATTTTAATAGAAAATAAATTTCCCGTAATAAATATTTAAATTGAGCATAATTTTTGATTTGGACAAGACCGATGTAATTAATAGCGGCAAAATTCTTGATCATATATTTTCGAAATTGCTCAAATTTCCTTTCTTTAAAAACCCTCTTAAACATCTCCACCCAGCTTTGGAGTGGTGAAATCCGATAGATATCAGGGAGGCTTCTGGTTTGGCTTGTCCCAATTCTCACCGCAATCGTATAATCCTTGAGACACATCACTGGATGATTTTTAAAAATCGAGGCAAAAGGATAAACATGGCAAGGAAAAATATCCCGATGAAAACCTCTATCCATCCAATCTCTTCGGTAAGCCAACCCTGAAAGTTGATCCAAAGAATTAAACATTCGGATAATTTTTTTCGGATCACTCTCAACTGAGACAATTAAATCCTGATTGCTAACCGGTGGCTTTTCTCTAACTGGTTTATCTATCGCTTCATCAAACCAATAATAAGCTCGGGTAAGAGCACCAATCTCAGGGTAATTAACAAAAATATTATAAACTTTTTGGAGAGTCCCTTTGGATAAAATATCATCTTGACCCATTAAAAAAAGAATATCCCCAGAAGCTTTTTTCCGACAAGCTTCTAGATTACCCGAGTAACCCAAATTTTTTTTATTCCGATAGTATTCAATCCTGGAATCTTTAAAACTTTTAATTACTTCTGCTGTTTTGTCAGTAGAGTTGTCATCCACAATAATAAAATCATAATCAGAAAAACTCTGATTTAAAATACTCTTGATCGTTTGTCCAATCACTGCCGCGCCATTATAAGCCGGCATACAAATGCTAAGCTTTAGCTTTCTAAACTTTTGGCCTTTTTTCATTTGGTCGACTGTTTTTCTATTCGACTGTAAACAAAAATTACACCCACTATAAATCTCAGAAAAAATACCCCTAAAAACAAAAAAAGGTGTCTAGCAAGCCTCTGCCACTTTTTATTTTCTAAAAAGACTTTAAAGTAGCGATACCACAAACTAAACTGTTTTTTAACGTCTGGGTCATCTTCACCCCATTTCTTCCTGTAAACATCAAAACTTTTAGAATAAAAAACTTTCTTAGTTAAATACTTTTTAAAATCGAATTCTATTTCATTATGATAAATTAGCGCCTGGCGGTGCAATCTGGTTAATTCCGCCACCCACTTTTGACTGTTAAAATTAATCTTTCTTAAATTTTTATTGATTTGCTCAAAATTGTACTGATCCACCAAAGCAACTTTGCCCAAATTTCTGATTTTTTTATCGAAATCCCAATCCTCTGGGCCGGTCATTTCTAAATCAAAACCGCCTGTTTTTTGAAAAGCATCCTTTCTAATCACTCTTACACAATCGATAACCGTTCCGCCATAAAAACTTCTTTCGAATCGCCTTGCCTTACTCCAGAAAGAATCTCCAAGGACTATCTCAGGAACATAGAGAGCAATCAGATTTTCCTGTTCAAGTTTTTCTACCGCCTTCTCAACTAAAGTAGAAGATAAAATCATATCAGCGTCAAGATAAATAAGATATTCCCCGTGAGCTTTTTCAAGTATACCAAAATTGCGCTGTTTTGATCGCTCTGGTCCTTTATTAAAAACCAAATCAGTATACCTTTTGGCAATCTTCTTTGTCCTATCTACAGAATTATTATCAACCACAATAATTTCTATTTTTCCCTGTGGATAAGTTTGAAATTGAATACTCTCTAAGCAGCTGGCAATATTTTTCTCTTCGTTTTTTGTCGTAACAATTATCGAAAATAAAAACTGGTTTTTAGCCACCATCTCATCTCTCCTTCTTTTACTTTTTGGCTAATATTTCTTTTACTTGATACTGCCCTTTTTGGAGATTTTTAATCACAAAAAGGATAATTAAAAGATCGCAAATAGCTCTTTTGAAAAACTTGAAACTAGATTGTGACCTCCCAAATTTTCGATAATGATAAGTCACCGGCGCTTCAGTAACTTTAAACCCCTTTCGATAAGCCATATAGGCAGCAAAGCGATAAAGATCGCCATAAATACCCAGTTTTTCTACTAGCTCCCTTTTGTAACATTTAAAACCGCAATAAAAGTCATGGGCCTTAAATCCGGTCAGCAGAAAAACAAAAAGATTGACAATTTTGGAAAAAATAATTCGGTGCCAAGGATCGCGTCTCTTTTTTCGCCAACCAGTGACCATATCATAACCTTCTTTAATTTTTCTTACTAGTTTGGGGATTTCGAGCGGATCATGTTGTAAATCACTATCCAAAAGAACCAAAAGCCTACCCCGAGAAAGATTAATACCTGCTTCCAAAGCCGGAGTTTTGCCATAATTTTGGTCAAAGGAAATAATAGAAACTCGCTTATCTTTTTGATAAATCTTTTTTAAAATTTCTTCACTTTTATCAGAAGAACCGTCGTTAATAAAAATTATCTCAAAGCTCTTATCAACTTGAGAAAGGCCACTTTTAAGCTTAGAATAAAGGAGCCTTAAGTTTTCTGCCTCATTAAAAACAGGTATAATAGCCGAGACCGCTACCTTGCCAGACATGAAAACATTTTAACATATGTCCGCCTTAACCGTCCCATCCAAACAATGCCCTATTTGCAAAAGCAGAGCTCATTTTAAATTCAAGCTGCGTGGCTTTAATCTCTATCAATGCCTCACTTGCCTTCATCAATTTTTCTCACCGCATCCCTCGAAAATCAGAAAAATCTACGAAAAGGAAAAATACTATCGTGACAGTCAAAAATTTCCCTCATTCTCAAAACAAGATCATCGAAATTTTCCTCAATGCAAAACCTTTACTTCTCGTCTTTCAGAAATTCGCTCTTTACTTGATTTAAAACAACCAAAAATCCTGGACGTTGGCTGTGGCGCGGGCTTATTCGTTAAAATTTGCAATCAACAAAAAATTAAAGCAACAGGAATTGATTTTTCTAAAACCGCGATTAGGCTAGCTAAAAAACTAAAAAGCAATTGCTACCACCAAGACTTCTTAAAAGATATGGCTGATTCCTGTTTCGATGTCATTACAATGTTTGATGTTCTAGAGCATCTTGTCAATCCTTCGGCTTTTCTTAAAAAAGCTCACTCTGCTCTAAAGAAAAAAGGGGTTCTGATTCTGACAACACCAAAAGGAGATAGCTTCGCTTGTAAGATTTTTAAAAAACGCTGGCATTTGTATACTCCTCCCCTCCATCTCCAGATTTTTAGTTCTCTTTCTGTTCGCTTACTTTTAGAAAAACAGGGTTTTAAAGTCTTAAAAATAAAAAATCAAGGCCAGTGGACAAATCTTGGCTACATGGTCTCAAAAATGATTTCAATCTATAATCTCAAAACAGCCTTTATAGAAAAATTACTTCATCAAGCCAATCTTCATCGCCTCAACTTATACTGTAATCTTTTTGATGTGATAACCATCTTCGCTCAGAAAGAATAAGCAAGTCATCAGGATCAGTGGCTTTGGGCGACTGCTCTGTCACCCCACTACCCTTCATCTATTATTTTTATTTTCTCATTGCTATTGCTAATTATACTGCGTCGCCTCGCTGGACTTGTATAATCCAGATAGTATTATATAATGACTCTCAATCAGCTGCCAGAAAACATGGCAATCCAAAAAAAGATCAAACCGTTAGCTTGGATTTTTATCGTTTTGCCGATAATGATCGCCTCTCTGGTCTTAATTAAAGACAAGCCTTTCGTCATTGATGAGCCCCACCATTGCAAAGTCATCGAAGAGATTGTCGAACATAATATCACCGACAAAACATTTCAAAGGGTGACTACATTTCCTGGTTATCACTTTGTGATCGGTCTATTAAGCCATCTCTTCAAAAACCCTTCTTTATCCTTGGTTCGATCACTATCGACAATTTTTTCTTTTCTTTCTGTCTTGGTTTTTCATTTAATCGCCAAAGAGATTGAACCTCAAAAAGCAGCCACCAAAACGCTTCAATACTTCTTTTTCCCTTTTCTATTCATTTTTTTCTTTCTAGTTTATACCGAAGCCTTTTCTTTACTCTTAGTGATGCTTTCCTTTTACTTTTTAACCAAAGGCCGATATAAAACCTCAGGAGTTTTTGGCTTGTTGAGTGTTCTTGTGCGGCAAGATAATATTATTTGGTTGGGATTTTTCGTCCTTTTAATAATCTTAGAAAAGGGCAAACTCAGGCTTGGCAAAAAGCAGATATTGAGTTTTTTAAGCGAGGCCTCAATTTTTATTTTTTCCTTTGGGGCTTTGGTTGCTTTTCTCTTTTGGAATAAAAGCTTTGTTTTATCAGATCCTGGCGCCCATCCTTTTTCAATCCACTTTGCTAATCTGTTTCTTTTCTTCCTTCTTCACTTTTTTTTGTTTTTGCCCTTAAATATTTCCCACCTTCCCCAACTAGTTAAAATCATTAAAAGGAAACCCTGGATTATATTTCCAATGATTATTTTCTTTGTTTTTTATATTTTTGCTTTCAAAGCTGATCATCCCTATAACCAATGGACACTCGATTATTTTTTAAGAAACCGCCTGCTCTATTACGCGACTAGAAGGGACTTGGTTAAGACTATTTTTTTATACCCATTGTTTACTCAATCGCTTCCCTGGCTGTAACTCAACTTCACAAAAAGATTTATTGCCTTTTTTACCCATTCGTCGTCGTTTTCCTCAGCTTATCTTGGCTGGTTGAACCGAGATATTATCTAATTCCCTTTAGCTTTTTTATTCTTTTCAAGAAACAAAAATCGCCTCTCATTGAATACCTAACCATTATCATCTTTATGGTTCTGGCTGGCTGGATATTTTGGGGGGCATTAAACCAGAAGTTCTTCTTGTAAAACTATTGCGGGGGTTGCGAAACAACTGGTCAATATTTTACAATAAACAATCATGAAAAAGCGCAACCGGCCGAGTGGTTACGACTATTTCGGAATTTTAAAAAACCACCTTAAAGATTTGAGTAAAATCTTCAGTGGCAAACTAACCTATCCCCGGCAAATGGAGATTCATTTGCCAGCTGATCACAAAAGAGCTTGTAATTTTAATTGTTCTTATTGTGCGGGTAAATTATTTATCAAGGATTTAGATACTTGGGAATTAACTGCCCTAGAACTTCTTCATAAACTCAAAGACGCGATTCCTTTTAACATCTTTGGCGGTGCCTATACCGAACCTCTCCTGAATCCGTATTTTATGACTTTTCTTCATACAACCAAAAAATTGGGTTCTCATTTTGGCATTCATACCAACGGCTCGCTTTTGAAACTTTTAGAAGAACACCAAGGATGGCTTACTAATCTTTGTCGGATTTCTACTGACCGCAAAGATTATTTATCTATCAGTTTAGATGCCGGCCTAGCTGAGTCTCATAACTCAAATAAGGGCATCCGGAAAGGAAGCTGGTTTAATGATATTATCGAAGGTATTGGTTTGGCAACAAAGATCAGAAGAAAAACGAAAGCCAAAGGGCCAACCATCAGGCTTTGTTACTTAATGACGGAAACAAATTCCTCTCCTAGAGAAATTAAAAAAATCGTTGAAGCTGCCAAAAAACTTAAAGTCGATTCTTTAAGGTTCTCTATCCCTTTTTCTTTTTATAATCAAGAGTTTGACAAGGTGAGGCGGTATCGAGACGCAATCGAAAGGCAGTTGGAAAATAAGTTTCATAATTTAGTAAAGCCCTACTTGACTTCGGCCTCAAAAAGGCCTCATATTTTTTATGTCAGCTCGGTTTTCCAGGATATTGATGTTTATGATTTTCCCCAATGCATCTATGGCTATTATCAAATCACTTTAGGTGCCGACGGTTATGTTTACCGCTGTTCAACGACCGCCACTCCCAGTTTTTCTCAATTTAGATTAGGCAAAATTACCAGCGATTTAAAAAAATTCAATAAAATGATTCTCGCTGGCCAAGACCCCAACTTTAAAGCCTTTTCTTGTTTTAAAGCCGGTGGACGCTGCAATCGCCAAGCCACCGAATGCAACCGCACTTATCGCGACCTAAAAAAACAAAAAAACTATCATGATTAAAACAGCTTTAATTGGTCATGGTTATTGGGGTAGTATCTTGCTTCGTTATTTAAAGGCAGATAAGAGATTTAGTGTTAGGCATATTTGCAACTCTAAAACAGACATGAGTCAAGTTTGGCCTGATGTTAAAGTGGTCGTGGTTGCTACTCCTATTGATACACACTATCATGTTGTCAAAGAGGCGCTTTTACAAAATAAACATGTCTTTTCAGAAAAACCCCTTGCCTTAAAAACTGAAGAATGTTTAGAGCTGCAAAAACTCGCTGAAGAAAAAGGCCTGATTTTAGCGGTAGAATATACCCAAACTTTTTCTAAGTCTTTAAAAAAAGCAGCTGAAGAGATCGATATTGGCAAAATTCGGGCCATAGAAATGTCAGTCAAACAACTAGGTAGGTTTTTAAAACGGGATGTTTATTGGTTAATGGCTTCCCATTGCTTATCAATCTTGGACATGTTTGTTCCTTTACAAAAACTTGAGTTTCGCCGCCTGGATTTTATCACTGATGGGAAACGGGCAGAGACCGGCCAGATTTTATTTTGGAACGAACAAACAAAAGGGCAAATTTCCCTTAGTCTTAATTTTCCGGGTAAAGAATACCAGGTAGTCGTTTATGGAAAAAGGGGCACGATTGTTTACGATACCACGACTAAGCCAACCCTCAAAGTTACTTGGTACCGAAAGACCCCCAAAAAGCTTCCACCTGATTTGATCATCAAGGAAAAGTCATGGGCAATCGATGAGAAGAATAATCTGAAACATGCCGTCGATTATTTCTATAAAGTCTTAAAGGGTAAGGAGAAAACAAATCTAAAAAGAGCGATAAAAGTGACAGAAATCTTGGAGAACTTATCTATCAGTTAAACTCGCCTTTCTCTATGCTTAAGTTAAAATAGCTAACAAGACAAAGGAAGGAAGATTAGATAATCAGAGAAACTAAAACAGGTGGGAGATTTTTAGAGCCTATTAAAACTTCTCTTTCACCCCTAAGATGATAGCAATTTTAAGCGAACAAGGCCACTCTTTAAAACCCTCTAGCGTTAAAAGCCTCCAAATTAAAATTATTAATTAACCGATTAATAAAAGAATAAGCCAGGGGGTGGTGTTTAAAAGAAAAATTATCCCATAAAAGGTGAGATAAATAGGAAAAACTCATTGCCCACTCTAGCCCGGGTACGCCAATCCACCGGCCTATTAACCAAAAAAGAACAATATACTCCCAACCATGTAAGACAACGTAAACCTTGGCGGCTGGTTTTATATAGGATTCCACATTTAAAAACTCTTTTAGTTTAAACTTCAATCCAAAAAAGTGAAAATAATCAAAAAGATGATCAATATCAATCAAAAAACCAACCAAAAAACAAGCAATCAATAAATGCCAATCATGGAAGTTTAACCAAAAAGCTCCAGCAATAATTAAGGTTAGGATTAAATGAACAAGTTCGTGTTTTAAGAAAGCGATTTTTGTTTGCCTTAGGAATTCAATTATTGACATTTAAAGTCTAACACCTTAGAGGTGCAATCCTATCTACACCTCAACATAATTTTTAAGCAAAATCTTTTAAATGGCCAAACACCGCTTTTCCTGCTCGCCAGAAAAATTTTAAATCATCTAATCTGCGCACAGAACCTATTTTTTTAATTATAAATCGGGGAGTGATAAATGATTTATACAACCCTTGAGTCATTCTCATAACCTCTTTATCTTTCATTGGTGTTTTCATTACTGGTTGGCTCATATCAAATCTATTCCAATCTTTTGTTTTTAACCAGCCATTTTTTTCGCATTCCTTAAAAAGAGCCGTCCCTGGATACGGAATAACAATAGTTGCTTGCAAACTATCAATCAGGCCTTTACCAAACAAATTCTTCGTCATGGCAATGGTTTTTTCTGCATCCTTTTTAGTTTCCCAAGGATAACCAACCATACAAGTAACATGAGGTTCAAGATGGCCACCAATCTCCCTATTGGCTTCTTTAACTAACTTTAACTCCTTTTCAATCACCGACACGCTTATGCCTTTATTCAGTCTGTCTACTGTTTTTTGATTAGCCGATTCCAACCCATAAAGCAAAAATCTAAATCCCGCTTTTGCCATTAATTTGTAATCATTTTTTTTCAGAGCCCCAAAACGCAGATTGCAATCAAAATAAATCTTTTTGTTATAACCTCGCTTAATCATTCCCCGACAAAACTCTCGCAGCCATTCTCCGGCCGGGAAAGTACCTGTATCATCCATAATTTCTCGAATTGGATATTTCTCAATCAGCTCGCCGATTTCATCCAAAGCATTTTTAACTTTTCTCACTCTCCAGCTAGGATAAAGAGTCGTCCAAGAACAGAATTTACAACCACCATTCTTACGCCACCAGCAATCTCGGCCAGTCATAATATAGGTACCCGGAGTCCTTTTGTAATTGCCGTTCTCGTAAGCGTAGAGTTTCCATTTAGTCAAATCACGGTCTATAAAAGGCAATTTATTCAGATCATGATTAAGAAGAAATTTGCCAGTATTTTTAATTTTCTTCCCTTCTCGATAAAAAATCCCAGGTTCTAATTCCTCTTTTTTGGCAAGGTGATTAATTAAATTTAAAAGTAAAAAATCATAATCACCACCAGTTAAAACATAATCAACCTTAGATTTTCTAAATGACTCCTCAGGTAAAGCAGTGGCGTGATCACCAACTAAAACAATTTTGAGCCTAGGAATCAAAGGCTTAAGCTGATTGATAATCTTCCAGTGTTTTTTAATCACTGGCGTCTTTGTTTCCATCATGATTAAGTCTGGTTTTGCTTTTTTTACTTCACTCAGCCATTTTTCATAACTCCACTTTTCAGCGATACCATCAAGCCAGATAACATCGTAACCAGCCTTTTTCAACATTGTTGCCGTTGTTGCCGGAATCATGGGATAAATATAAGTGGGATGATAAAAAACTTGGTATTGCCGGTTCTGGGAAAGCAGAGGTGTTCCTTTGATATCATCAAATGGAGGATAACTAATAACAATTTTCATCGTTTTTAAGTATACTTCGCAGTAACGCTCGTATAATTTCTTCGATATTATAACACACCAAAATCTGTTAAAATAGAAACGTGAGCTTATCAAAAAAACAAAAAAAACTGATTAAACAGAAAATTAAAACTTGTTCTCTTAATAAACTTTCTATTGAATTAAATGTCAAGCCTAAACAAATAGAAAACTATCTTAAAAAAATTTGGCGGAAGGAAAAATATCAAAAATTTGTAACTAAGAACGAGAAACACAAAGGCTCCCAAAAGGAAACTATTGCCGGGGAGTACCTTAAAGAAAGGCTGAATTTCCAAAAATATTTTAGCCAAAACTGGAAAAATTTTGTTTTTTTGGCTGTTTTAGTTTTTGGCATCTATTTCAACTCCCTAAATAACAATTTTCTTTCTGATGACTTTGACCTAGTAAAAAATCTTCCCAAAATTAAGAGCCTCAAAACTTTTTGGCAATTTCCTTTCTTTGCCATGCGTTCTTCCATTATTTATCTCATTTACAAAATCTTTGGTCTTAAACCAATCTTTTTTCGTTTTCCTAACATCTTTTTTCATTTAGGCTCAAGCTTGCTAATTTATTTTTTGCTTTCTTTTTTACTTAATCGTCAAGTGGGTTTATTTACAGCTGCTATTTTTGCTGTTCATCCTTTGCAAACTGAGGCGGTCACTTGGATTTCTGGCGGGCCTTACTCTAACTCTGCCTTTTTTGCTTTACTTTCTTTTATTGCTTATCTTTTTTCTCATAAATCGAAAAAAATCTTTATTCTCTCTATTTTTTCCTATCTTATTGCTTTGAGTTTTTCAGAAAAATTGGCTGTTTTTCCACTTATTTTTTTCTTTTACGAAATTTTTTTAGGAAAGTTTAAGCAAAACTGGAAAAGATTAATCCCCTTTTTTCTTATTGCTGGTTTGTGGTCTTTAAAATTACTTGGTCTCATTGGCAGCCGCATTACCTCTCTTCAAACTACTTATTACCAACAACCAGGTCTGAATAATCCCTTAGTCCAAATTCCTTTTGCCATCACTTCTTACTTAGAATTAATTTTTTGGCCCAAAAATCTTGCCTTTTATCATTCCGAAGTTGTCATGCCGCTGCCGGAATATATAATTCGGATGATTGCTTTTGCCATTTTTTTGGTTTCTGCCTTTTGGCTTTATAAAAAACAACGCCGATTATTTTTCTGGGCAGTTTTCTTTTTTATTCCTTTACTGCCGACACTAACCCCCTTGCGGGTTGCTTGGGTTGTGGCCGAACGTTACGCCTATTTGGCTACCTTAGGAATTTATGTGATTATCGCTTATGGAATCAACCAGTTGGGGAAAAAAGTTGGTAAGCCAAAACTTTCTTGGGTCATTTTTGCCATCATTTTGATTGCCCTTTCAACAAGAACCATTATCAGAAACAAAGACTGGAAAAACCAAGACACTTTATGGCTAGCCACGGCCAAAACCTCTCCTTCAAGTTCCCAAAACCACAATAATTTAGGTGATCTTTATAGTCGACGAGATGAATTTGAAAAGGCGATTGAAGAATTTAAAACAGCCATCCTCCTTAAACCAAACTATGGCGACGCCTATCATAATCTGGCTAATACTTACCACCAAATTGAAAAAGATGACTTAGCTATTGAGAACTATGAAAAGGCACTCTTTTTTAACCCCAATCTCTGGCAGTCTCACCAAAATCTGGCAGCAATTTATTTTAACCGAGAGCAATATCAACTCAGTCAACAGCACCTTGAAGAAGCTACCAAAATCAATCCTCAAAATTCGGAATTATACACTAATTTAGGTATTGTTTATTTTAGACTCAACGAAAAAGAAAAAGCCAAACAAGCGCTTGAACAAGCTGTTCAGCTTGACCCTAAAAATATTAAAGCTCAGCAAGCACTTTCATCCCTAATTCAAAATGGCGGTGGGGAGTAAAATTAACAGCTACTGATCTAATTTTTTCTCCCACTAAACCTTTAACTGATAACTCTCCTTTACCATTTTGAGCAAGTAATTTAAGGTAAGCAATTTTTTCTGGATCAAAATCCATGATTTTCGCACCCACTGCATCAGCTTTAACCGGGTCGGTTGAGACGATGGCTACACCTAATTTTTTCTTTTTTCCATAAACAGGGCCATCAGCCTCCATTCCCCAAAAACCATCAATCACCACCAAATCAGGCAAAATCTTTTTTCCTAAAGATAAAAGATTTTGATGGAGAAGAATGACTGATTGCTGATAAAGCTTAGGATTAAAATCAGTAAGCTTATCTCTCAGTTTTGGAGGAACATAATTATTCAAAAACAAATTAAACTGCCAAGGTGCTTTCTGGACAATTAAGGCGGCAAATTTTTTTAGAATTTGCTGACTCGCTTTCAACCGCTGATAATCAGAATGAGCCGAAAGCAAGCCATGCATCATAGATTTGTCTTCCTGCTTAATAATGCCCATTAAAAAATTCTTGATGCCTAAGGTCACGCCCACCACATCATGGGTTTTGGGGACAGTCAACGAGATTTTATAATCAAAATCAAAAACTTCTTGAGCCACTTTTATCTTTCTTTGCCCCGAGAGAGTTTCGATTGGGATTTCCAAAAACTTTTTGCTTTTGTTTAAATTACCTACCACTAGATTGGAATACTTTTTAAATATTTTTTCAAAACCAAAGCGTTGATAAACCTTATTCATTTTTTCGCCTTTGTTAAAAGCCTCGCCACTGCTTTCAGCGATAATGATTTTCTTTTGCTTAAAATTTGGATCGTAACTTTGGAAAAATTCTAAGACTGCCTCAACTGCCTTTGGAGTCGTGTTAGCAGTCGAATTATAAGCTGAAGTAAGGTTGGGTTTGAGCAAGATGGTTTTGGCTTTCTTAAAATCACCTAAATCAGCCTTAATTAAAACTAAAGCTTTTTTAAGATTTTCCTTCCTGTTTCGACCTTTGACTAAAGAAACAAGTCTTCTTTTTCTCATTACTTGTATCTGGACTGGAGGTTGGGGGTCAAAAAACCTTTGATAAACAATCCACCGTAAACTAGATGAGTGATAAAAATTGAAGGAATCACCAGCAAAGCAACCTTGAGATTTTTTTCTTTTAAAAAAACTTGGAAAGCCGTTAACAAAAGAGCTGAAAAATAAAGGAAAACTGAAAGAAGATAAAAAAGAAATAAGGGAATTGAAAGAAAGCAGAGTTGAAAAAGCTCTAAAACAAAAATTAAAATTGGCCCACCAAACAACCCTAAAACAAAAAGGCTCGGAGAAATATAGCCAAGACGGAGTGAAGTCTGGGGCATAATTCTGGCAAAATGGCCTCGATGGAGAGCATAACGAGAAATTTGCTTAAGATGAGGTTTAAAAACTTCACGACGGTGGTGATAAACGACGACTTCAGGATTATAAATTATTTTTTTCTTTAACTTATAAACCAAATCATGGCAAAGCTTGGTGTCTTCACCAGGCCAAAACTGAGAACCAAAACCACCTACCTGCCAAAAATCTTTCTTCTTCACCAATAAATTGACGGTAGGATAATCATCAACTTCTCTTCTTGGTTTGGCAGCGCACCGGTAATTACCCGCTCCGCCGCTGCCAAACCAGGTTGACCAAACATACCCTGAAGCTTTCTGACGTAGATTATCATTAGGTGGCGTTAAAGCCGGGCCGCAAACACCGGCAATACCATTGCCTTGCTCAAAAATTTGGATTGCTTTTTTAAGCCAATGCCGGACTGGATAAGAATCATCATCCAAAAAAGCTAAAATTTCACCTTTAGCTTTTTTAGCACCAATGTCTCTTTTGTCCGCTGGGCCTGTTTTTGGCCAAGTAGGAATGATTTTAGTTTGAGCAAACTTTTCTTTTGAAGATTTGTCAGGTAAAAGAATTATTTCAAAATCTTTAACCGTTTGTTTTAACAAGGCCGGGATGGTTTCTTTTCGGAGGTAGTCATTAATTTCTTTAACCGGAATAATGACCGAAACAAGCAGTTTTTTCATAAAACCTCCTTAAAGTAACTAATTGTTTCTAAAAGGCCTTTTTTAAGACCCACTTTAGGTTCCCAACCAAGAGTTTTTTTGGCCAAAGTAATGTCTGGCTTTCGTTTAGTGGGGTCATCTTTTGGTAGGAACAAAAAAACGATTTTCGACTTTGATTGAGTTAATTGAATTATTTTTTTGGCTAATTTTAAAATTGTGTATTCGTCGGGGTTACCTAAATTTATCGGCCCATGTTGCCTACTTTTCATCATCTTAATCAAGCCTTCAATCATATCAGAAACAAAACAAAAAGATCTTGTTTGCAAACCCTTCCCGTAAACGGTTAAATTTTCTCCCTCGAGAGCCTGGGTAATAAAATTGGAAACCACCCGGCCATCATCAACTCTCATCCGTGGCCCATAAGTATTAAAGATTCTGACGATTTTGGTATCAAGTTTGTATTTTTTCCGATAATTCTCGATTAAACTTTCCGCAAAGCGTTTAGACTCATAATAACAACTCCGGGCGCCAATCGGATTAACATTCCCCCAATAAGTCTCTTTTTGGGGATGTTCCTGAGGCTCCCCGTAAATTTCTGAAGTGGAGGTATGCAAAAATTTGGCTTTGTTTTTTAAAGCTAAGTTCAAAACATTTTTGACGCCCATTGATCCCGTCATCAAAATTTCTATTGGGTACTGGGGAAAATCAACTGGCGAAGCCGGGCAGGCAAGGTTCCAAATTTCATCCAAATGTTCGCTTATTTTCAGCGGTTTGGTAATGTCTTGGCTGATAAAGCCAAACCGGGGGTTTTTTTTCAGATTATTGACATTTTTTCTCTGGCCACTAATAAAATTGTCAACGCCAATCACCTGACTTCTCTCAAGCAATTTAAAGCACAAATTAGAACCGATAAAACCGGCACAGCCAGTGACCAGGATTGTTTTCATCCCACATTAACCTTAAAGTCTAAATCAGAATCGTGATGCCAATTTTTTCTATTATGGTCATCGTAATGGCGAAGAATTTTAAGCCTGTAAAAAACAGCCAAGGTGTCAAGGAGCATACTCCAAACAGTGCTGGTTTTAACACTTGAATATTTCATTTTCCTGGCGTCCATTTCTACTGGGCCATCATGAATTTTGGCAAATCCCAATCTTCTCGCCACAGAAAGCATTTCAATGTCAAAAGCGAACTGCTTAACCAAAAGCCTTGGTAAAACTTTTTCCAGCACTTTTCTTTTAAAAATTTTTAAACCTCTTTGACTATCAGTGATGCGCAGACCAAAAAGATATTTAGTTAGAGTGTGATAACCAAAACTGTAAATTTTTCTTCTTAGGGGGTAACCTAAAACTTTTGAGGCAGAATGACGAATAGAACCAACAATGACATCTGAATCGTACCAAAGCATATGTTCCAGAAGCATCGGTAAACCGCGAGGTTTGATATCCATACCAGCATCAATAAAAGCGACTAAATCTCCCTTTGTTCTAGCCATCCCATAACGAACTGCATGACCCTTACCCCGGTTGGTTTTGTAACCAGCTACTTTAATTCTTCCAGACTTAACTTTTTTAGCATTTTCAAAAGTCTTATCTACCTTGCCATCAACGACCATCACAATCTCATAATCATAGCGAATAGTATCAAGGACTTCTTTAATATTTTTTAAATCCTTGGCAATCGTTTTTTCCTGCTTATAAGCAGGAATAACGACGGAAAGAAAATGATTTTTTGCTTTCACCATAACTGTAAAGATAGTATATCAAAAGACTAACCAAGAGCAAAAACAAAACACTAATTGAAACCCAAATGATTTGAGATAAATTTTGATGAAAGATGACAATTAGAATGATCTGGACGACGGCAGCAATAACCGGCAGGATGACAATTTTGACTTTCTTAATCGAGAGATAAAAATTTACTAATAGAGAAGCAAGTGAGTATAAGCTTAAAAAAATGGCAAAAAGAACAAGATAAGGCGCGGCGGGAAGATATTGGCTTCCAAAAAGGATTTTAACCATCAGCCCCGGAAAAAGAAAATAAACCACACTAACTCCCAGGCAAATAAACAAAACCAAACCAAAGCTTAGCTTGAAAAGATTAGCGTATTTTTTTCCATTGGCATGACGCTCCGAAACCATGGGAAACATCACCATAATTATTGGACCCGAAGCAAAGAAAATTATTTTTCCCAAAACCGCCAAAGCCGCATAAAAACCTGCCTCTTGGGCAGGAAGGAAATGTTTAACTAAAACAATATCGCTCGTATAAAGAGAGGTAAATGCCAAAGTGGAGAAAAAAACAGGAATAGCATACCTAGCAATCTCTTGACTGTTAATTCCTTCTTTTTTTTCTTTTTTGTTTAATAAACGCCCAACTAAGAATCGGGTAAGAATTAAACCAGCCAGGGAACCGATTAAGATCGAAGAAACTGCCCCCAAAACTTTCAACCCGATTAAAACCAACAAAACTGCTATCCCCAGTTTTAAAACAACCTGAACTATTCCCAAAATAGATATCCAGCCAAAGCGAAGAAATCCTTGAAGAGTAGCGGTGTTAACACTAAGATAAACTGCTATCAAACTAGAAACAATCATTAATAATAGCGGTAAAATTGAGTCAAAATGGAGAAAGGAAGCAATTAAAGGAGAAACTATTACCAATAAAAGAAAACCAACAAGACCGAAAATAACCAGTTTTTTATTCAACCAGGAATATAAATAGGAAATTGTTTCAAATTTTTTCCTTCCTCGCAAAGCCGAAACATATTTGACGGTAACCAAACTTAAAGTGCTAATCGGAATATTAAACAAATAAATCAAAGAAATCAATGAAGCCAAAACCCCATAATCAACAGGCCCCAGCATTCTTCCCATTAGAAGGTGGTAAAGATAATTACCTAAATTAGCAAACATACTGCCAGCAAATAAAAGAGCACTCCCAGCAATGAGTTGATTTTTAATTAATTTTTGAAAATGGTTCTTAAAAAAAGTCATTTAAGCCACCCAATAGCCGCGCAGAAAAAGAGCAGCGCAAACTATTAACAAAAGGGCGCTTAAAATTGAATAAATAATTCCTAAACGACGAAATTTAACCGCCACCTTTCCCATAATCCAAAAAACAGGAAAAAGTACTAAAACAAACCGTGGCAGAGAAAGAAAAGTCCCGGTTAAAGTTGGCAAAATAAAAGCTAAAAAGGAAAAAACTAAATAAAAAAGAGGGATTTTAAACTTGGTTAGGCAGACCAAAAATAGAGCTAAAAATAAAATAGCTGTTCCAAACTCAAGCCAGACATTAAAATAAATAATATTTGAAGGGTCAACCGTAAAAATCATTTTCAGATAGCGCCAAAAAACTTGATACAAAAGGATAATTTTTCCCACTGTTCTTTGGGCACCAAACTGCGGCTGGGCATGAACAAAATAAAGAAAATCACCTGTTGTTTTTTTAAGCATTAAACAATAAGTCACCAAACCCCAACAAGAAAAACAAATAAAAAGTAAATTTTTAAGACGATTAGGTTTAATTATCTTTTTTAGCGTATATCCATTTTGGTTAAGATACTTTAAAACAAGGGCTGGGAAAACAAATATTCCCACTATTCGGGTAAAAGAAACTAAACCGCCAACTAAACCTGCCCAAAACCATTTTTCTTTTTTAGCTAAATAAAAAGACAAAACTAAAAGAAACAAGAACAACGACTCCGTATAGGCACTAAGAAAATAAAAAGAGGTTGGAAAAAAAGAAATAAAAAAGATGGTTTTTTTAACCACCGCCTCTTTTGCTCCTTCTAAAACCAAAAGCTTAGCCAAAAAAAACAAGGCCAAGAAAAAACTCAAATTAGAAATTAAAATACCGGAAACAAGATAACTGCCTAAAAATGACTGAAAAAACTTAATCAGACGAGGATAAAAAGGAAAAAAAGCTTGTTGAAGGTAGCCGTAACCATCACGAGCAATTTTAAGGTAGTGGAACCCGTCAAAGTTGGCCCGAGAATAAACAAGGGGCTGGTCAACCAACTCACCCAACCCCTTTCCCAAATAACCTTGACTTTCAGGCAAAAATTTAATTGCCAATAAGAAAACTACCAAAAATAAAATTTGCAAAAGGATAAAAATTTTAATGACAAACTTATTGGTTGAAAACTTTTTCATAGATTTTAATTGTTGCCAAAGCCGTTTTTTGCCAGCTAAATTTTTTGGCTTGTTGAAAGCCCTTTTGAACTAATTCCGCCCGCAAATTCCTGTTTTCCAAAACTTGAAAAATACCTCGACTTATATTAACACGGTCGGCAGGAGCCACCAAAATTGCTGCTTTACCACAAATCTCAGGTAAACTAGAAACTTTACCGGCAACCACTGGGCAACCACAAGCCATTGCCTCTAAAATCGACAAACCAAAACCTTCATAAAGGGATGGCTGACAATAGACATCAGCTAAATTATAAAGGCCAATTAAATCTTTTTCTGGAATAAAACCTGTGCGGATAACTTGCGGGTCATTTCCATATTGTTTAATTAATTGAACTAGAGGCTGATTTTCCGGATGAGTGCGATCAAAATCAATTTGAGTTGCTTGTTTTCCTACAATGACAACTGGTATCTTAATTTTTTTACAAGCACCAACAAGAGTTAAAACATTTTTATTATAATTTACATCACCTACATAGAGCACAAAAGTATCTGGCAAGTGATACTTTTGCTTAATTTCCAATTTCCAATTGCCCACTTCGCGGGATTCCTCCGGAATGCCAATTTCCAATTTTCTAAATTTTTTTCCTGGCGCCAGATAAACCACATGAATTTTGCTTTTTGGCACTGCTAAAAACTTAACAATATCTTTTTTGGAGTTTTGAGAATCAGTGATAATCGCCTTAACTCCTCGAAGAGAAATCTTTTGCACAAAAAATCTTATATTGCCTTTTATTCCCGGCGGATAATGCCGAGGAAAAACAAGAGGAGTTAAATCATGAATGGTAACTACCGTTTTTTTTCTTTTAACTAAAGGCAGGGTATGAAAAAAAAGATCAAAAAATGGGTAATGAACAATGTCTGCCGTTTTTGCTTCCTGAGGACTATCAACCAGTTCATACTCATTTTTCTTATCAATCTTTTTCAAAGCGGCAATAAGATTCCGAGTATAAGTACCTATTCCCCGAAATTGATGTCCTGATTTCAATGGTGAAACGTCAATGACAACTTTCATTGTTTTTATTCAATTTTTATCTTTTCTACTCTGGTTTTGCCAATTTGCCATTCACTTGAGGCTTGGGGGAAATTATCTCGCCATTGCCAAAACCAGTTCTGCTGAGATTCAAAGGGTTCAATAATTAAGTAAGTAAATTTGGCTTCTTTTTTGGGAATTAAAGCATCAGCTTGGCTTTTAGCCGCAACATAACCTGGCTGGTGAGGCAAATAAGCAAATTCTTCCGGCAAATATCCATATTTTTCTTTGGCTCGCCACCAAATAAGGTATTGATAGGGATAATCGTACACATAAGGAGCAAAAGTGAAAATATTCATCCCTTGATTCTGAACATCATCATAAATCAAATCAACAACCTCAAGTCTGTTTCTAAGATTAGCTGGGTCAGGAGAACTTTCTTGTTGAAGTGGCCAAGACCAGTATTTGGCTATATTTAAAATAACAAAGATTAATAATAAAGAATATGCCAACCGCCTAGAAGTTTTGCTTTTTAAAAACAAGGAGAATAATGCCAAGCCAACCAAAGTGAGCATTAAAGCGTCAACTGCTCCAAAATACCAGGGCCATAAGGCATAAGGGTAGAAAACAAATCCGAAAAAAATTATTATCCAAGAAAGTAATGTCAAAAGACCCAAATAATAGATTTCGTTTTTTCTTTTTGTTTTGGCTTTTAAGAAACCACCGATAAGAATAATTATCAAAATTAACAAAATCCCAACCATCATTGGATTTCCACTAGCATTAAAAATAAAAACGTCTTTAAATATCTTGAGTCTATCAAAAAAACGAAAGACCAAATCTCCAGAAGCCGGAGTTAAAGAGCTTCCTTTGCCGCTAATTAAAGTAAGGACTGTTTTAATTTGAATAAAATTGTGACGGAGTTCAAAAAATAACTGGGGAACAAGGGGAATAAAAAAAACCAATAGGCCTTTTTTATTTCTCAAAAATAATTTTGTTTTTTTAAAAATTAAGGCAGCAATCAAAAGAAAAGGCAACATAAGCACACCAATTATGGCCTCAAAATGAAAACAACTACCAATCGAAAACATTGTCAAATATAAGAATTTTTTTTCTTCCTGAAGAAAAAATTTAGTTAAACAAAGTAAAATCAATGGCATCACAAAAACCATAGGATTAGTATTTAAAGCAACACTTGAAGCCTGAAAAAAAGCTTGGGAAAAAATATAAACTGACGATAAAATTAAACCCAATCTTTTATCTGAAACTAAAAAATAAACAAATATCGGAAAAAGAAAGGACAAAGTAATTAAAATAAATTCTGTACTTAAAGGGTGGCCATTGGTTAGCAGATAAAAAGGCAAACCCATCCAATACCAAAACGGGCCTGAAAAAACGCCATGCAGTGAGGTTGTTGGACCAATAAGACGAATTTTTTTTAGGACGACCATTTCCCTTATTTCTAAAAGATCTCTTCCTTGATCATAGGTGAATGAGGCTGAGTGCTTCCATAAAAACAAAACCCTTAAAACTAAACTAAGGGCTAAAATTAAAACAAGAAAAACTTTGCCTTTTTTCATTTTTTCATTTCCCAATATTTAAAATATGAGAGAAAGTGATGGATACCTGAAAAAAGGGCAAAAACAAAACCAGGAAAACCATCTTGATAACCTTTATGGCGAATAAATAAAGAAAGAAAAGTAGCAGGAGGTTTAATGAGCAAATATTTAATTGAGTTAGATAGATTTATCTTAATTCCCCTTTTGACCATCCCTTGGGCCTCTAAAGTAGAATAGCGATTTTCTCGGGTTAAGTAACGAGCAAAAGTAGGACTGGCCAAATGAATAAGGTCATTTTTTAACCAACCCAATTTCCCAGCAATTTCAATCTGTTCATGAACCGAAACCTCAGGATGTCTCCCTTTGTTTTTTTTGAAAAAGCGAATGACTGGATCTGGATATTGGCCTCCCTTTTTTAAAAAACGGCTCAAAAAATAGTTTTTTCTTTTTAGCCAATAACCAGCCGGTTCATTTTTATTCCATTTTTTCGCGGCAATTTTTTTCATTTCCTCACCCAATTCAGAGGTGACTCGCTCATCAGCATCCAAAACCAAGATCCACTCCCCTTGGCAAGCATCAATGGCCATGTTTTTATTAATATGAAACATGGGTTTGTTGGTAGTTTTAATTACTTTAGCTCCCAATCTTTTGGCGATTTTTCTGGTTTTATCAATTGAAGAACCGTCAACTACGACTATCTCGTCCGCCAGCTGGCGGACTGATTTAATACTCTCACCAATATTTTCTTTTTCATTAAAAGTGGCCATAGCCACAGAAATTTTGGTCATTGCAGTTATTATAGCTTAGCGGCTAACGATTTCAAAAGCCGGAGCACCATTAGGAAAGTAAATTGTTTTGATAACATTTTCTCCTTCTGGAATTTCCTCATCAGTTCCAACAATCAAAATATTCTTCTCCCCCTTTAGACTTTTCAAATCAATTCTTTCAAAATGAAATCGATCAAAATCCCTGACTGTAGAAAAGAAAAATTTTCCCCGAGGGGTTAACTTTGCTTCTGTTTGAAACTTTTCTGGCGGATACTTAAGATAAAAAAGGAACAAAATATAGGGCTGGTCATAGACTTCAGTCACATAAATTTTTGAATAATCATCCTTAATCGGTTCCAAATAAGCCACCAGTTCTTCAAATCCATATTCCCAGGCCTCCGGATATTTTTGGGGATAAATGACAAAATATTGATTTAAAAAATAGGCAAAATTGCTTAAGTAAAAAAACAAGACTATGCCTAAAAACAATTTTAAGAACAAGGTTGCCTTCTTTTGTAAAAAAAGTAAAAGATAATAAGCGCCAAAGGCACTAATAATCAGCCAAGGATAAACCATTGTTTGAGCTCTTAAAGCGTGAGGTGCTTGAAAGGTTATTGCTGCCGGTATCGGCGCTATCAATAACCAATAAAAAGGAAGAATGAATTTTTTCTCTTTTTTTCGAAACCAAAAATAAAAACCAGTCAGCAAAAAAAATAAGTCCAGCCAATAAAACTGACCCATTTCCGGGCAATTGCTCCTTTTAATTTTATCTCCAGTGACAAACAAAAACTCAGTTTCAAAATGAGAGGCCCAATTTTTAGCCAGTCTAAAAAAATAACTTAAAGGCCAATTGTGAATTATTCTCAGCCAAAAAGCATTTGTATTTCCGCTATGCTCTCCTCGTAGTCTGTTCACATCCCATAAGGGTCCAACATCAGCCACCAATCCCACTCCAGAAAATCTGACTGTACCGCTTTTTGCAAAACTGACTAAAAGCGGCACTCCCAAGACTAAACCAACTAACAAAATTCCGGTTAAAACTTTTTTGCTCTCCCAGATTTTTCTTCTGTAAACAACCACCAAAAATAAAAGTAAAAGCGGGGTAGTTAGCCTCGTGCTGTGATAAACATAAGTTGAAAAAATAAATGTTATTATTGAAGGTATAAAAAAGATTGGCTTTTTTGTTCCTTTCAAAAAAAGCCAGATGCCTAAAAGCTGAAAAAAGCTGGCGACACTTGTCTCCCAAGCCCCGCGAGAAAAATGGATAGCCCAAGGCGAAAGAGCCAAAAAGAAAGCAGCAATTCCACCGATGGTTAAAAATCCAAAAAGTTTTGGTTTGGGAAAAAGTTCGTTAACTAAAAGATAAATCAGATAAACCGACAAAACGCCGGCCAAAATTGAGGGCAGTCTAACGGCAAATTCATTTAAGCCAAAAAACTTTACCAAAGGTAAAATTAAATAAATATAGCCACCCGGTTTAAAATCATTAAACGATTGAAAATGAAGTGGCCACCGATTACCATGTTCGTCTTTGCCTGTCTCAAGCAGAGAATAAGCATTGTAACCAATCGCCGCTTCATCAGCATTAAATCCTGATGGTAACTGGTTAATTCGATAAAAACGAACCGCCAAAGCCAGCACCAAAACTAAAATCAAAAATATTTTTTTCATTTTTTAAAGGTTTCCACAATTCTAAAAGCCAATTCTCCATTTAGAAAATAGATCTCTTTTAAAATCCGCACCTTGCTTGAGTCAATATCCTGAAGGGGAATTTCATAAGTGGCTCCTACGAAAAGCTTGCCTTTTTTAAAACGGTCAGTCGGCCAATAAAGATTCCTGAATTCAATATTGTCAATCTTTTCTACCCGGCCCACATCTCCCTCAGAATGTTCAATCAACCTCGCTTGAGCTTGATAATTTTTTGGCTCATAGGCAGTGTAAAAAAGATAGTAAATATAAGATTGACTATGTTTCTGGGTAAAAACAACTTGATCATAATCATTTGCTTTGTCTTTAACAAATTCCACTGCTTCTTTGTAGCCATAAAGCCAATCAATTGAATAAGCAATCGGAGCGTGAACAAAAAACTGATCAAGAAAAAGAACAAAAGAAAACAGCCAACTAAAACTTAAAATAAAAATAACAGCCCATTTAAAAACAAAAGATCGCTTTTTAACAAATTGAAAAGTAAAATAAACACCAAAAGCAGTAATCACACTAAGCGGAAAAACAAGAAAAAACGACCGCTGAGCCTGAATAATATCTCGACTGAAGACCGCAGGAATTGGCGCCACCACCATCAAATACCACAAAAAGAATTGGTTTTTAAGCTCTTTGTTAATAAGAAAAAAGGCACCTAAGGGCAAAAATAAAATCGCCAGATGATTTAAGACCCCAGTATTGGGAACACTGTGGCGGGGGTGGCTCCAATCACCTTCAAAAAATAAAAAGCGAGAAGAAAAATGATTAAGATAGCGATGTAGGGTGGGCCATCTACCCTCAGCCCCACCAAAGACGGAGAAAAAAATAGGCAGGGCCATTATTCCCAAGAGAATGGCACTAAAAATAATTGTTTTTTTAGAAGTTCTGGCTATTTTTTTCCAAAAGAAAACCAAAAGGCCTAAAACAATCAGTGGAACCAACATCTTGGCCCCCTGATAAATATAAAAACAAAGACCAAAAGAAAAGGCTGAAAGAAGAAAAAACCCCTTGTTTTTTCCTTTTGCTTTTAAAAATAGCCAAATTCCCAAAAGACAAAAAGCGGCTAAAACACTCACTTCCCAGCCTCCACGAGAGAAATGGTAATGCCAAGGAGAAGTCGCTAGAATAAAACTGGCAATAAGCGCCACTGTCTCCCCTCCTTTAAAAGTGGCAAAAAGTTCTTTAATAACCAAAAACAGTAAAAAAACAGCCAAAGACCCAAAAAGCGCCGAAGGCAAACGAACTGCAAATTCATTTAAACCAAAAATTGCTTCAGAGATAGCTACTAAATAAACATAAAATGCCGGTTTGTAATCCCCAAATGACTTAAGAATAAAAGGCAAAATTTGGCCATATACATCACGTCCAGTTTTTAAAATTGAGTAGGCGTTATATCCCCAAGCTGCCTCATCCCAATGAAGAGAAATTGGTACTTGCCCCAAACGATACAACCGAATCAAAAAGGCAAAAAGAGTTATTAGAACAGCTGGCCAGAAGTGTTTCTTTTTTTTCATAATTAAGGCTGACTTTTAATTACAAAAGCAACCTCACCATTTCTATACCGAATATACTCGTCCCCCTCCTGGGCATCAATTTCTGAAGGAAAAAAAACGATTATTTCCCGTTTTTTGTTTTCTTCAATCATCTTTTTATCTTGAAAAAAGAAATATTTACCAATTTTATCAACATTGGCCCAGCCATCCTTACGGACATAACGAGCTACCCCTTGTTCGTTTTGATATTTGGTTGGATCAAATTGAGAATAAAATAAATAAAAAATGTGAGGCTCACCGTAGAATTTGGTCACCCAAATTCGGTCGTATTCCTGCTCTTTACTACTTAAAAATTGATAGAGAGGTTTATAGCCTGATTGCCAAACTGAACCAGTCTGCAAAGGATATTCAAGCCAATATTTCTTTAAAAAAAACCCCAAACTGATAAAAAAACAAAAAATTATCACTCCCAAAAAAAGCTTTTTATAATACTCTAAGAGAATTATCGAGGCGCGCAGCGCCGCTGTATAATTTTTTAACCAATTAAACCAATAGAAAATACCCAAACTGACCAAAAGCGAAAAACAAGGTAGGAGCAACAGTGATCTCACCGGATGAGCTGTGCCGGTAACACTATTGGCTACAGGGGCTGCAATTAACCAAGACAAAAGAAATATTTTTGGACTTTTTTTTCTTAACAAATACCAAAAACCAGTCAACAAAAATGGTAACTCAAGCCAATAAATCATTCCAACCCCAGGAACACCATAGTGGGCCAAACCGGGTCCTTTAAACAAAAAATTGGGGTTAAAATGGCTTAAATAATTCTTAGCAAAAACAAACGGGTAAAAAACAGTTTGACTAAAAATTCCCCGGCAAACCAAAAAAGGTAAATTTTCTTGACAAGAAACTCTTTTCTCAAAAATTCGAGCAGTGAGGCCTCGATCGGAAAAAATACTGACCTTTGATAGCCTTTCTTGGCTACCACGAAAGCCGGTCAAAACAATTGAAAGAATAAAAAAGAAAAAAATTAAAAGCGCCGGCCAATTTTTTCTCAAAAACTTTCTTTTCTTTCTATCTTTGACAAAAAGAAAAAGCAGGAAAAGCGGTATAAAAACTCGATTGGCATTATAAGTATAAAAAGTCAATCCTAAGACAAAAAAAGACAAGCATAAATACCAAACTCTCTTTTTTTCTTGAGCTACTAAAAAAAGGTAAACTCCCAAGCAGGTTAAAAAAAGTGCCAAATTTGCCTCCAAAGCCATTCTGCTTACTTGAAGATGCCAAGGACTAATCGCTAAGAAAAAAGCGCTTAGTAAGGCCAAAAACGAGGAGTATTTTTTTTCAGAAAAAAGTTGGCTCATTAATAAAAAAAGTAAAATAGGAGTGAAAGCACCTACCAGAGCCGAAGGCAAGCGAACTGCAAATTCATTTAAACCAAAAAGACCAACAAAAGGAACAGCCAGGTAAATGTAAAGAGGCAGTTTATATTCGCTAAAGGCTTTAAAATAAATTGGGAATGATTTTCCCCATTCATCTTTACCTGTTTTTAAAATCGAAAAGGCATTGTAACCAATACTGGCTTCATCAGAAATAAAAGTAGGGTTCTCGCCTAATTTAATTAATCGAAGCGTTAAAGAAAGAAAAAATATTAAAATTAAAACAATCTTTAATGGACGCCTTACTTTTGCCATTTTTGACCTAATTTGATAATCAGATTAATTAAATAATGCTTTAGTTTTCCATGATAAATTTTACTACTTTCTACCAAATAATGGCTGACTTTTTCAGGAATCTTTTTGCCGCTTTGACCGTGATAATGAATAAATTCTGTTTGAGGGCAGTAAAACACTTTAAGTCCTGCTTCCTTTACTCGACGGCAATAATCTAAATCCTCAAAATACATAAAATAATGTTCATCAAACAAACCTATCTTTTTAATAATTGTTTTGGGAATTAGCATCGCGGCACCGCTTACTGCCTCGACTGCCTGAGGTTTATTGACTTTAGGCAAATATTTCTGAAAAGTTCCCTTCTTACCAAGCCAAAATTCTTTAATTGCTCCCCCAAAAGTAGACAAATGAAAAACCGATGGCTGGCCACTACCATCAGGATTTAATAACCGCCCGCCAACTACTCCAACCGACTGCCTGCTTTCAGCAAAACTAACAATTTGCTTTAAAGCATTTTCTTTGACCACAATATCTGGATTCAAAAGAAGGATAAACTCACCCTTTGCGCGTTTAATACCTTGATTGACTGCTTTGGCAAAACCAAGGTTAGTTTTGTTTTTAGTCAATTTTACTTGGGGAAAACTCTTTTTAACCATTTTTGATGAATCATCAGTTGAGGCATTATCAACAACGAGAACTTCAATCTCTAATTTTTTCGTTTTTCTTCTCTCTCGTTCTAAACTACCAAGACAACCTCTTAAAAGATTTTTGACATTAAAATTAACAATGATTATCGATAAATCCATGTCTATTTTTGCCGCTCAGGCAGGATTAGACCTACATTGCCTGAGTCCACATCAATACTTCCTGGAGTCAAGCTTTTAGGAGTAACAATGGTATAGATGGAGCCTTCTACCAGGTCGTTTTGAGATACACGACCATAAAGCTTAAACAAGTACTTAAAGCCAAAATTCCACCCAGGCAACTTAATGTAGGAAATGAAAAAATCTTTATCCGGGGGTTGTCTTTTAAGTATTTCTTTAACGATTCTGTCTTTGTAAGCCAAAGTAGTCAAGTTGGGATGAGACCATTTGATTTGATCTAAAATCTTAATATTGGTCAAAGCCACATAGACCAAAAAAACCATCACTATCAGTTGGATTCCGGGTTTAGTAGCGAGATAGCCAAGAAGGCCTAATAAATAGAAAAACAAAAGAGTGATTGGCGCCATGAAATAATACTCGGGGACATGGACTGGGAGAAAGTAATAATATAAAACAAATGCCAAGAAGGTGATACCTAAAGTCAAAAGATGAAAAGAATCTTGCCAGATATGGATTTTCTTAAAGATAAAAATTACCATTGCCCCTAACACTATTCCAGATAAAAGATAGGGAGAGCCAATCTCAATTCCCAAAACATGTTGCGGCCCAACAAGGATAGTCTTCACATATGTCATAAACTTAGCTATAAACGGGGTCGCTGCTTCAGTTTTTGAACTTAAAAGCAAGTTAAATAAAAGTTTAACTTCAAGAAACTTATGAAAATATTCAAACAAAATCAAAGGCATTATAGGAATGACGAACGCTCCGATGCTTAAAAGCAAAATTTTAAGATTGGGCCAATTTCGTCTAAGAAGCAATAGAACTAAAAAAACCAAATAAAAAGGAAATAATATTGGGTGAAAACTAGTATAAAGACCAAAAACCAACCCCAATAGTGGTAAGCACTTAGTGTTTCCTTTCCAGTACTGATAAAAACAATACCAGGTAACTAAGACCAGCAGTTCACTGCTGAAAGCTGGCGTCATTGACCAGTCACTTTGCAGCTTGCAAAACAAAACTGCTCTTAAAAAAGCTCCTATCAAGCCTGCTGGTCTACCAAATAGCTTGTTAGCATAATAATAATAGGCAACAATAATCCCTAGCCCCAAAAAGACTGAACCAACAGCACCCCCAATAGGATGGAGATTAAAAATGGCAAAAAATGGTACCAAGTAGTAGAAATATAATGGGCCCATAAATAAACCTTGAACCGAAAGCCCCTGACCTATCAACTGAATGGGAAACTCTCGCAGGACGCTATAAGCAAAATTTGAGGCATACTCCTGATCAAAATCAAAAGAGGCCATCTCTGATAAGCGGTAAAACCTTAAGGCGGCCGCGAAAATCAAAATTAATAAAAACAGACCGTGACATTTCAGCAACTTAATTAAAGACTTCTTCATATTCATTTATTCTAAAGCAACCTTTATCCTTCCAGAATCAATGGTGGCCTCATAACCTGTCAAACTTTTAATCTGGACACGGTAGAGATTTCTCCCTGACCAAATAGTTAAAGAATTCGACCTGGCCTGGGTAGAAACTTCGGTATTAGTTGAAATTTCGCTTCCGGGTACACCAATTGAGTTGGTAACATCAAATAATCTAGCCAAGACTTTGCCATTACCATGTTTCACTTTTAAAAATGCCTCCCAGGTAACCTCTTTTATACCAGAATAATCGCCTAAATCTAAGTGAACCTCGGCTGCTTTAATGTCTGTCCAATCTCGGTTAGTGGTTGAACCATTACCACCTAGAGGGATAAAAACCATTTTAATTTGGCTTTGGGGCGTTGCCGGTTGAGCAACTTGCCCTACAATTTGTTTTTCCACAATCTTTGTTTCTCCAGAAAGTGTAGCGGCTACCCGCCCAACCTCTTCTTGAATTGCTTCCAGACAAAACGGGGAACAAACCTCTGTATCCAAAACCGTTTCTTTTTCAGTTTCGCTCCCTATTTTTTTTGAGAATTCTTCTATTCCTAATCCTGGTGTTTTCTTGCCCAAAATCAACCAATCCAAAAATAAAAGATTCAAAAATAAAATACTAAATAAGCTGATTATTAAATATTTAAACTTCCGATTAATCATCAAGCTAATCTTTAAACGTTCCAAATATCATTCGATCGCTAACTTTAGCTTCTTTTATTTCCTTCAATCTTTTTAGTATCAACTGAGGAGTTTTTGCTAGTGCTCCGAAAAAAACACGCCAGTAAAAAGGTTGACGCAGGCGCCAAAAAAGCCAAATTTTATGTTGAAGCATCATTTTCAGATTGGCAATATTTTTCCAGATAAACAAAAGTTGATTCCTCTCGCCGATAAAACTAATTTTTTCTTTCTGAAAACTCTTTGAAATAACTCCTTCATGAGCATGAACAACTTTACTTCTTGGATCCCAAACTATTTTAAAACCTCTTTTCCAAGCACGATAACAAAGATCGACATCTTCCCAATAAAATGGCCGATAAAGGGTATCAAACCCCCCCAGTTCTAACCACCTCTGCCGAGAAAAAGCAGATTGCCCTCCTGAGGCCCAAAAAGCAAAGCATTTTTTTGGCTGTCTTTTTTTTTTCACTAATTCAACCATTCCCTTTTTAAAAACAGCCCAACCAGGCCCGCTGGAAGCTTCACCACAGCCAACAGCGAAAACTTTACTATCCGAAAAGTCTTCAAAGATCGGCTGTAAAAATCCTTTTTGAGGAATAACGTCAGTGTTTAAAAGGACAACAATCTCTCCTTTGGCTAAATTCACCCCATGATTACAAGAAGCGGCAAACCCCTTATTTTTTTTATGAATAACAAGTTTTACCTGAGAATAGTTTTTTTTAATGAAATCAACGCTATTGTCAGTCGACGCATCATCAATAATGACTATTTCAGCATCACCAACAGCATTTAATACCTGCGGCAGATTTTTGCGAAGAAGGTGCTTCCCATTCCAGTTTGGAATAACAATGCTGAATTTACCCGTGTTCATTTCTTCTCTATTTTAACAAAAAATAGCTTACGGTATACTGGAGGAAAATTCAAAAGGCGCAAAGTTGGAAACAAAAAAAGGCTATACCTATAAATGCGGCAAAGCAATTTATTCTCGCTAAAACCTAAAATCAGCAAGAAAATCAGAAGCAAAATATTAGTATTATTGTAAATTTTAATCTTCGCCTTTTTATTTCGACGGGATAGTTCATCTACAAACCAACTTTTCATTTCTTTTTTTTTAGGCAGACTATACTTCAAATGCTCGGTTAAAAAATTTAATTTCTCCTTGTGTGTTTGAAAATAGTACCAATTTAAAAACTTATCAGCTAAACCGGCCCAAAAACCAGAAGGCACACCAAGAATAATCCCCTTTCGGCCAACACGAATCATTTCTTTCACCATCAGTTTTCTTTTTTTAACCGGCAAGTGCTCTAAAAGATCCATACTTAAAACAAAATCAAAGCTATTGTTTTTAAAAGGAAGTTTTTCTGTCCTTGCATAGACAGGCTTTAGTAAAGGATGAACCCTTTTGCCAAAAGCAATATCAACTCCGGTTACTTTTTTTTGCAAATAAGGACAAATGCCAAAAGAACCCGAACCTATTTCTAAAATTGAATCTTGTTCCTTTCTCTGTCGTTTCAAAAAAGCGACAACAGGTAAATAGCGCAGGCCAACGGTGATGTCCCAATCTTTAAATTTAGAAAGAAATCTCAAAATCATCTTGTTAATTTCCTAGCCTCTCGGCAAAATTTCTTTCAGGAAAAATGTCAAATTTTGGGTAAATAAAGAAAGCTCCAAAAATTTAATAAAATTGAACCAATAATTATGCCGATTGCAAGCGAAAGCTTAGATTTTTTATCGCCAGCTAGAGCAAATACTCCTTTGTTTACTAATACCATTAGGGGAATCAGTATTGGAAAAAGATACCGCCCTTGATTCTGAAAATCGAAATATAATGAGTTCCATAGAGAAATCATAATATTAAACGGGATTAAACCCAAAAACAGTAAATAAAGACCGCCACCCCTTGTTAAAACGCTAATTTTTTTGAACTCGATTAGCCTTTTGATCAATCCTACCAATCCTAAAAAAACAAAGAAACGGAATATCCACTGCATTACTGGGTCGATAGTAATATTCATGTAGCCAAATCTACCGTAGAAACTACTAGCAGTTTCTAGCAACCAGGGTGACTTAAAAAGAATATCATAAAAATTCCAACCAGCTTGAGCGTAACTCCTGCCAATCATTTTTTCCCTTGTTATTTCTCTGTAGGTCCTTAAACCTAGAAAATCTTGGTAAAGAATTTGGTTGCGGACAAAAAACCAGCCACTCAACGAAATTACCAGTCCCAATAGCAAAAGTAAATTTTTAATTGGAAATATCTTCTCTTTAATGATCTTAACTAAAAGCAAAAGTATTGGCACCAAAAGAAGAAGATAAAAATTATATTTAGCGAATAACTGGAAAGAAATAGCAAAACCCAAAAGCAAGTAAGATTTTAGCTTGTTTAGTTTTTTCTTCGGTAATTTGAAAAAATGAACACTTGAAAAAAGTAAAAAAGCACTAGCGGCTAAAGAGTATGATTCAATATTCAAAGAAGAAAAAGTAAACATTACTTGAGGGATCATAATGGTCACAAAAAGGGTGGAAAAAATAAGCAAATTTCGGCTGCCAAATATTTCTTTCAAAAATTTATAAAAGAAAATTGTGAATAAAATACCAAACAGTACCGAAGACATTCTGGCAGCTAAATAGGGGCGTTCTATCCCTAAATTATTGCCAATTGGTATACTTAGAGCAGCTAAAATATAGTTTAAAAATGGGGTGGTGATATAAGTAGTCCCCAAACAGTCGGGTTCTTTTATAAAGGTAATCTCCTCTTGTCTGGCCACAGGAAGACGCCGATGTAAAAAGAAAAATTCAGCCGTTTTAAAATGTAAACATTCGTCCGGCGACTGATTAAAAGGAAGAACCCAAGCCCAAAATAAACTTAGCCCCAACTGAAAGAGAATTAACAGACAAAAAAGATAATTTTTTTTAAATAATTTTTTCAAAAGCTTCATAAAATCTTTCTAAAGAGTAATTTTTACTCTTCTTGATTGCCGCTCTGGAAAGATTTCTTAAAAAACTTTCATCCTTTATCAACCCCAAGGTTAATTTTATCAATTCTTCTTTATTCTGCCAAAGAAAACCATTTTGTCCCTGGTCAACTATCTCTTTTTGCCCGCCTTTATTAATCACTACCGGCACACAACCAGCCGCCATAGCCTCGACAGTAGTCATGCCAAAATGTTCAACTTGTTCAGGATGCTCATCTTCATCTACACCGAATCCAGCCGCAGTCCAAAAAATTTTGGCTTGGGCATAAAGTTTTTGCAGTTCAACAAAAGAAACATTGGTTTTAATTTTTACTGGATAACCGCTAATCGCTTTTTTTATCTTACTAATGAGCTTTTTCCCTTCCTTATCACTTCCTACCAGAACTAGTTGCCATCCATTAAGGTCTTTGTCAACCAATTTCTTAAAAACCTCAACCAAAACATCCTGCCTTTTTTTGTGCAAAACATCAGTAAATCTTCCCACCGAAAGAATAATATTTTCTTTTTTTCCTGGTTTAAACTTTTCTACTGAAACCGGAGGATAAATAACTAAACTCTTAACTCCGTATTCTTTGTCAATAAACTTTTTAGTAAATTTAGAATTACAAACAGTAGTTTTGATTTGTTTCTGTTTTATTCTATTTAAGAAGCTTCTACCACCTACCTGATGAAAAGGTACCTGAAAATGAAGAATATTTTTTCTAGCAAGCAAAAGAGGAACGCTGCCGTCGGATAGATAAAAAAATAGATCGTATTTCTTTGTAATTTGCCATTTTTTGAACAAATTTCTTTTCGAGGAGAAAATATCCTCAACAAACTCAGTTTTTCCCAGATTAAGTCCTAATCTTACCTTTATATCCTTTTTAAGGCTTTTCTCATTCCAAAAAACATCAACTTTATGTCCCAAATCAGCCAACCACTCGGCGACAGTCATCATATAGCGCTCACCGCCACCAAGCGTATCAAGATAAGGATCAAAAATGCCTACTTTCATCATATTTTTTTAGCGACAACCACGGTACAACCGGAAAAAAGAAACTTAAAAGGTGCTAAAACCTTTTTGACTAACATCCCAAAACAATTTAGTTTAAAGGGTTGATTGTTTTTTAATCGTAAAAAAAGAAAATCTGACCATAAACCAATAGATTCGTTATTTAAAAGCAGGTCTTTTGAATAGGCAGCAAGAATTTTAAAATTTAAGTCCTGGAGAAATTTTTTAAGTTCGTTTGTTTTAAAACGATATTCATAAAACTGAAGTTTAGGCATCGGTTTCTTTCTTTTTCTTATTCTTAACAAAAGCCCGACAAGACGCTTAACTCTTCTTAAGAAATTATCATGAGGCGTTTCAAGAATAATAACTCCTCCCTTTTTTAAAACTCGCTTTGCTTCTTTTAAGGCATCTATTGGCCCTTTTTCAAAATGTTCAACCACACCAAAAGAAAGGTAAACATCAAATTCTTCGTTTTTAAAAGGCAATTTGCGGACATCGGCTATTTTTAATCTCAGCAAGTTGTCAAATTGTTTTGCTCTTTCAATTGCTCCTTTAAAATTGTCTACTCCCAGAATGTTATAGCCTTTTTTTGACAGAAAAATTACCCATCTTCCTAACCCACAACCAGCCTCAATTATTTTATCATCCAGCCTAACAAATTTCTTAATAATCTTCCATAATTCATCTTTTTCACAAAAACAAACCTCTTTTTGAATATCTTTTTTAGACCAATAGCCCTGCCAGGGGCGACTCTCTATTTTGGGTTTGGGAATGAAGTATTTAAAACTCATTTAATCTTCTTCTGGAAATTTTGCATTTCCCACAAACGAGCATAAATTAAAAATTTATTGAAGGTTTGATAAATTGCTTCTATCCAACCAATTATTCCATCACGCCAACCGCTTTTTTTAATCAGTCGATAAAAAAATTCCTGAGCCATTGGCCGAAAAAACCTCCACCAGGCCATCTTAGGGTGTTCTGCTTTGAGCATTTCCTCCGCTTCATGCCTTGTGTAAACAAGGCTTTTTTCTACCATCCAAGAAAGGCCGCGATGGGTTATATGATAAATATTAGATTTCAGTTTACCTGTCTGCCCCCGGACTAACATTTCCTCATGAAGTTCTCCCTTCCATCTTTTGAATTTTTCCCTCCTAACTAATCTCTTCTGATAATCTGGATACCAACCTCCAAAATACATATCTTTGCCTAAAATATTGTTTAACCGGGGTATATGGTATCCGGAAAATGGATTTTTGGTTTTTTTAATCTCTTTTAATATTTCTTCTTTTAATTCCGGAGTAACCCTTTCGTCGGCATCAAGAGACAAAATCCAGCCCCCAGTTGCTCTTTTAAAACCATAATTTTTTTGCTCCGAAAACCCAGGCCATTTATGAAGGAAAATCTTGGCCCCAAACTTTTTAGCAATCTCAACTGTTTTATCTTTAGAAAACTCATCAATAATAACAATTTCATCCGCCCATTTTACCGATTCCAGGCAATCTTTAATCATCTTTTCTTCATTTTTAGTAGCAATGACTACAGAAATTTTTAGTTGCTTCATTTAATCAGTAAAGAACATCAATTAAGAAAACCGCCAACAACAACCAGGTGCCCCCAAGAAAAAAGCCTCCTAAGATATCACTTGGATAGTGAGCTCCTAGAAACAAACGGCTTAAAGCAATTAAAAAAATTAAAATTACAATCGCTGAACTGATGCTTAAAAATACTCTTAAAGAAACCGGTAAAAACCTAAAAATAAGATAACCAAGCAAGCCATAAAAATAAAAACTAATCGTGGCATGGCCTGAGGGAAAGGCAAGGCAATCCCCTGGTGGTAGACAACCGAAAGGACGCGGGCGGCCAAAAAAATTTTTAAGTAAAAGCGTAAAAGCAGCGCTGCCTACAAGACTAAAGAAGGCCGCCATTGCGGCTCTCCTTCTCCTACGAGTCATTAAAATAACAACCAAAATAAAGAAGGCCACAATAATAAAAAATTCACTGCCCAAATGAGTAATCAAAGAAAAAAAACTCATCAAAAATGGGGTTTTAATTTTGCCAATCAAACTCATTATTGTTTTATCAAGAAGTTTAATTTCTAAGGAAGAAGTTTTTTGCCAAAGCCAAAACACGGAAGTAAAGAAACCAAAAATTATTGAAGACAAAAGTAGCAACCTGAATTTAGAATAGCTTCTAATGCGTTTATCTAAATCTTGTTTTTCAAGCAACAACCAATCTTTAATTTTCATCTTAAAAACCTAATTTTCGCCACAGCGGCGGTAAAAGAATTAAAACTCCTAAAATAGCCAGGCCGACAGAAGCTAACAACATCATCCCAGCAGAAACATCTTTAGCAATTCTGGCTTTAGGATGGTATTTCTCAGTGATTAAATCGACTGTTTTTTCAAAAGCCGTGTTGGCCATTTCAATAGTTAAACCAAAAGTAATGGCAAAAATTAAAAATAAAAGCCGGCCTAAAGAAATCTCCAACCAAAAAGCCAAAGCAATCAACAGAAAAGAAAGCAGAAAGTGAACTTTGAAATTTTTCTGTGTCCGAAAAGCATAAAGACATCCTCCCAAAGCGTTTTTAAAAGTGACAAACCAATTTTTAGTCATGCCAACTCCCTTGACCAAGGTTTTTAAAATAAAAATCTTTAACTGCTCTTTTTTGCCATGGCCGACCGGTGATTAGTAGTTTAATACTTTCTTTAGCTAAATTAAACTTTGTTCGCCGACGTGCATATTTCATCCCAAAAAGGAGTCGATTTCTGGTAATAAAATAGTCATGAAGAAAACCACCAACTCTGCTTGAACCGGCATTAAAATGCCAAAGTTTGGCTTTTGGAGTGTAAATAATTTTAAAACCTGTTTGTTTTGCTCGCTGACAAAATTCCACATCTTCAAAATAAAGAAAATAGCGGTTATCAAGCAAACCAATTTTATTTAAGACTTCTCTTTTAATTAGCACTGCACAGCCGGAAGCAAAGTCCGTTGGCATCTGCTTTTCATACTGTCCTTTATCAACCTCATCAACTCCCCGATGAGAACACAAGACATTCTGCCAATCAATTTTTCCTCCAGCATACCAAAAAACTTTTCCCCGTTCACTTGGTTTATATCTTGTTCGATGATACTCACATCCAGAAGCAAAATAAATCTTGGGAGCAATAATACCAATTTCTTTGTCCTTATTTGCCGCTTTTACTAATTGAACTAAAAAATCTGGAGCAACATAAGTATCATTATTAAGTAAAACGACAAAATCAGCCCTGTTTTGGAGAGAATGTTTAATTCCAAGATTATTGGCACCCGTAAAGCCGAGGTTTTTGTCTGTTTTCAAAAATACAAACTGGCGAAATTTTCTTTCCAAAAAAGACAAATCTTCCTTTGGATTGTTAATTACCACTACAACTTTCAAATCAAAACCTTTAATTTTCAAAGCAGACACTGATTTAAGACACTTCTCAGTCAGCTTCTTACCCTTATAATGAACAATAATTAAAAATAATTTTTTCATCTTTTAAAGACCATTTTTTTCATTAAACCGATAAACAAACAAACGAAAGCAATCAGACTTATTTTAAGGCCAAAATAAAATAATTTTGGCTTAAAAACAAAACTCACTTGATGGTCACCTTTTTCAATTTTGATTGACCTAAATATCTGATTGTATTTTTTTATCTTAATTTCCTCTTGGTCAACCAACGCCTGCCAACCTGGATAATAAGTATCAGTCAGTATTAATTCCGAATCTTGACTTGCTTCAACTCCCAAGTCGATTCGATTTGGGCTGTAAAAAACTTCCTTTATTCCCTCATCTGACACCTGATCGTTTCTATCAATCAAAAATAGTCGTGGCCACACCTTAGTGTTTTCGTATATTTTAACATCGTCTACTTCGTAAACCAAACTATACTTTGGGTATGACTCAACCTCCTGAATCGTACCATCGAAACTCTTATCAACCAACAAATATTTTACGCCTAAAAAGTCAAGCTTGGAATTATCTAAAGCGAGAGCGTCCACCTCATTAACGTGATTTCTCTCACTTTGTTTCATGAATTGAGCGTAATCTCTCAAGAGTAAATGGCCGTATCCCATCGGTGTAGCCACTTCATACTTCATACCCCAGTTGGGCGGCAAAACCGCCAGTCTTCTTTTCAAAACTGTAAAAGTTTCCCTTTCTTTCTCATCAAAAATCGAATCAGCCAAGGGTGGTCTTAAAGCCATATTTTCCCAATAGACGTTAAGGCCAGTAAAAGGCCAATAGCCGCTGCTACTGATAAAACGATGAATGCCAATATTTGCCTGCAAAAATTGAGCTGTTTTCAACTGGTCACTAAACATCACCGGCTTGGCAGAAAAATAATTATTGCGATTAAAATAAAACAAACAAAGAAAAGAAAGTAATAAAACTATGACTAAAAAAGAATTTTTTTTCATTCTGTTTTTTTGGAAAAGAAATGCGCCAATCAAAAAGAAAAGTAAAAAAATAAAAGTAACTAAAAATTGTCTTACCATAAAAGAGAAAATTGCTTTGTCAATGGCAAAATTATGAAAAGGACTTTCGGAAAGCGGTATTTTTTTGACTGAGAAATATAATCGTCCAAACCATTGATAAAAGATGACAAAAATATTTTTTTCAAAACAGAAAACAAATCCCAATAAAACTATAAATAAAACATTGGTGGCCAAAGCAATGGCAATTATTTTTCCAGTCTTTTTAAATCTAAGAATTCTCAAAAAATTAGCTAAAAGCTTAGCTGCCAAAACAGCTGCAGAAAAATTAGTCAGGAGTAAAATTTGCGTCGGAGTGCGAAACCAAGAAAAACCAGGAAAAAAACGATAAAACAAAGAAAAAACCGGCGTATATTTGCCCATTGCCAAAAAAACGGACAAAACGAAAATAAAACTAAAAAACAAAATCGTAAAGTCTTTTTTTTTCTTAGCCAGAAATGAGAAAAAAATAATCAGCAAAGACAAAAGGCCAAAATAACCGGTATTATTAGGGCCCATCCGGTAGATCGGCCCCCAAGAAATGCCCCTTATTGCTGCTCCAAAAAACCAAGGCAAAAGAAATCGAATCAACAAAAAAGGATGAAAAGAATAAAGAGTAACATAGTCAAAATTAGCCAATGGTCGGGTTGATTTTTGAACCAGTTCCATTGTTGGTAAAGTTTGAAAGGCCGTTAAGGAAAGAAAAAAAGCCAAGCTTACTGCTCCAAACTTAATTTTTAACTTCCAAGAAGTTTTGGGATAAAAAAGAAAATATAAACCTAAAAGGAAATAACTGTAAAAAGCAGGCTGTGGATGACCAGAAACAAATTGAATTGCCATTACTCCTCCCAGTAAAGCTGCCCAACTTAAACTTTTTTTGTTTAAAACCTTTTGCCCTATTAGTAAAACCAAGGGTAAAAAAGAGGCAGTAGAAAGAAGGCCAATATTGTTAATGAAAGTCAAAATACTAGCAGAAAAAGCAAAAGTTATTGCCCCAAACAAAGATTCTAACGATGAACATTTATTGTTTCGTAAAAAAAGATAAGTCCAAAACCCGGCCAAAAAAACTTGGAAAATAATTGATAAACTCATCGCCCGGTGCGAAGAAAAAATCAAAAATAAAAAATTAAAAGGATTTAAAAGCCCTAAGCCAATATCAGCTAAAAAAGGAACTCCTGAAAAAAGATAAGGATTCCAAAGAGGAAAAATTCCTTTTTTAATTTGATTGGCAAAAAAAGTGAGGCTTGGCAAAAAAAGAGAAAGGTTATCACCAAAATAAAAAATTTCTCCTAAAAAAATATTCCGATAAAAAAATATCAAAATAAAAAAGGCCAAAACTGCTAGCGGCCAGATTTTTTTCATTTCTCCGGAAAAAATCTTAATTTCAGAAGAACCCCAACAGCCTTAATTCCATCTCTAAACCCAATCTTTTTCCCCTCATTTTTCTTCCGAGCCTTATAGGTAATTGGTGTTTCATAAATTTTAATCCCCTTATTTAGAATTCTCACCGTTATTTCTGGTTCAAAATCAAATCTTTCTGCTTGCCAATTTAATCCTTTGATTACTTCTTTTTCAAACAACTTATAACATGTCTCCATGTCTGTTAGTTTCACCCCAAATAAAACATTTGTCAGAAAAGTCAAAAAAATATTCCCTAGTAAGAAAGGTAGAGACATATTCTCAATCATGCCTTTAAATCTTGATCCATAAACCACGGGCAATTTATTTTTTTCTGCTATCTTAAGCAGTTTTAAAATCTCCCTAGGGTTGTACTCCAAATCAGCGTCATGAATAACAACATAATCTCCCCTTGCTTTATGAATACCAGTCCTTACCGCCGCCCCCTTGCCTCTATTTTTCTTGTGAGTATAAACTTTAACCCCATATTCTTTGTTGAGCTGGCCTAAAATCGTTCCAGTTTGGTCATTGGAGCCATCGTTAACGGCAATAATCTCTAATTCTGCGTCAAGTTCAGCAATTTTCTCGACCACTCTCCTAATTGTCTTTTCTTCGTTGTAAATGGGAATAATAACCGAGAGCCTCATTTAAAACAGGTTTTTCTTTTCAATCTTAGCCACATTCTTCGCCAAAAGTTCGCTTCTTGATCAATCTGAGTGGTAAGAAGCCAAAAATTGATTTCTTTTCCTCTCTTTTTTAATTGTTCGTCAAATTCACCAATCATCTTTTGAGGGCTAATTTTTGCCTCTTTCTTTCCTTGTTTTTCCCAAATCATGGCATAAATAACAAATTCTTTAGCCGCTTGTAATCCGGCCAAAATCAAGCCCAATACACCATCCAGATAACCTTTTTCCGCAAAAAATCTTCTTAAGAATTCCTCAGTTGGCTTGCTGACTAAATCAATCCAAGTAAATTTATAGCCTCGATCTAACAGATGTTCAGCCTCAAGCGAAGCATAAAGCTCAAACTTTCTCTTACTTAAAAAATGGCCAATATCAGTAAAATTGTAGTGAACTAGATTGTTTTTTAAATAGCCAACTTTACCCTCAACTTCAACTTGTTCGTGGACTTTTTCAAAATATTTTCCTTTTCTAGTTTTAAAAAGATGTAATTGCCAATCAGGGTACCAACCGGAATGTTTTACCCAACGACCAAAGATAATGTTTTTACGAGGAAAGTAAAAGCCGGCATAATTATTTTTTTTAATTGCCCCCTGCATTTCTGATGCAAGAGCCGGCGTGACTCTCTCATCAGGGTCAACTAACAAAACCCACTCTGTTTCAACTTTTTTTAGAGCAAAATTTCGCTGAGCGGCAAAATCATCCAATTTCCTTTGAAAAATTCTAGCCCCAAACTTTCTGGCAATCTCAACTGTTTTATCTTCAGAATAATCATCAACAACAATTATTTCATCAACCCAGGCGAGTTTTTTCAGACATAAACTCAAATTTTTCTCTTCGTTCTTGGCCAAAACAATAGCCGTAATCCTCTTTTTTACCATGTTTTAAATTTTATCATTTTTCAGCTCTTAACCTCAAAAATCCGCACCCTCTCGTTTTTAAAAATTTCCTCTGCTTTGTTTTTCAAATCAGCTTGCCAAATTTGGCTATCAACAAGATAAATATAACGAATATTATTTTCATTAAGAAATTGGTAAGCAACTTGACTGTTTTTTTCATTAAAAAATTCTTTTTCTTGGCGAAATCTTTCCTCAAAGTCATAACCCTGAATCAAAGCTCTGTCAATATCTTCCATAAAAACTCTTTTACCACTGAAAAAAGAAACATAAGCTGTATTGTAACAAGAAAGGGGGACAGGAGGCAGTAGTTTTTCAGCTCCAGCCGTATAAGGATAAAGCAAAACTGTATCTTCCTCAGAAGGGGGTAAGTTTCTTAAAAATTCCAAAGCGGATTTTTCGCTTTTGTCTAAAATTGCTGTTGGGACAGCAGAGACGTACCAACTAATTGTTTTTAAACTACCAGGGAGAGAAAGTAAGACAAGTAAAAAAAGGGCTAAAAATTTCAACTTACCGAATTTAGCCAATAAGTTGGAGATGCCCCAAGCCGCGAAAAAAGAAGCTACAAAAATAGAATAATAAAAAAATTGAATTGTATTCCAGACAACAAACTTCTGAACAAAAAACAGGGGTAAAACTAAACCAGTCAAGAAAATACAGCCAAGAAACAACTCTACTAAACTAATTTTCCTTATCCTTTTAACCAGCCAAACTATTGCCAATATTCTTACTCCCAAATTACCCACCAAGAAAATAATTAGAGAAACAAAGTCAATTACTAAGACTGTCAACCAATCCCCCACAGCCAGATAAGTCTGCCGCCGCAACTCCAAGGCAACCCAATTTACCCGATCTGGAGCTTGAATCATCGTCCTGATAAACCAAAAAGGCTGCCATTGAACAAAGCCAAAACCGGCTGTATTTTGAGGCAAATAAAGCAAGGCAGCAAGAGCTAATCCTGCTAAACTCAGCTTTAAAAACTTAAAATTTTTATCTTTAATCACATAAAAAACTCCCATCACCCCAAGGCTAAACAACGAAAGAATGCCTCCATAAACTTTGAATTCAACCAAAACACCAAAAACTAAAGTCAAAACTAAAAATAGCCATTTTGTTTGTTTTTTCTGAAAAAACAAAAGCAAATACATTCCTAAAGTTAAAATCAAAAGGGAAATAGCAAAAGGGGGGTTCTGAAAAGAAAAGGCTGGTTGCATCGCCCAAAAAGCAGTTTCCCAGGTTGAAGAACCAATTCCAAAAAAGGGCAGTAAAAAACCAAAACTGGAGGCAAAAGAAGTAAGAAAAATCGCCAATAAACCCACCTCTTTCTTGTTTGACCACCGTTTAGCAAAGAGAAAAATCAAACTATTTAAAGTCAAAGTTAAAAACAAAGGAAGAAAACGAAAATAAAGATCGATAATGGAAATTCTCGTCAATCGGTAAATCTCAGCACCAAAAAGGTCAAAAAAATAATGGTAGTTTTTAACTGTTTCGCCGGCAAAAGCAGGATTCTGGGCAGGAAAGTTTTCCGCCAATTCTTGAATTAAAGTTAAGTGCCAGAGTCCGTCATGACCATGAACACCCCAGAAGGCAATTCCGCCTTGATAATCAAGACCGCTTTTAATCATCACCAAATTTTGAAAAATGGTGGCCAAGACAATTATCAAAACTACTAACCAATCAATTTTTTTCCTCCAGACTATCTTTGGACGCCACTTTTTGGCGAGGACAAGATAAAAACCTGCCAAAATAAGAAGAGGAAAAAGTAAAAATCTCAAACCAACCCAGGCCAAAAAAAAGGATAAAGTAGTTAAAATAACAATCCCTAACGCCAATGAAATAAACATTCTCTCTGGTTTGGAAAAATTAATTTTTAAAAAAGAAACTACTAGCCGACCAGGAACAAAACAGAAGAAAAAAATAAAAAAGAAAAATTTCAAGATATTAATTATCATTTCCGAAGAGCCAAAATTATTTTTCTAAAATCAGTTAATAATTCCTGACCAACAAAAAGAAAAAGAAAGCCAAAATAAATTAAACCTCCTAAAAAAACACTTAAAACAATAGTTAAAATGTTTTTTGGTAAAACAAAAGACAACATTAAAACAATAATTCCCATTAAGAAGCTGGAAAGCAAGGGTTTTTTTACTGAAAACCAAAATCTAAATTTCAAGTACTTTTTGGCAAGCAAAATAGCCACTACTGAACTAGTCGCCACTAAAGCGGAGCCCAAAGCAACACCGTTGTAACCTAGTTTTAAGGATAAAAGCGGATAAAATATCCAAGTGAGAACGGTCCACATTATCATCAGTTTGAAAACAATTTTAATCTTGCCAATAGCGCTTAAAGCATTCATTAAAGGCGTCGTTACCGACGCCCAGGTACTGTTAATAACGAAAAGATAAAGAGCGATTAGGGCTACCTCCCATTTTTGATAGCGAGGAATGACCATCATCAAGGGTCGAGCCAGAATAACCATACCGACTAATAAAGGAAAGGTTAAAACGGCGATAAAAAAAAGCGTCTTTTCTATCGCCAAAGAAAGATTTTTTGTGTTGGCCTGCAGCCGAGAATAAGCAGGAAAAGTAACCTTCATCACTGCATCCATAACAAACCTCAGTGGCATCTGAGCCCATTTTTGCGCCCAGCCAAGAATACCAACTCCCGTCGCGCCAATAATCTTCCACAAAAAGACATTCATTAAGCGGTCTTTAATCACCGCCAAAAAAGTATTTGTTTGATAAGGAATACCAAAACGAAAAAGACGACGCAGCGACTTAAGGTGAAAAGAAAAACCTAACTTCCAAGGAGAAATAAAATAAATCAAAATTACTCCCACAATTCCCCTGATCAAAACCGCCCAGGCATAACTAATTACCCCAAGCCCCTTCCAAGCAAGCAAAACGGCGATACCATAAAAAAGCAAAGTTTCTACAACCTCCACAATCACCAGTAAATCAAATCTAAGTTTTCTCTCTAAAAGCACTGAAGGAATTGTTTTTAAAGAGGCCAAAAAAAATCCAGCTGCTAATGCCCAAAGCAACCAAACTCCCGGTTGAGAAATGTGATAAAAGTCGCGTAACCAAGGAGTGAATACAAAAACCAAAATCACCAGAACTAAAACTAAACTTTGCTGAACGGCAAAGGTACTGCGAACATCAGTAAGTTTGGGTTTTTCTTTTTTTTGAATCAGGGCCGCAGCCAAACCAATGTCAGAAAAGTAACCCAAAATTGCCACCAATTCAGAGACAGCGAAAAATAAACCAATCTCAGCCATGTCCAGAAAAACAGTTAAAAGAAAAAATCCCAAAAAGGCAATCAGTTGAAGAAAAAAACTCCTGCCTATTAAAGTAGCCACTCCTTTAACCGCTCTTTTTTTTATTATCCCCAAATCAATTTCTTCAATAGACTTTTCCCCTATTCCAAAACCAGACTTAATCATGGCGCTATTTTACCACAAAAAAAGTGGCGAAAATAACCATCACCATTAATACCAATGATACTAAAGAAACCAGATTAGCCAAACTGCGAACGGGCGTGTTGGTAAAAACTACTTCAACCCTATGTTTTCCCTTGGGAATATCAAGAGTTATAAGTCTCAGTTTACCTGTTTCCTCAATCCCAACTTCTTTTTGGTCAATAAAGGCCTTCCAGCCAGGGAAATTGTAAACGTTAATTCTTAATCTTCCTTCTTTTTGAGTCTCAAAAATCTTTCTGTGGGGAAAATCTTTAATCTGTCTAACTTCTAAATCACTATCTAGCACTTCGTAGGAACTCTTGGCAATTTCTTCTTCATTAATATCAAGTTGGGTAGTGCCGATATCGGATAATTTAGTCGCCACCGTCTTGGGAACATATTCAAAAGACATCCTACTCACTCTCCATTTCAAATCTTCTTCGCTAGTATAGTGGCTATCGGTAACGTCAAGATGCTTAGCAGGTTTAAAATAGTCTTTATTTAAAAATATAACCAAGGCTAAGGGTATAAAAACTATCACCCATTTAAGTCTCTTTTTCTCTTTAAGCCGTCTAAATATATAATCTATTAGTCCTCCTGCAAGCAGAGAGGAAAAAAGAGCCGCAAATATTAAAAATCGCCACGAAAACTGAAGATACCAAAGGGGTTTTAATCTGTCCCAAATAAACTGGGAGTGAAAGCTTGTCATAAATAAAGAAAATGCAAGAAGTAAAAAATAGAAACCAAAAAATAAACCACTCCTTTTTCTTTTTAGAAAAAGAGGGAGGCTAAAAATCCCGGCTAAAAAACTTAAAATTAAGTGAGGTTTTCCCACTTCAAAAGAAATCCCATCCCATAAGCCATAAATTGAACCCCCAAAACCCCAAGGTGAGTTCCAAAGTTGGCGAAGATAGACAAAGTGAAGTTTATAACTAGCCAGCTCACAGGTTAAAATAGCATCCACTAGCGTATATTTTTTCTCAAGAAGCGCCGGGAGCCAGAAATAACAGGTTAAACCCAAAAATAAAAGAAATGAAAGAAAAAAATTTAAAACAACTTTCTTCCTTTCTTTTTCAAAAAAAAGAAGAAAGACGAAAAAAATAAAATAAAAAGGCATAAAGATTAAAGTAATTAGATTATGACTTAAAAGAAGGAAGGCTAAAAAGAGACTGTTTATAATTAGCCACTTTTTACTTTTTTCTTTAACTAGCTTTAAAGTCGACCAAAAGACAGCTGGTAAGAAAACAAAGGCATAAAACTCAGCCAATGCCCCCCGGACATAAAGATCTAAAGCATGGTAGGGGGCGTAAATATAAAAAACAGCCGCAATTAAACCTCCTACTTTACCAAAAAATTCCTTGGCTAAGAAATATATAAAAATTCCTGAAAGTAAAAAACCTAGTCCCATAACTATTTTGGTGGAAACAATTAAGGAAAACCCTAAAAGATGAAAAATTTCACCCAGATAATAAACTAAAGGAGGATAAAAATTATAGAATGGATAACCGTACCCAAAACCTAAATTCCCTACCCAACGGGGTGGAAATTGATTGCTTAAGAATGCTTGATGAAGTTCATAAAGACGAGCAATCTGCTCATCATCGTGCATGGAAAAAAACCCAGGCTGAAAAAGTGGCCCAATCGCCCAGACAGATAAAAATAAAACTAGAAGGATAAAAAAGATATTTCTAAACTTTTTTTTATTCTTCATTTTTTAACTGATACAAAAGCAGGGCATCCTGCCCCGAAGGCCCTTCAGCTTTAGGAAAACTTTTGAGCAAAATTAGTTGCGAATCGTTTTTAACTAGCATTCTTGAGCGGTTCACCACCAAATAAACCTCATTATCTCGGCTTGCCTCTTTAAGAGAGTCAGGAACTTGGTTAATAGGCACACCAACGCCCAGAATCAAAACTTTTCTTTCTTTATCAAAATATATTTCTAAACCATTAGGCAAAGTGCCGAAGTAGCCTTCTGTCCCTACCACAATATTTCTTTGACCCAAAGATAAACGCTGGTTAATAAATTCAACCACCTCTTTAATCCCATACCCTGAACACCATTCTTCTAAATAACCGGAACGCATTCGCCTGGGTAGGGGCGCTTTTTGAGGATCAGTTAGAAGTTGATAATCATAAAATAGAGGTAAAACCATCACGCCTATAATTGCCATTAGGCAAACTAACTTGTTTTTTGTCAGTCTCAATCTTCCCAAACCTAGAGCCGCTAAAATTAACAGCGGCCAACAAGCAAAAAGAAGATAGCGAGGGGTAAAAACTTTGGCTACTGCCGCCTGAGCTAAAAGAGGCAAAAAAGCAACTAAAAAAAGAAACAATACTGGGCGTCGTTTTTTCCTGTCAACAATAACTAATCCCACCAGAGACAAAAACAATATTGGCCAAGTGAATAAATTAGGCAACCATTCAGCATAATATGCCAAATGTGGTTTTAAGGAATCAAAAGGATGTGAAAGTAACCAACTTAAGGGGAAAACATAGTCTTTGCTACGAAGGCCAATCATTTCAAAACCAGGTCCCAAACGCAGCAGACTATAAATGGCAAAACCAAAAAAATAAATGACTAGCCATAAGCCAACTAGTTTAATTAATTGACGCATTGTTTTTTTAGGTTTTTTAAGATCAATCCAACTGGCTAAAA
>Ga0307380_10000543_pt1 | contig 58740 bp, 55 predicted proteins | sample UN3MG_FD_202239 | JGI IMG/M metagenome (GOLD analysis project Ga0307380, IMG submission 202239) | Soil microbial communities from Risofladan, Vaasa, Finland - UN-3 | ecosystem: Environmental > Terrestrial > Soil > Coastal area > Acid sulfate soil | place: Finland: Risofladan, Vaasa | collected... | reverse complement strand
TAAGGCTTGCGCTCCGCGGCCACGACGTACGTCGCCAGCTCGCGGCGGAGCGACGCCTCGTCCGCGGGGTAGAATTGCCCCGCCACGATAGGTTCCCTAAGGTTTGACGTTGCCATCCCGCGCCGACCGGTAGCTGTACAAGCGGATGGTTGCGAGCTCGTCGTCGGTGACCCGGCCGTCCTCGATCGCGCCGCGAATGAGGTTGGCGAGCTTCTCCTTCTCGCCCTCCGACAAGCGCGGCAGGTCCCGGGTAATGGGCCCCAGCTCCCGCTTCAACGCCGCTACCTCGTCCGGGGGAACCCCGGCCTTCTTCACCATCCGGTCGATTATGGCTTCCGTTATAAATTCCTCGGCCGGAATCTCGCCTCGTACGACCCGCAACAGCTCGTAACCGGTGCTCGTCGGGTCGCCCGCGGCGTAGCCCAACCATATCGACACCGAGACTATTAAGGCCAACGCCGCGCACGCCAAAACGAGCGCGCCGACGAGGCAGCCGCGCCGACCGCGGCCGTTATCTCCTATCGCCATAAAGATGGGTACGGTCCCCGGCGACCATTATAAGAGGGACCGGGGAGGGCGTCAAGGCGAAATAATCGATGCTACGAAAATGGATAAGCTATTGATTAACTACGTAAACTATGATAGAAGATACCTCGTGAAGACAAACGTCGTATATTTTAAAGACGCAAGGTATATGGAAGAAGTCGACGACTTATCCATAGACCTCGTAATAACGAGTCCTCCTTACTTCAATATTAAGGACTATTCGCTGGACGGACACCAAAAAGAAATAATTAGCGAGAACGTTACGGGGCAAATAGGTGATATATCCGAATACGAAGCCTACCTATTAGCATTAGACGAGGTTTGGAAGGAAGTCGAAAGAACCTTAAAACCGAACGGTAAGTTGTGCGTCAATACCCCGTTAATGCCTATACAAAAAAACGATTTAAATACGCATTATACACGCGACATCTTCAACCTAAATTCGGGCATAGAAAACCACATACTCAAATACGCCGGCCTCTACTTGATGGATATTTATATTTGGAATAGGACGAACCCCACAAAGAGACTTATGTTCGGTAGTTACCCTTTTCCGCCGAATTTTTACGCCCAAAACACGATAGAATTTGTTAGCGTATATGTAAAAGACGGAAAACCGGAAAAGCGTTCGGAAGATATTAAAGAAGCTAGCAAGCTTTCACAATCAGAATGGTTAGAATACACTAAGCAAGTCTGGGATATACCTATCCCTAACAAAGGGGACGAAGCATACGGAGAACATCCAGCGATAATGCCACTCGAATTAGCCCAACGGTTAATAAAATTATATTCTTTCGTAGGAGATATAGTTTTGGACCCGTTCCTAGGATCGGGCACAACGGCGAAAGCAGCTATAACGCAAAATAGGCGATATATCGGTTACGAAATAAATAAGGCTTATAAAAAAACTATAGATAAAAAAATAGCCCAAACGACTTTATTCTAGGGAGATAGCTGATGGGTAAAAGAAATTTACTTAGAGAATATAAAAACGACCCGCGAGGGTGGTTCATAGTCCCCCGCGCGTTTTGGCCTTACGAGTCCGCGAAACGTGGGATACCCGGATTTCATAGATTTTTAACTTTACTAGTTGAGGAAATGACGAGGAAGGCGCGTTGGTCGCGTAAAAGGGAGATAAGGGTTTTAAGACACTTAGCGAAAGAAGGCATTATCCCGCCAGAAAGAAGCATGAAAGATTTCCACGTTTATTATAGGAATTATAAAAATTTTTCTAAAAAAATAGGATTCGTAAAAGAATCGGAAACTGACAAAAGGCCCGTCCAAGTAACCCCTATCGGGGAACGGTTTTTAACCAGCGCTGAAGAATCGTGGCCGGAGATTTTCGAACACCAATTGATTAAATTACGATTTTCTAATCCTTTCTTCGGTAAAGCTTACCAAGGTTTTTCTCTTCACCCTTACCTTTTCACCCTCCGGTTACTTTCGGCATTAGACGAAAAGTACCTTACAACCCACGAACTAGCGCTACGGATATCGTTATCAAAAAAAGAATCCGAAATACCAATGGTCGAAGAATGGTTAAATAATTACCGCGATTTATCCGAAACGGAAAAGAAAAACATAAACCAAGAATTAGACATGAACCGGATTTATTCCGCAAGGATGACGTTGCTTCTCTTCGCTTTAACGCCTGCGCTATCGTTCTCGGGTAATTCACTCGTCGTAAATGATCCTGACCGAATCCGTTTAATCCTGACTAAAACCACCCCGCGCTTATCGGTACGCGAATACACCAGTTTAGAAAAATGGCTAAAATACTACACGAACTTCGCCGACGTTATATGGCCTCTATTAACAAAGCCTTCCAAAAAAGCCCAAACCGCGTTTAAGAAATACGTGTATCGGGAAGAAGGTTCTTTGCATAAAAATATTAAAGCACACGTCATAGCAAACGTAGAAAAATATTTCGGGCCGGGTTCGAAGTTAATAGCCGAGGAATACGTTTACGAAACTAACGACCGCGCTAATTTATTAATCGAAAGCGGGCGCGACGGACCTCTTACTACGATTGAAGTAGAGACGGTCGTCCGCAAAAACGACCTACCGGGTTTATTACAAGCTATTAAATATAAATACATGTTGGCCGTACAAAGGGGCTTGGAATTCGAAGATATAGATACCTATTTAATCGCAAAAGAAATCCATCCTTTCATTAAAAAATTAGCTAAACGTTACGGCGTTAAAACGTTGGAAGTCGACGTTTAGCTAACCCCGGCAGATCCTTCACAATTCTTCGCGAGTTTTACTGGTTCCCGGATTTTCAAACTAACCGTTTTATTCAAGCGCCTTCAGGTTATCCTCCACCCGCGCCAACGTGGCATTGAGGATCTCGAGGCGTTCCGCGTCCGCGGCCACGATGTCCGCCGGGGCCTTTTTGACGAAGTTCTCGTCGCTCAGCTTACGGCCCAGCGTCGCGACGTCGGCCTCCAGCTTCTCCTTGGCCCGCGTCAGCCGCTTTATCTCGACGTCGAAATCTATGACGCCCTCCAGCGGGACGAATACCGTCAGCTCGCCGGCGACGGCGGCGGCGGCGTGGGCGGGCCGCTTGCCGGCGGCCAGCGACGACGCGCTCGCGATGCGCGCCAGCGCGAAGAAAGGCGCCAGCGCCTCGGCCGCGGCGCCGGCTACGACCGCGTCCTCGGCGGACAACATTACGTCGACGTCGCGCCCGGGCGGGACGTTCATCTCGGCCCGGATGTTCCGCACCGCGCGGACGACGTCGAACAGCAGCTCGAGCCGCGCTTCGGCCTCCTCGTCGGCCGCGGCAACGTCGGCCTCGGGCCAGGGCGCCCGGGCGCAAAAACCTCGGCCCGGCGCTACCAACTGGTAAAGCTCCTCCGTAATAAACGGCATTACCGGGTGGAAGAGGCGGAGCAGGACGTCGAAGACGTGCCGGGCGACGCGGGCCGCGGCGTCGCCGCCCGGCGCCTTGCCGTACAGGCGGGGCTTTATGGCCTCCAGGTACCAGTCGCAGTATTCACCCCAGAAAAATTGGTAGAGGGTGTGCACGTAGTCGTTGAACCGCATCTCGTCGAACTCGCGCTGGGCCTCGGCGTGCGCCCGGGCGAGCCGCGACAGCACCCAGCGGTCGACCGGCTCGAGCTCGGCCGCCGCCGGAAGCGACTCGTCCGGCGACTCCCCCACGTAGGGGAGCAGGAACCGCGCCGCGTTCCATATCTTGTTGGTGAGGTTGCGGCCCAGGTCGAACCGCTCCTCCCACAGCCGGAAGGATTGCGACTGCGTGCAGAGCGCGGTCAAGGTGTAGCGCGTGGCGTCGGCGCCGTGGCGGTCGACGAGGGACAGCGGGTCGACGCCCGTCCCCAGCGACTTCGACATACGCTTCCCCTCCGCGGTCTGTATCATGGGGTGGAAGTAGACGGTGTGGAAGGGCACGCGGCCGGTGAACTTCAGCGCCGAGAAGATCATCCGCGCCACCCACAGGAAGATGATGTCCGCGGCGGTGCAAAGGAGGTCGGTGGGATAGTAAACCCTCATGTCCGGCGTGTCGTCGGGCCAGCCCATGGTGGAGAAAGGCCACAGCGCCGAGCTGAACCAGGTGTCGAGTACGTCCTCGTCGCGGCGGAGTTTGCTCGAGCCGCAGCTGCACGTCGTCGGTTCCGCGCGCGCCACGACGACCTCGCCGCAGTCGTCGCAGTACCAGGCCGGGATGCGGTGCCCCCACCACAGCTGCCGCGAGACGCACCAGTCGTGAACGTTGTCCATCCAATCGTAATAGACCTTGACCCAGCGCTCGGGCACGAACTTGACGTCGCCGGCGGCCACGGCCTCGCGCGCCGGCCCGGCGAGTTCGGCCTGCTTGACGAACCACTGCAGCGAGAGGTACGGTTCGACCACCGTCTTGCAGCGGTCGCATATCGCGAGCGGGACCTTGTAGGGCTTCGTGGTCTCGAGCAGCCCCTCCACCTGGAGGTCCTTGAGAACCGCCTCGCGGCAGTCCTCGCGCGTCAGGCCCCGGTACTTGGCCGGGACCTCGTCCGTCATCCGGCCCTCTTCGTCGATGGCCACGACCGTGGGGAGGTCGTGCCGCCGCCCCACGTCGTAGTCGTCGGCGTCGTGGGCGGGCGTAATCTTAACGGCGCCGGTCCCGAACGAGGCGTCAACGGCTTCGTCCGCAACGACCGGTATCTCGCGCCCTACGAGCGGCAGCACGACGGCGGCGCCCACCAGGTCCTTGTACCGCTCGTCCTTGGGGTTGACCGCCACCGCGGTGTCGCCCAGCATGGTCTCGGGGCGGGTGGTGGCGACGACGACGCCCTCGCCGGCCCCCGCGCCGGGGTAGCGGATGTACCACAGCATGCCGTCCGTCTCCTCGTGGCGCACCTCGAGGTCGGAGAGGGCGGTCCGGCAGCGCGGACACCACGTGACCATACGAAGGTCCCGGTACAGCAGGCCGTCCTCCCAATATCGCACGAACGCCTCCACCACCGCCCGCGAGAGCACATCGTCCATGGTGAAGCGGAGCCGCGTCCAGTCGCAGCTGCAGCCGAGCCTCTTGAGCTGGTTGACGATGGTGTCGCCGTATTGCCCCTTCCAGGCCCAGGCGCGGCGAAGGAACTCCTCCCGGCCGAGGTCGCGGCGGCTCAGCCCCTCCCTGGCGAGCTCGCGCTCGATGACGGTGTGGGTCGCGATGGACGCGTGGTCCGTCCCCGGCAGCCACAGCGTATCGTACCCGGCCATCCGGCGTTGGCGCACGACGACGTCCTGGATGGTGTTGTTGAGCGCGTGGCCCATGTGGAGCGAGCCCGTTACGTTGGGCGGCGGGATGACTACCGAAAAAACGCCCTTCTCCGACGCGGGTTTCTCGGGCGGCGTGAATACGCCCGCCTCCTCCCACTCGCGGTACCATCGCTCCTCGAGCTCCGAGGCTTCGTATCGGGGGACGAGTTTCTTGGGCACAACTTTCACCTCGTTCAATACGGCGCCGTTAATCGTCGGAGTTAGACCGGGCCGGTAACGGCGCTAACCTGAAAAAATAATAAGAAGGCCGGCTCTTGGGCCGGCCCGCTGGAGCGTAACGAACGAACGTCACCAAGGGCGGGCCGGTGCCCCCCTTACAACTACGACTACCGCTACTTTTATTATTTCCACCTTTGCTCTCGGCCCTTCTTTTCCCAGATTATATATAAAAAATAGAAAAAGTCAAGGGCGATAATCTACGTCGGCGGACGCGGACTCAGTTGACGTAGCCCAACGCCCGCAGCGACTTCTCGAGCCGGGGCGGAACGAAACCGAGCGAGGGGATGAGCGCCCGCGCTTGGGCTTCGGCCTTTAAACGGTCGGTCGCATCCCGCCGCTCCGCCAGCAGCTCGTCGACGCCGGCCGGCTCGCCCACTAAGTTATCCAGCTGAAGCGGGTCGGCCTCCCTTTTATAAAAGAACTCCCGTCCCGTATTGTCGTCTTTAAGGTAATAATAACCGCCCGCCACCAGCGCGTCCATCTCGATGCTCCGCTGCGGCGGCTCGAGCTCCGGTACGTGGAAATCCTGTATGCCCTCCAGGAGGAGGGCCCTGAGCGGAACCGCCTCCTCGGCGGCGAAGTACGGCTTCAGGTCCAAACCTTCCCACTCCGCCGGGACCTTCCCGCCCACGAGCGATACCAGCGTCGGCGCGACGTCCGTCAGCGTCACCGCTCCCTCGACCACCGCGCCCGGGTAGCCCGGCGCCTTGAACATCAGCGGGATCTCGGCCACCTCGCGGTGCAGGCCGGCGCCGTGGAGCCACCGGCCGTGCTCCAGGAACTCCTCGCCGTGGTCCGCCAATATTATTATTATCGGTTCCGGCTCCTCGGCGAAGGCGGGAATAACGTTCTCCAGCACGTCTTGGATAACGACGTCCATCCGGCGGATCTCCGCGTCGTACAGCGCTTTGGCCAACGCGATCTCGTCGTCGTCGTAATCGGGCCGGAAAAACGGGTCCTTGATAAGGTCATGGAAGAAATACCTACCCTCGGCGAGCTCGCGCGCGCGCGCCGGGTCAACGCGGTCCAGGAAGGGCTTCAATTCCGCCATGTACTCGGGCCGCGCCGGATTGGGGGTATGGGGCTCCCAATAATGCACGTACACGAAGCGCGCGGGCCCCCGCGTATAACGCATCCAGAGCTCGAGCCTGCGGTTCAAGGCCATGCCGTCGCGAGTAGGCCGCCACAGCGCGCCGAAGACGCGCGGCGATACGTCGTGCTTCGTCAGAATACGCGCCGCGGCCGTGGGCGGCCCCGCCGCTTCCAAGATGCTCCCGCCGCAGGCGTTGTCCATTACGTCGAAACCGTCGCCCATCCCGGCCATGCGGTTTATGTTGGGGTTCGCCGATACCGCCAACGTGCGGTATCCCTTCCCCCGCAGGTACGCCGTGAGCGTCAACGCCTCCTCGGGCAACCCGGTAAAACGCGCCGTAACGCCGTGGGTACTCGGGAGGGTAGAGGTTAGGGCCGTCGCGATCGCGGGTTTGGTCCACGACGAGACGGTGTACGCCTCCCGAAAAAGGACGCTCTCGCCGGCGAAGGCCTCGAGCGTAGGCGCCAGGCGACGCGTCGCGCCGTACGACTCGAGGCGGTCCGCCCGGAACGCGTCCATTACCAAGAAGAATATGTCCGGTTTGTGGGGCCGGGGCTTTTGCGCCCGCCAAAGGCCGCCGAGTTCGACCGCTACGAACGGGAGGAGCAGCGCCAGCGCGAACAGGCGTAAGGCGACGACGGCGGCCGACGACTTCGCCCCCGCGGCCCGGGGCGCCTTTTGCAGGAGCCGGTATATCCCGGCGGAGAGGCCGACCCAGGCCGCCGCGGCGCCTACGAATACCGCCGCGATAATCAGCCGCGTCGTAACGCCCCCGCGGTGCAATGCCGGATGGTCCACCGTGGCCCAGAAGCGCGCCGCACCGGCGCCGCCCAGCGCGGCTAAAACCGCGAAGAGCGCCGGCGACGCCAACCGAACCGGGCCCCGCCGCGACGCCCACCAAAAATACGCCGTAGCGGCCACCGCGAAAATCGCGGCGGCTAAAAACGCTACCCACAACGCCTCGACGCCCAACAATATCTGGAAAAAATAACGCGGCGGCCCCCAAAACCGGCCGTCGCCCAGCGCCGCGCCCAACACGTACTCGCCGGCCGCGGCCAGCACGCCCGCGACGCAACTCACGGCCGCGACCTCGCCCACGAACCGGCCGTAATCCTTTAACCTTCCCGGCGCCACGTCACCCGTCCTTCGAGACGCTTCTCGTTAAACCCGCGACGTTATGGATACCAATAACCCCAGCATACGGGGCCCATCTCCGTTATGTCCTTTACGGCGTCGACTTCGAAAACCACGCCCATCATCGCCGGGTCCACCTCGTAATCCTCGACCTCGAGCTTCTTGTATTTCGTACCCTTGAGGTACCCCACGACGATGCGCACGTTGTGATTGACGAACGCCGAGTGGCCGCCGCACTTCCCCCACGCCTCCTCGGTCAGGTAGTCGTAGATCTTCAACTTGCACACCTTGAGGGCCTGGGCGCAGCCGCTCACCCGTTTCGCGACCACCGGTTCTTGCTTTTTGTCGAACTCGTTCCAGGTGGCGATGTCGTTCGGGTCCATCGTCTCCTCGAGCGTAATGTACGGGACGCTGAAGCTGGCGTTGGGCGTTACGAAGGATATGACGGCGACGACGTGGTTCTCTTCGTCGACCACGCGGACACCCGGCCAACCGGTGGAAGGGTTGTACTGCCCCGAATACTTGCGCCAGGCGAACGCCGAAGGGACGGCCAGCGCCGCAACCAACGAGAGAACCGTCAACGTTCTGGGAACCATTTCGTACATCCTCCTCTCGGCCGAAATCCTGTCAGAATATAACATAAACCGACGCAGCCGCCAATCGATTTGCCGCGGCGCCCGCCGCCGGGCCCTCACCTCGTCGCAAAACGCGTGAATTATACCCGCGGCGGGGATTTAAAACTTGACATCAGCACCCGCGCGTGGTAATTTCGAACCCGTTTCCCGTCTTTCTTTTATCTTCCCATAGGAGGTTTCATAATATGCGTAAGGCAATAGTGGTCGCGGCCGCGGTCGCCGTAGCGTTGGCGATTTTCGGTTGCGCCAAGAAGGCCGAGGAGCCGACGGCCGAGACCGCGGCACCGGCCATGACCGTAGACGACGCGAAGGGGCGGCTAGCGGCCGTCCTGGAGGAAGTTGAGAACTTGCGCGCCGGCGCGGAGAAACCTACCGCCGAACTGGCGCAAGCCTTCAACGACAACGTCGCCAAACTCGAGGGTCTCCACACCGAGCTGACGGAGATAGAGGCTCCCGAGGCGGACGCTCCGGCGTACGCTGAAGCGACTGCCAAAGTCGAGGCCGCGGCGGCGGGCGTCGAAGGGCTGGCCAAAATAACCGAAGCGGCGATGGCCAAAGAGCCGACGATGACCAAAGAAGAGCTGGAAGCGCTCAGCAACAACGCCAAGGCCAAATTCCTCGAGGCGTGCGAGTACGCCGCGCCGGAAATAGCCGCCAAGCTTACGGGGCCCCCGGCGGAAGAAAAAACCGAATAACGACCGGCTTAATAACCGCTACTCGGAAGGGCGGCCCTCGGGCCGCCTTTCGCACGCCACGTCGTTGTCGGTCTCCTGTTGCGCCTTTTCGGCGGTTGTGTTATAAATCCAGAAGCGGTGCGAGTACTTTTCGTATATAAAGACGTAACGCTCACCGAGCCGCTGGGGGTCCTCTACCTGGCCGCGACGCTCCGGCGCGCGGGCCACGAGGCGGCGCTGGCCCTCGCCGACCGCCGCTCCTTCGCCCGCGACGTCGAGTCGTTCCGGCCCGACGTCCTCGCCTATTCCGTCACCACCGGCTACCACCAATATTACCTCCGTTTGAACCGCGAGCTCCGCGCGGCGCTTAAAAAACCCGTCGTCAGCGTCTTCGGCGGTGCGCACGCCACCTTCTTCCCGGAATTCGTGGAGGAGGAGGGCGTGGACGTCGTGTGCCGCGGCGAGGGCGAAGAGGCCGTAGTCGAGCTGGTGGACCGGCTGGCCCGCGGCGACGACTACCGCCACATACCCAACCTGTGGGTCAAAGAAAACGGCACCGTTCACCGCAACGACGTCCGGCCCCTCGTCGCCGACCTCGACGCGCTTCCCTTCCCGGCGCGCGACATCCTCTACGACTACGACAAGTACATGCGCAGCGTCACGATGAAGCACTTCTTCCCCATGCGCGGCTGCCCGTACCTGTGCACCTACTGCTTCAATCATAAATACAACCAGCTCTACCGCGGCAAGGGCCGGGTTTTGCGGTGGCGCTCGGTGGACAACGTCCTGGCCGAAATCGAGGACGTGCGCGAACGGTACCCGCTCAAGTTCGTCCGCTTCCTCTCGGACAATTTCACCAACGGCAAAGAGTGGGTCGCGGAGTTCGCCGACAAGTACGGCCGCGCGGTCGGCCTCCCTTTTCACTGCAACGTACGGGCCAACATGGTGGACGAAAAGGTGGCGCGGGACCTCGCCCGGGCGGGCTGCGTCTCGGTATTGCTCGGCATCGAGACCGGCGACGACGCCGTCCGCAACGAGCTCTTAAAGCGAAACATGTCGCGCGAGACGATCGTATCCGCGTGCCGGTACTTGCGCGAGAACGGCGTCAACGTCTACGCCTCCAATATGATAGGCCTGCCGGGTGAAACCTTCCAGCAGGCCCTCGAGACGCTCCGGCTCAACCAGGAATGCCGTCCCGCCTTCGCCTGGTCCGCGCTATTCATGCCGTACCCCCGCACCGAGCTCACCGAATACGCGGTGCAGCGCGGCTACTACGACGGCGACCCTAACGCCGTCTTCCACACCTTCCACGACCACTCGGTCCTCCGCTTCGAAAGCGAAACCGAGGGAAAAATGCTGGCCAACCTCCACAAGCTCTTCGGCGTAATGGTGGAGTGGCCTTTCCTCGCGCGCCTCGCCCGGCCGCTGTGCAAATTGCCGTCCAACCCCCTCTACAAGTTGATATTCACGCTGTGGTACGGCTACACCAACCGCCGCCGGATATTCCCGTATCCCTTAGGCGTCGACGGCTTCGTCGCCGGCGTGAAGCGGTTCTTGCGGAAGGATAAGGCGTAAGGATATCTCCTTCGGCCGGTATTAAACGAATACGGCGATAGGATTAATAATAATATAGTTATTAAACGATAAAAGAATAACCGCTCCGCCGGTACCGGTTTAAGAATTGAAAAAGCCCATTCCTCCGGTCGTATACGCCCTCCTCCTGGCCGCCGTCGCCGCCGCGGCCGGCGTCTTCCTCTTCTCCCAAATAAACGGGCCGCTCGTCGCCGACGAACCGCAACAAGTCGACATCGCCTCCTCGTTGGCCGGCACCGCCCGGCCCATGGCCTTCTCGGGCTCGACGTGGAAGGCGGTCCTGTGCCATCCCCTGCTTTACCATTCGCTGGTTGCGGTGCCCGTGGGGCTGGCGGGGAAAGCGCCTTGGGCCGGTCGCCTCGCCGGCCTCGCGTGTTTCTACGCTACGGGCGCGATACTCTGGCTCGTGGCGCACCGCGTCACCGGCGAACGACGGGGGCCGTTCCTGGCCGTTCTGTTGTACGCCCTTCACCCGCTGGCCGTCCAATCGGCGTTATCGGTTGATACGGACACGGCCCTTATGCCGCTTGTCGGCATGGTTTTAATTTGGTACCTCTCGCGGCGGGACTTCGACCTCGGCCGCGGCGGATGGCTGGGGCTCGGTTTGCTCGTCGGCGTCGCTTTGACCGCGAAGTTTACGACGCCGCCGGTGTTGGCCGCCGCCCTCGGCATCTACTACGTCGCGGCGCGAAGGCCGCGTCAGTTGGCTTACCTGGCCGCGGCCTTGGGGATAAGCGTGATTTTATTCGCCGTCTACTTCGTACCGTACGCCACGATAAAAGGGCTGCCGCTGCTCGAGCCTTTCAAGCACTCCCTCGGCCGCGTCGCGGCGCCGGGCGGCGCGTTCTGGGGCGTCGTAGTTAAACGGAGTTTAAGACTCGTCCTTTGGCTCGGCCTGCCGTTCCTGATTACTTTCTTCGTCGCCTCGCTGGGCGAGGTCCGGCGGCGGTTCGCACGCGTTAACCCGGCCGTAGCGTACGCCGCCGTAGCCGCGCTCGCCCTCCTACTCTTCTACCTGCTCGTGGGGGGCGACGCTTACGGGTTCGTCAAATACCACGCGCCGCTGGTACCGTTGGCCGCGCTGGTACTCGGCGCCACTTTCGGGCCCGCCTTCGCGGGGGAGTCGAAACGAACGGTCCTGTTCTTGGGAGCGCTGGCTTTCATATATTACCTCCTCGTCGTCCGCGACCCCCTGTATTGGCCATACGTCGCGCGCGAAGCGAAGGAAGTACTCCTCGCGCCGCCGGGGGACGTCAACAAAGCCCTCGCGCTCACCGGCGCCTTCATAATCCTGCCCTTGGTCGCCTTCGTCGTTATGACGCGGCGAGGCGGGAGGGTGATGTCGTTCGTAATTTTGGCCGCCGCCGCCGGCCCGGCCCTCGACGTCCGGCACGCCCGGGCCGACTACGAACGTCGCTTCAACTACGGCGAGCGCGGCCTGACCGAGGCCGCGTCGGCGTTGCGGGCCGTTCCCGAATATATGAAGTTAGTGGTGCCGGTCGACGTCGCCTTCGCCGAGCGGTACCGCCACCCGCACGTCGCGGTCGAGGACCTCCTCGGCGACGACGAGGCTTTCCGCCTGTGGGTGCGCGACCGGTACACCGGCGCGGTCGTACTTCGGGACGCGTACTTTATACACGACGGGTATAAAGAAGCGCTGGAAAACCCGCGAGTGATAACGGTCCTCGAGAACATGTACGACATAGGCCGCTACGGCTCGTTTACGGTCGCGCTGCGGAAAAGGGAGCTATGGCCCGAGGAGCCATAAGAACGCGGAACCCGCGGGAGGTGTTACCGTGAAAATTCGCGTACGTTTCGTTTTCGCGTTAACCGTCGCGGCCGCAGCTGTCGGCCTGGCCTACGAAGGCCCCGGCGAGGCGAGTAACGTGGAAACGGAAGCGGAATTCCCGGAAATCCACTGGAACGAGATGCGAACGAGGATGGAGACCGGCGGCGCAGCCGCCGTGGCCGACTTCGTGGCCGCCTTCAACGACGAGGAACGCCGTAAGCTTTACTCGTTCGCCCAGCGGGCTTTCTACGGCCGGGAATGGGAGGGTAAGAGCTTCGACGGCTACGTCGAGGTCTCCAACGCCGGCATAGCCGAGGGCCTCCGCCAGGCCGAAGCCGCGCCTTCCGCCGAGTATTCGGCCAAGCTCGTCGACTTCGCCAATGTCCTGTCGTACAACCTTTCGGCCGGCCTGGCGGAGTGTTGGCCCGGCGATACGCTGCCCCGGGAGAAGCGCCACTTCGAAGCGGGCCTCAAGGCCGCCGAAGACTGCATCCGCTGGCGAGAAGAGCTCGGAAAAGGGCCGGGCCCTTTCGCTATGGCGTATTGGGCCAAAGGGATGCATCTACTATCGCTCGGCGACGTCGACGGCGCTTTGGAAAATTTCAGGAAATCCTTCGACTATTACGTCGAGGTCGCGAAGGAGGAGGGCGCGGCGACGGAGGTATCGGCGGAAGCGGGGTTCGGCCTCATACTGGCCGACGGCTACGTAGGGCTCGCCGAGTGGGTGAGGGGCGACGGGGAAGGTAAAGGCCGGTACGAAAAGGCCGTCGCCTCCTTCCGCGAAGGAGCCGAGAAGTACGCGGACAAGAAAGACGATTTCCAATTCGGCGTCGACCAACTGGAATGGGTAAAAAAGAAATTCATCAAATAAACTTTCTAATCGTAACGAGCGGGGGAAAGGAGCCTTTATGCACGGAATATGCCACATAGAGATCCCGACGACCGACTTCGCCAAATCCAAGGCGTTCTACGAGAAGGTCTTCGGGTGGAAGGTCGAGGTCGACCCGAAGACGGATTACGCCATGTGGACGCCCGACGACGGCCCCGGCGGCGGTTTCAACCTCGTCAAAGAGCCGTGCAAGTGCGGCGAGGCGGGCTGCCTGGTCTACGTCTTCGTCGCCTCCGTAGATGAAAAGGCGAAGGAAGTCGAGGCCGCCGGCGGCAAGATAACGACGCCTAAAACGGCCGTAGGCGAAATGGGTTGGTATACGATATTCGAAGACCCGGCCGGCGGCGTCGTGGGCTTGTGGGAGTCGGCCAAGAAGGCTTAAGACCCGACGCGTATCAACGGGCGATTAACGCTTGAACCCCACCGGTAGAAATAGGCGGATATTTTTTTTCGCCGGCGTCGCGGCGGTATGCCTGGCCGCGGCCGCAACCGAAGCCTCCTTCGGCGACATCACGCAGGACGACGCGTACATCTCTTTTCGTTACGCGGAGAACCTCGTCGCCGGCAACGGCCTGGTCTACAACGTCGGCGAACGCGTCGAAGGTTACACGAACTTCTTGTGGACGCTGTTGGTCGCGGCCGCGGTAAAGGCGGGGATAGCGGCGCCCGCCGCGGGCCGATGGTTCGGCGTCGCCGCCAGCCTGGGGGCCATCGTACTAACGGCCTTTCTGGGCCGCCGTTACGCGGGCGAATATATGGGCGTAGTCGCCGCGGCCATGCTCGCGGCCAACGGCGACTTTCTGCTGGAGGCCGCCCAGGGGTTGGAGACCTCCCTCTTCGTCCTCCTCGTAACCGCCGCCGCCTGGCGCGCGAGCGAAGAATATGTCGACGCCGCCAGGAAGCCGTTGTCCGCCGCCTTGATTATCTTGACCTTCCTCACGCGGCCGGACGGCGCCCTCGTCTTCATCGCCGCGCTGCCGTTCTACGTCGCGACGGCGCGCGCCAACCCGCGCCGCTTCGCCCTCTGGCTCGGCGCCATCGTCGTCGCCGCGACCGCGTACGAAGGTTGGCGCCTCGCCTACTACGGCGCCTTCCTGCCCAATACTTTTTACGCCAAAGTAGGGGCCCGGGGGACGGAATTCATATACGGCCTTAAGTACACGGCGGGCTTCCTGTTGAAATTTTCGCCTTTCTTCCTGCTCCTCCCGCTTGCCGCGAAACCGCGCAAGGTCTTCTATCTGTGGGGCACCCTCTTCGCGGTCCTCGTGGTATACGTAATCGCCGTCGGCGGCGATATGAAACCCTCGGTGCGCTTCTATCAGCCGATTATCCCTCTCGCGCTCGTCGCCGTCGCCGCGACCCTGTACGACGTCGTCACGTCGCTCGGCCGGTTACGCCGGTGGGTGCTGGCGACGTTGGCCGTAGCGCTGGTCGCGACCAGCCTATTACAATTCATCCCCGGCTTCTTCTACGCCCGCCAGTACCGCCAACCCCACGAACTACACGTCGTCGCCGGGAAATGGCTCGCCGAGAACGCGCCGCCCGGGGCTACGCTGGCGACGACCGCGGCCGGCATCATCCCGTATTACAGCGGCCTCTACACCGTCGACATGCTGGGCCTAACCGACCCGTACGTCGCGCGCCGGGGTAAAAGGACCTTCGCCTTCCCGGGACACAATCTCTCCGCGACCGATTACGTCCTGGACCAAGAACCTTACTACGTCCTCATCTACGGCCTCGTATTCTCCCCCGGCCCGGTCTCCATCGACGACGTAGTTAAAAGTACGCAGTGGCCCGCCGAGCGCGAGATGGCGACGTCGCCGCGGCTCCGCCGCGAATACGTCCTGTCGCAAGCCGAAATCCTGCCCGGCGTTTATTTCGTATACTTCGTACGCGCGGAACCCGCCGACAGTTAGCCCGGAACGACGCCAGCCCAGGCCGGCGAGAAAACCGCCGTGACTAGACGGGTGCGCTATTACGTAAAGATAAATTTCGCGCCCCGTTAACGACTCGCGCTCCGCGACGAGCGTACATGCGGGTCGGCCCACTCGGGTCGGCCCGCGTTAAACTATCTCCCGACTTTACGGGTCGAAAGGAACGCACGGCCGACGCAACCGCACCCGGCATCGCCAACCCGGGCGAAGAAGACACCGCGCTCACGCCGTACCGCGCGACCCGGGCGCTGGCGTATCGCGTCGTCGCCGCCGAGCTTTGGTTCGACCGTTTCAGCTCGCGCGGCCGCGGCGGCGACCCCACCGTCCGCGCCAACGCCAAAGTAACGGTCAACCTCCGCACCCTGGACGTACAAACCGGCGAGGTCCTGTAGTCCGGCGCCGCGACCGGGACCGTGCGCAAGACCGTCGAGATTGCGCGACTGCTGGGTTGGTCCGGAATAGACGACTGGGAAGATTGGGACGAGGGGCCTTTCCGGTGGCGTTGGGATTGGGATTGGGGTAATGGCCCGCCCACGGAAGCGGAGCCGGCCGAAGACGCACCGGCGGACGAGGCCGAGGAAGAGGTCGCCGCGGCCGAGGAACCGGCGGGAACGGACGAGACGTCCTCCTCCGCGCCGTAACGGGTTCTAAAAACCGTTAAAAAAGCCGGCCCGAGGGCCGGCTTTCGTTCGTCGCGAAGACGATGCGGCGGACAACCGGGGCGTCTTTCCGGGTGCTACGTCGGTAAATTGTACGAAGCGAGCTCCGTGGTAATGGGGTCCTCGCCCAACGACCACCAACCGTGGTTCTTGGCACCCATGCCGCCTACCTTGGAAGGCCACCAAATGGTGAAGCTATCCTCGGTACTGGTGTAGTCGATTTTGAAACAATTGAACGAACCCGCGGGGACTGAAATCTTCTCCGGCCCCGAAACGTTCGCGGTTAAGCCCAAGCCGGCGTCCCAGCTACCGCCCGACTTCAACGGGAACTTGAGTAGGGTTATGAATTGGCTCTCCACGGGGTCTCCGTATATCCGGGCGTCGGTATCGGTTACTTTAAGGTAGTAAAGGTAGAACAGCACCCAACCACTCTCGCCCTGGGCGTACTCGTAGAGCTTCTGCGTTTCGCCGGCGGTGGGGTGATTAAAAACGCCGGATATCGTGTACTTCGCGGCCGTTTCACCCTTATAGTTGTAAATCCATTCGGCGCCGTTCATATGGGGATACGCAAACGCCGGCGTCGTGGGGGCAGTGGGCTCGTCGTCGTCTCCGCACGATACCAACAACGGGGCACTCGCCGCCAGCAAAACCGCCGCGATTGCGATCACGTAACGCCCTGCTAATAACCGCTTAACCATACGACTAGCTCCTCTCTGGCGCGGACCGCGCCTGCGTCCGATTATGGACGTTAGCAGTTAATTCCCCCTGCCCTGAGAAAAGCGCCACAAACGTCTCGGCAAAGGTAAACATAACCGATAAGCCGGCTGGTTGCAACAATTATTTTACCTTCGCCGAAAACGCCCGGGCCCCGCTACGACGCTTCGCTCGCCGTGAACATCCCGTCGGGAAATCGCGGTAAACGCCGGCCTTGACGGCCGGCGGTTTTTTATTAAAACTAAACCGTTGCTTCCCGACCCCGGCCTCGCGCCGACGTTAAGTCGGTAAATTGTACCAGCCTAGCTCGAGCACGATCGGTTCTCCGCCCAGGGCCCACCAGCCGGCGTTCCTGGCGCCCCACCCGCCCGCGCCGGACGCCCACCAGACGGTGAAGGTGCCCGGGCCGCCAGTATAGGCCACCCGGGCGCAATTGAACGTGCCGGCGCTGACCGTAACCTTCTCGACGGCGACGAACGTCCCCCTCAGCCCCAGGCCCGCGTCCCAGCTTCCGCCCTGCGTCAGCGGGAACTTGAGCAGCACTATGAACTGGTTCGCCTCGGCGTCGGCGTATATCTTTACGTCGTCCGCGCCGACCTTGAGGTAGTAGACGAACGACTCCTCCCAACCGCTCCGGCCGCGGACGTACTCGTACAACTTCTGCGTCTCGCCGCCCGCGGGGTGGTCGTAGGTCCCCGCGATAACGTACCGCGCGAACTCCATGCTCTCGTAGCCGTAAATCCACTCCCCGCCGTCGGGATGGCGGTAGTTGAACGGCAGCGTGGGGCCGGTGGGGCCCTCGTCGTCGCCGCAGGAAAATAGGAACGGGACCGCGGCCGCCGCCAACGCGACGCCCGCAATTACGGGATTACTTTTCTGTATAAACCGACGCAACATTCGAGTACTCGCACCCGTACCGAAGTAGCGCAACGACGCTACGTACGGCCGCGTAATGAATATAACCGATAACACCCTCTCCCGCAACGGTTTTTGACGCTGACACGCCCCGGCCTAATATGTTATATAATCCTAAGTGAGTTACGAGCGCTCGCCACCCTATTTCGACCTCTTCGGCGCCAAGGACGACGCCGACTTCCCGGCCGAGCTGGCGGCGCGGTGCGGCCGTCCCTCCCGCCGGGCCATCGAACCCGCGAGACGCGACCGGATCGTGGAGCTTAGAACCAACATCTACCACGACTTCAACGACCTCCATTTCACCGAGAAGCTCAACGAGGTGGAGGGCATAGCCGTGGGCCGGGAAACCGTCCGCGCCCTCTTACGGGCCCACGGCATACCGCCGAAGCAGGCACGCCGAAGACCTCGCCACCGCAGCCGTCGTCAACCTTGGCCCGCCGAAGGCGCGCCCCTCCAGGCCGGCGACGGCCGGGCCGTATTCATCTTCAAATAAAAAAGGCGCCGCGGCCGGCGCCTTGAGCCTATAGCCTCCTCGGGCCGCGGCCGGTATAATATCTAAATCCCATTAATTTCTGCAACCGAGAATAACGTGCCGCCAACTTGCGTAGCAGGTACGCGGGTTTTTTATAATATGCCGCCCAATACAAGAACAACAGCTCGAAGGCGCTCGACTCCACCCACCCCACGTCCTTGGTATACCCGGCGACGGCCGCGGCCCCGGTTTTCTTCAAAAAATCCTTGAGCTGTTCGTCAACCGCTTTCAGCGTCTTACAACTCCCGAAGTAAACGAGCTTTTTCTTAAACGCGCCGTGAGCGAGGTCCGCTATCTCCGGCAACGTTATCACCTCGTGCGGCGATATCTTTAGTTTGCCGCGCGCGCCGTGGAAAGACAGATATACGATCTGGTAGTCGCGGTAATATTTTTTCTGTTGGAGGTAGTACGCAAGCTCGGCCTTGGTCCCGCACCGGCGGTAGATGAATTTAATCTCGCCGCGCCGCTGCAGTATCTGCAGCAGCGGCTTCACCGACTCCTCGCTGCGGATGTCGGCGGACCACTCGCCCTCCAGGCAGATTATCCTGTCGAGGGTGCGGAATTTCTTGCGTGCTCTCTTCGTGCACTTCCTCATAAAATAATACCGGCGAGCCGGCGGTTTTTTATTTCCCGGCTTATTTTTTACCTTTTACGGAACGAAAGCGAGCCGCAGGAACCGCACAACGGCGACCTTTTATACCAAACCGGCCTTTTATAGAAATGTATAAAACCCGCCCGAGAAATTATACAGATTGCGAGATTTGTATAATTTCGCCCTCGCGCGCTATTCGCCCTTAATAATATCTAACACCCCGGCGCATCATCGTTAAAAGGCTGCGGTCCATTTCTCACCGAGATTTGAGTTCTCCGACGGTGAACACCGCCCGGAACTCCAGCCCCGCCCCCTCGACCGCTTCCCGGGCGCCCTCGCCGCGGTCCACCAGCAGCACGACGGCCCGGGGTTCGATGCCGGCGGCTCGAGCCGCGGCCGCGGCCTTGAGCGCCGACGCCCCCGTCGTCGCCGTGTCCTCGACGACGACGCACCGCTTCACGGGGTCGACGTAGCCCTCGAGCTGGCGGCCGGCCCCGTGGCCCTTCGGCTCTTTGCGGCAGTAGACCGGGAAGAGCTCGTACCCGGCGGCCGCCGCCGCCGTCGCCGCGGCCGTGATTATGGGGTCCGCCCCCAGCGTCATGCCGGTTATGCCGAGCGGCTCGCCGCCTTCCTCGAGCAGGTCGCGTATCGTATCTAAAAAAAGCACGCCGGTCAGGACCGCGCCGCGGGGGTGAATCGTTACGCGCCGGCCGTCTATGTAATATTTGCTCTTCTTGCCCGACGCCAGCGTGAAGTCGCCCTCGGCGTACGCGACTTCGCGGATGAGCGCGAGCATCTCCGCGCGCGCCTCGGCTAGGGGGATATCGAATACGTTACCCATATCTCAAAGGGCGTCGTAGCCGCCGTCCTCCTCGAAGGGCAGGGGTTCGATTTCGGGGAGGTCGCGGGGCGCCTTCTTCCCCAGGTGCTCGTACGCGCGTCGCGTCGCGACGCGGCCGCGCTGCGTCCGACCCAGGAAGCCGATCTTAAGCAGGAACGGCTCGACGACGTCGGCCAGCGTGTCCTCTTCCTCGTTGAGCGTCGCCGCCAGCGCCTTCAAGCCCACCGGGCCGCCGTCGTAGGTCTCTATAATCACTTCCAGCACGCGGCGGTCGAGGGCGTCCAACCCCTCCTCGTCGATGCCCAGTAACTTGAGCGCCTCGGCCGCGGCCTCGTCGTCCAACTCGTCGCGCCCCTTTACCTGGGCGTAGTCCCGGACGCGCCGCAGCAAGCGGTTCGCCACCCGCGGCGTACCCCGCGCCCGCCGCGCCACGGCCCCCGCGCCGCCCGCCGTCAGCGGCACGTTCAATATCTCGGCCGAGCGAAGGAGTATACACTCGAGGTCCGCCGGCGGGTAGAACTCGAGGTGATGGAACAGGCCGAAGCGGTCCCGCAGGGGCGTGGTTAGCAAACCCGCCCGCGTCGTGGCGCCGATGAGCGTAAACCGCTTCAGGTTGAACTTCACGGTCCGCGCGTCGGGGCCCTTGTCCAGGATGAAGTCTATTTTGAATTCCTCCAACGCCGGGTACAGGAACTCCTCCACCACCCGCGGGAGGCGGTGGATTTCGTCTATGAAGAGGATGTCGCGTTCGCCGAGGTTGGTCAGGATCCCCATGAGGTCGCCGGGGCGCTCCAGCGCCGGGCCGGAGGTGGCGGTGATGTGCACCTTCATCTCGTTGGCGACGACGTGGGCCAGCGTCGTCTTGCCCAGCCCGGGCGGGCTGTAGAGGAGGAGGTGGTCCAGCGGCTCGCCGCGTTCGGTCGCCGCTTCCACGGCGATTTCCAAATTTTTTAATACCTGCCGCTGGCCTACGAACTCGTCGAAGCGGCGGGGCCGCAGCGGCGCCGTGAACGTAGCGTCCTCCGGCTTCTCCTCCCGGGCGATGAGCTCGTTGCGCGAAACTTCCGCCATCACTTGGCCCTTTGGCGCGCGTAGATGAGCGCGAGCACTTCTTCGGCGGTGGTGCAATCGCGGGCGCCGTCGCCGAGGTTATCTATTAAGGCCCGTATCTCCGCGCGGCTGTAGCCGAGCTGCTCGAGTACCGCCTCCGCCTCAAGGAGCGCCCCCGCGGCGCTCGGCGGCGCGGCCTCCGCCCGCGTCCGGCACAGCGCGGCCGCCGCGACCTTGTCCTTGAGCTGGTGGATTATCTCCTCGGCGCGCTTGCGGCCCACGCCGGGCAGAAGGGTGAGGGCGGCCACGTCTTCCTCGATGACGGCCTGGGCCACGCGGGCGAACGGCAGCGTCAACGCCCGGGCCGCGGCCTTGGGCCCTATTCCCGAGACCGAGATGAAGTGCTCGAAGAACTCGCGCTCTACGTCGTTAGCGAAGCCGACCATAAGGGGCGTAATGCGGGAGGGGGTCGCGACCAGGTGGTACGAGATGACGAGCGAGACCTCGTCGCCCGGGCCGACTTCCTCGAGCTGGGCCGCCACCGCGCCCGGCAGCAACACGTCGTAACCGACGCCGCCCGCCTCCACCACGACGGCGTCGCGCTTCTTCTTCAGGACGACCCCTCTCAGGTGCGAGATCATCGCTTATCGTTCGGGCGCGCGGACAGGAAGTGGGCGCACAACGCGAGCGCCAGCGCGTCCGCCTCGTGCTGCGTCGCCGGCGGCTCCTTCAAACTTAAATGCCTTATGACCATTCGCGAGACCTGGTCCTTGGAAGCGCCGCCCGCGCCCACCACCGCCTGCTTGACCCGCCGCGCCGCGTACTCGAGCACCGGCGCCCGGGCCTCCGCGCACGCCTCCAGTATCACGCCCCGCGCCTGCGCCATCTGGAGCGCCGTCTTGGGGTGCTCGGCGTGGGAGAACAGCATCTCCACCGCCACCGCCTCCGGTTTGACGGCCCCCAGGACCTCGAGGGTGTAGTTTCGGATGGCGGCCAGCCGCTCCGGGAGCGGCCACTTGGCGGGCGGCGCCGCGGTATCGCCGTACAATTTATAATACGCCCGGCCGCGACTCTCGACGCAACCGAAGCCCGAGCCCGTCAAGCCGGGGTCGATGCCCAATATCTTCATTTAGAAATTAAACCTTACGCCGCTTAAACGAGACCCGCCGGGCGGCGGGCCTGCGTCGGCGGTTAATCGTCGGCCGCCAAAGCGTCCAGCGCCGCCGCCATTATGTCCGCGATGCGGTTGACGTACCCCGCGTTCTCCAGCGCGAACGAGAAGAACGCCGCCTTCCCGCCGCCGACCGGCCGCACCATACCGTAACAAAGGCCGTCGCCCGGGCCCACGAAGAACGACGCCGCGTCCGCCGGCGGCCGGAAGCCGTCGCCCCAGTTGCCGATTATGGTCAGGTCGTTCGACAGGCCGTACTTCTCCTGCGGCAAAGAAACCCCCGGCCCGGCGATTACCTCGGCCACCTGGGTATCGGCCTGGTACGACGTTATCCCCAAGACCTCCCGGCAAAACGGCGTCCGGGCCCGCGACGCGTCCGACAAGTAGTTCTGCGATATTAGCAACAGCCGGCCGCCGCCCTCGACGTACGACGCCATCGCGCGTTCGTCCGCCGCCGAGATGACCACCGGCCGGGCGTCCAGGCCGTTGAACCAGATGACGAGCGGATACGCGGCCAGCTCCGCCGCGGACGGGCCGTCGCGGCCGGCGCGTACCACGTACGCGTCGAACGGGACGCCCAACCGCTGGAGCGCGTCGCGGTACTTGGCGTCGACGTCGACGCTGTACTTGTTGCCGTTGCCCGGGCCGTCGTCGTCGTCCACGAGCAACAGCTTGCGGTTAGACAAAAAGCGTTTGAAGAGCGGTTCCGGCCGCGGCGGCGTAAGCTCGAGTCGGCGGAATACGCCAACCGCCACGGTGGCCGGCTCGCGCTGGAAATACGCGCGAAACGTACCGACGTCGGCCGTAGTCGTTACGATGAAGGTGGTCGCGCCCTTCGCCCGGGCGACGCGTACGTTCTGGATGCGCCCCGCCGGCGGGACCGATAGCCCCTTGGGCGCGTCGGCGGCCACCGTGAGGACCAGCGTCCGCGGCTCAGCGCCGGCCTCGCACGTGAACGCCGCCGGCCCGTCTAACGCTACGGTCACCTCGGTGTAGACTTCGTACGCGTCGACCGAGACGGAGCGAACCGCGGCGGCGTGGGCGACCGCGGCAACGAGAATCGGCGCGATGAGCGATAGCGGAGCCGGCGTCGTCCTCACTTTACGACCGCTATCTTGCCGGTGTGCTTCTCGCCGGAGGGGAGCTCGACGACGAACATATACGTGCCGCCAGCGACCATGTCGCCCCGTTCGTTGCGGCCGTCCCATTGGAGGGGAGAACCCGAGAGTTTGACGAGCTCGCGGCCCTCCATATCGTAGATGGCCGCGCTCGAGCCGGAGGGAGCGCCGACGAACGTCAGTTGCCCTCTGCCGCTCGAGAGGTCGAACGGGTTGGGCGCGGCGTAGACCTCCGGCAGCGCGGGGGCGCCGCCCGCGACGGTTATATTCACGGACGCCTCGGAGCCCAGGCCGCCCGCCTCCTCGACGACGATGCGGTACGCGCCCGATTCGTCCGCCGGGACGCGCCACATCACCATACCGTCGGTCTCGCGGCCGTATTCGCCGATCTTGGTGCGGTGGCCGTCCCACTTCAACCAGACGTCCACGGGGTTGGTGGTGAAGTTGCGCCACGTGATGCGAACCACCTGGCCCGGCTTGACCTGGGTATCGTCCGCCGGGTTGGTGATGGTGAGCTCGCCGATGGCCCACGTCGCCGCGGCCGCGCCGAGCAACGCGCCGACCACTAAACCGTATTTCGCGAAGGATTTCATATCCGTATATCCCTCCCGGGCGTGTATCGGGAAGCCGGCGGGTTTTATTTCATCTTACAAAAATATAACATAGCCGCGGCCTAAGCGGCAAGCAAAAGCCGCGTACGCTCCTATCTAAATTTAAAAGAAATAGGTCAAAAAACGGGCCGGCACGTAGGCCGGCCTATAATAAACGGTAACCCCGCTCGCCGTCAGAACTGCATCCCCACGGTTATGCGGTGGGTGGCGCCGAAAAGGCCCATATCGGCGTAGGCGTAGTCAGCCAGGAGGCCCAGGTTGGCGGCGGGCGAATATTTGAAGCCCAGGCCGCCGGTCAGGCCGTCCTCGTCGTAGTTGGCCTTGTAGCCGGCGCGGGCGGCGATGGTCTTCATAAACCAGTACTCCAGGCCGGTGTTGACCATAACGTCGTCGCGGTCGTTGAACTTGACGCCGTCTACCGCCACCATAAGTTCGTTGGTTTCGCCGCCGAAGGGCAACGTATACGCCACGCCGCCGCGCAACGCGAGCGGCAGCGGATCGCCCTCGTCGATGAATTTCATCTCGCCGCCGATGTTGGAGGCCGAGACGCCGGCCGCCAGCCCGGGCAGCGGCAAGTCCGCCACCGCGCCCAGGGACCCGGCGAACGCGGAGGCGCTCTCGTCTTCGATGGTGGAGGATATGTACTCCGCCGCGGCGCCCACCGCGAGGAAGTTGAAGAAGCGGCGCCCGTACCCGAGCGACAGCGCCATATCGCTGGCGCTGAAGTCGCCGGTGTAGTTACCCTGCTCGTCGCGGCCGGTGAGCTTGCCCATGCCCACCCGGCCCGCCGAGAAACCGACCGTACCCAGGTTGAAGAGCGGATACGAAAGGCCCAGGTACTCGTAGCGGACGTCCTCGAGCCACTCGTTGTGGGTGAAGGACACCGCGCGACGGCTATCCACCGCGAGGCCGGCCGGGTTCCAATACAACGCCTCCGGGCCTTCGGCCGCCGCCGCCTGAGCCTCGCCCATGCCGACCGCCCGGGCGCCGACGCCTATTTTCAGAAACGCCGCGGCCGACGAGCCCGCCTCCGCCGCCCCGGCCGCGCACGCCGCCGCCAACGCAGTCACCAAAAAGGGTATTAATCTCTTCATCTCGTTCCTCCGGAAGAGCCGGGCGCGTCCCGGCCTGCTAACCCAAACCTCGCCAAACCCGACGCGCCGCCAAACTCACCAGCGATAAAATCAGAACCGCGCCCAACCCGTTCTCTACGGCGAGCGCGAGCTGCGCCCAAAAAGTCTTCGCCAAAAAAACCGCCGTCCCGGGAAATAACCCCTCGAACCCGATTACGAAATAGCTCAAGTAAGATACCACCGCGTACGACGAGAACGCCCGCTGGCCCAAGAATTGCACCGCCAGGACGTCGAGGACGAAATACAGCACCGAGAACCAGAACGCGACGTTAAACGTCACCCACCCCAACCGCAGCACGCTCGTCCCGTACCGGCTCGTGAACCGCCAGAGGCCGAACGCCCAACTGCGCGCCAGCGCGCCCACGTCCCGGTAGTCGCGGAATAGCAGGCGGAAGTCGCGCCGCGTAAGCTCGAGCCGCGCGCGGTAGAAGGCGTCCGCCTCCGCGAACCGTCCCCCCTGGGCCAACAGGTGCTCCAACCGGCCCAGGCCGTAACGCAACTCGTAACGCTCGTCGTCCCCCAAATCGCCGTGGGCGCGAACCGCAGCGCCTAAAAACTCGACCAATACTTCGCGGCCCACGCGACGGCCGCCGGCGAGCTCCCCGGCCAGCCGTTCGCACTCGCGGCGCAGCCGGCTCGAGTCGGCCTCGCGTTCGCTACGAGAGAGCACCTATATGAGCTTTCAATATTAACACCGCCGCCGGGGCGTGTCAAGGCAACGGTTCCGAATAAACCCTTGACACGGTGTTAGCAATATGCTATATATCATATAGCACAAAGAAAGGGGGTGCGGCGTCATTATATGCTAAAGGAATTGGTACTTTACCTCGGCCGGCTGGCACGGGACCGTTTCTACGGCACGGTGGAGCTTAAATTCGAGGCCGGTCGCGTCGTCTTCGTACGCGTCAACCGGACGTTGAAACTCGAGGACCTGGCCGCCGGCGATAAAACCTAAAAGCGAGCAGGCCCGCCGGCCTGCTCGGCCCGGTCCTTCCCGCCTCTTCGGCCTACGGCGCGAGCTCCAGGCTGGTCCAATCGATCCACAGGTCCGCTTCCTGCAAGTATTGGGTGCGGAGCTCGAAAATGAAGGGTTCGGTGACGTCGAAACCGATCTTGAAGGTATAGTACTTCTCCGGGTCCGGGAAATCCTTGGCGTACAAACCCTTCGACATAATCATTTTATAGTTGTCGGGGTCGGCTTTGGGGTAACCCGCTATGTCGACCCAGAAAACCGGCTCGTCGTTTTTGGGCAGGTTCGCCGCCTTCACGCGCCAGCGCGCGAGGTAAGAGCCGGGCGCGATCTCCTCGTACGGCCCCCAGGCCGCGTATTCGCCCAGCTTGGCGTCCCCCGGCTTCACGAAAAGGGACATCTGGTTCGAGGCCGCGGGGTCCGACGTCAGCTCGCCGCGGGTAACTTCGGGGCCGAGCTCCTCCGCCTCGTACGTCTTGCGCAGCGGGTTAGCGTCGGCCGGGATAGTCTTTACGATCTTGGGGGGCGGTAGGACTTCCTTTTCCCCAGGGCTTTTCTGGCAACCGGCCACCAGCGACGATATCGCGAACAAGGTTACAACCGCCGTAACGTACCGCATTTTGTACCTCCAGGTGAGGCCCACCACTCCTTAACCAACTCAGCTTACTATCTCCAACGTCGGCGCCGACGAAGCGAACACCTCGCCGACCACCGCGGCCGCGCCGCCGACCGCGGCCGCGTACGCCGCGGCTCGCTCCGGCGGCAGCGCTACGAGCAGGCCGCCCGAGGTCTGCGGGTCGGCGAGCAAGTTTAACGCGGCGTGAGATATCTCCGCCACCACGTTAATATCCGGTTCGACGAATTTCAAGTTATTAATCAAACCGCCCGGGACATAGGTGTCGGCGAATTCGAGCGCCCGGGGGAGCTGCGGCACACGCGAGGCGAAGATCCGCACGCCGACCTCGGAAGCCCGGGCCACTTCCAGCGCGTGCCCCAACAGGCCGAAGCCGGTGATGTCGGTGGCGCAAACCGCGCCCGCGGCCGACATGGCCGCCGCCGCGGCCTTGTTGCTTTGCAGCATGCTCTCCAGCGCCGAAGCCTCCGTTTCGGGCGGGCACTCGCCTCGCTTCACCGCGGTCTGGATGACGCCGGTGCCCAGCGCCTTGGTCAGCACGAGCGCGTCGCCCGGCTTCGCGGCGGCGTTGGTTATGACTCGGTCGGGCCGCACGAAACCCAGCGCCGCCAGGCCGTAGAGGATATCCGGCGACTTGACGGTGTGGCCGCCGGCCAGCAGCACGCCCTCCGCGGCGCACGTCGCGGCGCCCCCCTTGAGGGTGGTTATCAGTACGTCGTCCGGAAGCTTGCCGTACGGAAACGCCACCACGTTCAGCGCCAGGAACGGCTCGCCGCCCATGGCGTAAATATCCGAGAGGGCGTTCGTCGCGGCGACCCGGCCGTAGTCGTACGGGTCGTCGACGATGGGCGTGAAGAAATCGACCGTCGCGATCAACGCCTGCTCGTCGCTGATTTTATACACCGCGGCGTCTTCGCCGTTCCGCGTCGCCGCCAAAAGCAGCGGGTGGTCCGGCACCGGCAACTCCGCCATTATCTCGGCCAGGGCCTCGGCCGGGACCTTGGCCGCTCAACCCGCCGCGGCGGTGCACTGCGTTAAACGCAGTTTCTCTATGGATTCCGAAGACATTTTCCAGTTATATTATCACAAACTACGCGACAAATCAAATACCCCCGTTCGCGCCCCGCGCCTTGACGGGGGGTATCCTTTTAGGGTATATTAAACATACCCGCGGCGCCGCGGTTCACTGTAATAGGGCCCGCGTTCGCGCCCAAAGGTTCCCGGCGCCCCCGGCCGCCGGCGTTACCGCAACGGCGACGCGTTCTTATGAAGGGCGACGTCTTAAAAATCAAACCGCACCATACCGCCGCGGCCCGCGCCGTCTACGACCTCCTCGCCGGCGAAATCAAGCGCGCCCCCGGGCGCTTCGTCGTCGCCGTCGGCGGCGAATCGGGCTCCGGCAAATCCGAGGCCGCCGCGGAGCTGGCCCGGCTGGCCGGCGAAGACGGCGTTAAAACCCTCGTCATCCAACAAGACGATTATTTCGTCTTGCCCCCCAAGACCAACCACCGCAAGAGGCTCGCCGATTTCGCGTGGGTGGGCCCGGGCGAGGTCCGGCTCGAGCTGCTGGACGAGCAGCTGGCCCGCGCCCGCGACGCGAACGTAACCGAGCTCGAGAAGCCGCTGTCCCTATTCGAAGAAGACGAGCTCACCGCCGAAAAAGTTTCGCTCGCCGGCGTCAAGCTCGTCGTCGTAGAAGGGACCTACGCCACGTCGCCGGCGAACGTCGACCGCCGCGTCTTCATCGACCGCGACTTCGAGGCGACGCGGGAGGCCCGGGCCGAGCGGGGCCGCGAAGGTCAGGACGACTTCCTGGAGCGCGTCCTCGCCCGCGAGCACGAGTTCATATCCAAACTAAAGGACGGGGCCGACATCGTCATAAATAACGACTACTCGGTAACGGCGGTGGCGAAATGAGGCTCGAGCGCCTGGGGATGTTCTCGGTTCACGGCTACGTCGACGCCGTGCCGCGCCTCGGCGCCACCGACACCGGCGGCCAGGTGACGTACGTCCTGGAGCTCTCGAAGGCGTTAGGCCAGCTCGGCGTCGCGGTCGACCTCTACACGCGAGCTTTCGAGGGGCGCGCGCCGCTCGAGGCGGTGAGCGAGGGCGTCCGCATCGTCCGCGTCCCCTGCGGCCCGGGCGAGTTTATCATCAAGGAGGAGATGCGCCCCCATTGGCCCGAGTTCGCGGACAACTGCGAGCGGTATATAAAAGATGAGGGCCTACGTTACCAGCTCTTGCACTCCCACTACTGGGACGCCGGCCTCGTCTGCCGGCTGCTCGCGCCGCGGCTGGGGATACCGTTCGTCCACACCTCCCACTCGCTGGGCGCCTGGAAGCGCGAGCTGATGGCCGACGACCCCGCCGAGATGGAACGCGTCTACCATTTCGAGGAGCGCGTCGCCGAGGAGAAGCGCGTCTTCGCCGCCGCCGCCGGCATTACCGTCACTAACCCGGCGAGCGTAGAAAAGTATAAGGAATATTACGGCGTCGAGAGCGAGAACATGGTCGTCATCCCGCCGGGGGTGAACACCGCACGGTTCAACGCGGACGACGACGGCCGCGCCGTCGCCGGCACCGAGCGGCCGTACGTCTTCTCGCTCAGCCGCATCGACACCAACAAGGGGCTCGACTTCCTGATAAACGCGTTCGCGCGCGTCGCCCGCGAGGCCGAGCTCGCCCTCGTTATCGGCGGCGGCTCCGCGGAGCCCCGGGAGCGCGAGCGCCTGGTGCTGGAGGAGCTCCGCGACCTGGCCGCGAGCCACGGCGTCGCCGCGCGCGTCGCGTTTGCCGGCTACGTCACCGACGAGGACCTGCCGTACTTCTACCGGCGCGCCCGGGCGTTCGTCCTGCCGTCGCGGTTCGAGCCGTTCGGCATGACGGCGCTGGAAGCCATGGCCTGCGGTACCCCCGTCGTCGCGACCAACCGCGGCGGCCTGGCGCGCTACCTCGACGACGGCCGCGACGCCCTCCTGGTGGACCCCTCCGATACGGAAGCGTTGGCCGCGGCGATGCTGCGGGCGGCGACGGATGAGGAGCTGGCCGCCCGGCTCGTCGCCGCCGGCCGCGAGACGGTAGCGCGCGAGTTCACCTGGGAGGCTATCGCCGAAAAGCACGTCGCGTTTTACGAGAGGTTTTTCTAAGCCGGCTTTTTATCCGCCGAGGCCCGAGGTAAAGGAGGACTTATGGCCGCGCCGCAGTGTATCTTCTGCAACTGGAAGATGGAGAACTTCGGCAACCAGAACGTCGACGATAACTGCCCGGAGGAGTGTTCCGTTAAGCAGCTCAAGTCGCAGGCGACGCGCCTCAACCAGATGACGCTGGTGCAGGGCCGCAAGTTCAAGAAGCTGCTCGAAGTACTCGAGGTCCCGCCGGAGAAATTCGACGCGGCCGAGAAGTAAGGTCGGAAGAGGGTCGCCGCGGCGCTCTCCCAAAAGATAGCTCGAGCCGGCCGCATTACGCCCGAGGGGGCTTAGGGAGCGGGAGGATGCGTGTCCGGTTTTCGTAGAATTCCGGGGCCGTTTCTGAATCTGTTTTTACCGGGGGCCTTGTTTGCGGTGGGCGTCGCTTTCCGGTTATGGCACCTGGACGACCCCATCCGCTACGACGAAGCTTTCACTTACTTGTGCTACGCCGGCCGGCCCCTTTGGGACGCGCTGACGGACTACGGCGCGCCCAACAACCACTTCCTCAATACGCTTCTCGTACGTTTAGCAACGTCGGTTCTCGGCGAACGGGCGCCGCTGTGGCGACTTCCGAACTTGTTGGCCGGGGTGGGAACGTTAATCCTGGCCGGCGTAATCGCCAAACGGTGGTTCGGCAGAGGGGCGGGGGTCGTCGCCTTAGTTGTGGCGTGCATTTCTCCCTTAATGACGCATTTCTCGGTTTTAGCGCGGGGCTACAGCCTCTCGTTATTTTTCGGCTTAACGGCTTTGTATTTAATAGATATACGACACGAACGGAAAGGCCGCGGCCTCGTTTCAATCGGCGCGTGCGTATCTTGCACGCTAGCGTGTTACGCCGTCCCCACGGCCTTACTTTTCGTCTGCGCCGTTTTCGCGTACGACGCGTACCTAACGTACCGCGAACGCGCCCGGTTTACGACGTTACTACCGGTATGGCTGCCGGCCGCGCTGTTGACTTTCCTTCTGTATCTACCGCCGTTAATCACTTCCGGGCCGGAAACGTTCTTCGCAAGCATCGGCGGCCCGTCCGAGCCACCCCTCTCGTTTAACGGCTTACAGTTTTACGGCAAGGCGTTACTGGACGAGAAAACGTGGGGCCCGGGCGGCGGGTGGTTTTGGCTGCCGGTCGCCGCCGTCGGCATCGTAGTAGGCGCCGCCAAGCGCCCGGCCTATGGCGTGTTAGCGGCCGTCGGCGTATTGGGCAGTATCATATTACTCGCGGCAGGATTCAGGCCCCCGGCGCGGATATTTATTTACCTATTGCCCATCATCTCTTTCGGGGTCGGAGCCGCGGCGGAAGCGTTGCGGGAACGACTCCCCTCCCGCACTCCCGTTTTAAAGGGCGCCGGCGTCGCGCTCCTCGTCGCGGCCGTGGCCGCCGTCGTCTTCGCCGAAAGCGGGCGTTACCTAAGTAATTCCATCCGGTCCGGCGCGGCTCCCGCGGCGCTACCCGTGGTGAAATACCTCGCCGAAAACTACACCGACGATATCCGTTTAATAGCAACGGCGCCGTTGAACTACCCCTTGATGTATTATACCGAACACCTAGGATGCGACGAAATCCGAATAATAACGGGGCGTTCTCCCCGCGCGTTTACTTACGAAACGTTTATAGCGGTCCCCGCCGGAGTTCCGCTGCGGGAAGTCGTACGGGAAGGAACGCAGGGGGTCGGCGTCATAATCCGCGCGGACTTCGTCACGCCGATATCCGACGTCGGGATATGGAAGGCTTTAATAGCGTGCCCCGACGCCGGGCCGTGCCCGAGGTCGCTTACTTCGGCCGTTCCCCCTAAATGAAAGGAACTCTATACCTTCCATCTTCCGCCGGTTCAAAAATTTCATGAAGGAAATGAAGCGTTTCTATCCGAACGTTAAAAAGCGCCCTGCCGGGCGCTTTATTTTCCCTTCGGTAATATTCCCTTAGCGCTAATTCTAAAAGTCGTCCCGAATTTCAACGCCGAAAATGCATCCCTTGTATTCTCGCAACAGCCCCCCGCTCCATCGCTTTTTTGTAATTGGCTTCCTTATACACTCCAGCCGAATAACTCAAATATTTCGTTAATCCCGCGGTTTGGAGGACAGCCTCAAAAGAAATGCCCATATCCTTTTTATCCATTAATGCCAGTGCTTCGATAGCGGGGCCATCTGCGGAACAAATATTACAATCCTCTGGTAGTTTATTAGCATAAGCCAAAGCGATTATCTCTCTCTCGCCAGGGTGCATACTTTCCAAGAAAACGTCATTAAAAAGCCCCGTGATAGCTACCAAATCGACGGGGTCCGGGTTATTAATATTGACGCAAGGGATTACGTCCGTTCGTTTATTAATTTGGCTTCTATCCCCTGTCGCCGGGTCGTGGAAGTGGTCGACCTCCGCCAGTACCGTATCAGTAACGATTATTTGATGTTTACCGGTTAAAACTCCCCATACCCCAAAAACATGTAATTCAATGATAATATTAGCGTCCAATGCTAAATTCATTATCGCCCCCCGATAACCCCCCTAGGTCGATATCATATTCCATCAATACATCATTAATATCGGCGATATTCGTTTCCAGATAGTTCGCCAATTGCCCCTTCGAAAGACGGCCTTTAATATAGGAAGTTACGCCCAGCTTCACGAACCTCTCCGCGAATTCGCGAACCTCGCGCTTTTCGCCAGCCCTGGCTTCTTTATCTAGGTTTTTGAAGAAGCCGTCCTCTAGTAGCTCCTTAACGCTATCGGAATTTAAGTAGCCGAGCCAGCAAAGCCGCCATAAAAAAGCTGCTGTTGAAACGCTAAATTCGTTAGCTGTGTTTACTAAATCGATATAAGCGATACGGCCCGCTTTAATTTTTGGGCCAACCGCTTTTCTGACCTCATCACAAGGTAGCAAAAGGATAGAAGCGAATTTGTTCGCAAATTTTTCTGTTAATTCGTTACACTCTGTTTTAATATAGGCACTCCACGTTACTAGGTGGAAAAGCTCGTGGGCTAAAATAAAATTCATCCGCCATGGCGCTTCGTTACGGTTAACGAAAATCGCCGGGCCGAAGTCCCCTATTAACGAAGCAGCCGAACCTGCGTCTTTTAAATTAGCATACCAGATCTTTACTCTATAACGTTCTTCTAATATATTTTCTAATACTGCGGCCGGCCTGGGACCCAGGTTCAAAACGTTATATACCTCATTAGCAATAAATTCGGCTTTTTCGTACCCTTCGTCCTTATCACCGAATTCAAAATCGAATTGTGGAAGTCCGAATTCCGGCGTCTCGTCGTTTAATTGTTCTAGGTGGTAATACTGCTTGCACTTATTAACGAAATAAGCTTCTTTTTCTTTAACCTTATCCTCCGTCTCGCCCCGCCATATCACGCGGTAACTTTTTTCCTTATCGTCTTCTTTTAGGAAATACGATACGTCCTTAAATAAGGCTTTAGCGACGCTATATAGCTCTAAGGCCTTTACTTCACGTTCGGCCTTTTCTATGGCGGAGATGGTTTGACCGGACTTAATACCTATTTTGTCGGCTAATTCTTGCTGCGTGAACCCGCAACTCTCTCGCGCCGCCCTAATCCTTCGGCCGATCCGATTATTTTCAATACGCACGCGGCTACCTCCTTACTTCCATCGTTTCCTTGAAATAAATACCATAAATAACCATGAAAGTCAAGGAAATATTGATTGATATTTTCTTGGATACGTCTTAAAAAGTAAGCCCCTCTCCCGGGGGGCTTTTCCTTTTTCCGGTATTCGACACTCGAGCTAAAGCGCCTCGCTCGCGTATTTAACCTCCGCGCGTAGGAGCGGCCGGTCGCGGCCGCCGGCAACACACGGCGAAAAGTTGAACGACCACCGCGGCGTAAAGCAATAATACCGCGAAGGTAACGGTTTTTAACCGGAAAAAGGCGTCTTCGGTCGCGGCACCCCAAATGTCGGCGGCGATTAACGTGTGTCCGGCGAACGAAAGCGCCAAAAGGGTGTAACACGCGTACCGGACGCCGGCGGCCTCTATCCGCGGCGCGTAGTACAAAACCGCCATATACGGGAAAATCGCGACGACGAAATGCTGCAACCAAGCCAAGGGTTGTAACAGAACGCCCGTCAACACGATCAAACCCAAGAGCAAGTTATCTGCGGCGGGCCCGGCGCGCCTTTTTATAAAACCGCATTTGACTACGAAGAACGCGATAACGGACGCGAACAGCGCCGCGGTTGCGGCGTTTAACCAACGGAGATGCCGCCACACGTATAGATAACGCGGTGGGTACCCCCTGTTAATCAACCTATTATATGCGTATAACGAAGCGGGCACCGACTCGTTGCGCTCGATGACGTAATAATAATGCTCCGCGACAGCCGGGCGTAAAACAATTTGATACCAACGCCGAATTAAATGGGCGTTGCGACCCCATCCGAGGAAAGCCGCGGACGCCGTAGACAAAACGGCGGCGGCGATGACTACACTTAATAAGGCACGAAACTCCCGGCGGATCAACAAGTAGAGCAAAAGCGGCGCCGCCATTAACTTCACCAAGACGGCCGCGCCCAGTACCGCGCCGCCGGTTCCCTTCTTCCCTCGTTGTATTAAGTATACGCCGAGAAAACCGAACGCCCATAACGGCACGTTTATCTGCCCCGAGCCGAGGTTGTCCCACCATAACCTTGCGGAAACGGCCGCCGTCCCGATCAATACCCAATTCAACTTGCCGCCGCGGAGGTTGACCAACTTCCGCCTAAGCCACGCCGATAACGGTATGGCCGGCGACTCCAATAGATATAACGAAACGCTGAACAGGAGGATTAAAGAGCCGAAATTGAAAACGAACCATAGCGCCGCGGCGACGACGCGCGGCATGAGCGCGAACGGAACCATCAATAGGGCGAAGAACGGCGCGCACAGATAACCGGCGGTGGCTAAACTGCTTCCGGCGTACGGGTCGCCGTCCGTCAATATCGCCTCGCCCGCCTCGAAATATCTTAGAACGTCGCCCCGCGCGGCGCAACGTTCAACCCACTCCACGGCGAACGCGACGAACGCCGCGGCGACGACCACTAGTAAAATTAATACGACCCACCTCCTCATCTCATTAAACTCGCGAGGCCCCCTTCCTAAAATCAGGCCCGGCCGCCGCCCCGCTCCGCGGAGCGGCCCCGCGCCTCGAGCCGAAACAGTATAACCTCCCCGAAGCCCCTGCCGCGGCGGAGCGGTTCCTGCTACCTACAGCTTCTCGCTCACTAGCTTGGCCTGCGTGAACAAGAACAGGTAATCGCGGCCGCCGGCAACACACGGCGAAAAGTTGAATGACCACAGCGGCGTAAAGCAATAATATGGCGAAGGTAATGATTTTTAACCGGAAAAACACGTCCTCCGTCGCGGCCCCCCAAATGTCGGCGGTGGTCAAAGTGTGTCCGGCGAACGAAAGGGCCACAAGCGCGTAGCACGCGTACCGCGCGCCGCCGGGCTCCCCCCGCCGCGCGTAGTATAAAACCGCCATATACGGGAAAATCGCGACGACGAAGTGCTGTAACCAAGCCAAGGGTTGTAACAGAACGCCCGTCAACACGATCAAACCCAAGAGCAAGTTATCTGCGGCGGGCCCGGCGCGCCTTTTTATAAATCCGCATTTGACTACGAAGAACGCGATAACGGACGCGAAGAACGCCCCAGTAGCAGCGTTAACCCAACGGGAATGACGCCGCAGGTACAAAAAACCCGTAAGGTCCCCCCTATTAAACAACCTATTATATGCGCACAACGCAGCGGGCACCGACTCGTTGCGATCTAAATTATAATAAAAATACTCAACGACCGCCGGACGTAAAACGACTTCGTGCCAACGGCGATTTAAATCAACGTTACGACTCCATCCAAGGAATGCCGCAGACGCCAAGCATAAAACCGCGGCGGCGATAACTACGCTTAACAAGGCGCGGTATTCCCGGCGGATTAACAAATAAAGCAGTAGCGGCGCCGCCATTAACTTCGCTAATACGGCCGCCCCCAGTACGGCGCCGCCCGTTACCTTCTTCCCGCGCTGTATGAAGTATAAGCCCAGAAAAGCGAACGCCCATAGAGGTACGTTTATCTGCCCGGAGCCGAGGTTGTCCGACCATAACCTCGCGGAAACGACGGCCGTCGCCACTAATACCCAATTCAACTTGCCGCCGCGAAGGTTTACCAACTTTCGCTTAAGCCACGGCGCCAACGGCACGGCCGGCGACTCTAACAAGTAAAAAGAAACGCTAAAAAGGAGGATTAAAGATCCGAAATTGAAAACGAACCACAACGACGCGGCGACGACGCGCGGCATGAGCGCGAACGGAACCATCACTAGGGCGAAGAACGGCGCGCATAGATAACCGGAGTAGGCTAAACTGCTTCCCGCGTACGGGTCCCCGTTCGCCATTATCGCATCGCCGGCGTCGAAATAAGAAAGACAGTCGCCCCGCGCGGCGCAACGTTCAACCCACCCCACGGCGAACGCGACGAACGCCGCGGCAACGACTATGAATACGATCCACCTCTTCATCTCAATACGCTCGCGACGCCGCCTCCCGTCTTAAAATCAGGCGCGGCCGCCGTCCCCGTTACGCGGAGCGGCGCCGCGCCTCGAGCCGAAACAGTATAACCTCTCCGAAGCCCCTGCCGCGGCGGAGCGGTTCCTGCTCCCTACAGCTTCTCGCTCACCAGCTTGGCCTGCGTGAACAAGAGCAGGTAGTCGCGGCCGCCGGCCTTGGAGTCCGTCCCCGACATGTTGAAGCCGCCAAAGGGATGGGCGCCGACAAGCGCCGCGGTGCACTTGCGATTGAAGTACAGGTTGCCGACGTGGCACTCGCGACGCGCCTGCTCCAGGCGGCCGCGGTCGCTCGAGTAGACGGCGCCGGTCAGGCCGTAGACGGTGTTGTTGGATATCCTGACGGCGTCGGCGAAATCCTTGGCGCGGATGAACGCCAGCACCGGCCCGAAAATTTCCTCCTGGGCGACGCGGGCCTTGGGCCCGACGTCGGCGATTATCGTGGGGTTGATAAAGTACCCCTCCGCGGAGCGCTTGTCGCCCCCCAGGACGAGGCGGCCTTCCTTCTTGCCGATTTCAATGTAATCCAGGACCTTGGTCTCCGCGGCGGCGTCGACCACCGGCCCCATAAAGTGGGCGAAGTCGCGCGGGTCGCCCACGGTAACCTTCTCCTTGGTCCGGGCGACGACCTTCTCGAGCACCGTCTCGTAGACGTCGTCGGTGACGATGGCGCGCGAGCAGGCCGAGCACTTCTGACCCTGGAAGCCGTAGGCGCTCGCCATGATGCCGTCCGCGGCGGCGTCCAGGTCCGCGGTGCCGTCCACGATTATGAAGTCCTTGCCGCCCATCTCGGTTATAACGCGCTTTATCCAGATCTGGCTGCCCTTCGGCCGCGCGGCCAGGCGGTTGATGCGGAGGCCTACTTCCCTCGAGCCGGTGAACGCGATGAAGCGGGTGCGCGGATGCCCCACCAGCGTGTCGCCTATGACGCCGCCCGGCCCGGGCAGGAAGTTCACGACGCCCGGCGGCAGGTTAACCTCCTCCAGTATCTCGAAGAACTTATATGCAATCGCGGGGGCGGTGGAGGCCGGCTTGAGGACGACGGCGTTGCCGGCGACGAAGGCCGCGGCCGTCATGCCTACCAGTATCGCGCACGGGAAGTTCCACGGCGGGATGACGGCGCCGGCGCCGAGGGGGATGTAGTACAGGTTGTTCTCCTCGCCCGGGAAGGGGGTGAGCGGCTGCGGCTCGGCGAGCCGCAGCATCTCGCGGGCGTAGAACTCGCAGAAGTCGACCGCCTCGGCGACGTCGGCGTAGGCCTCGAGCCAGTTCTTGCCGACCTCGACCACCATCCACGCCGCGAGCTCGTAGATGCGACTCCGCATAATCGCCGCGACGTTTAGGAGGTAGCGCGCGCGCTCCTCGGCCGGTACCCAGCGCCACTTCTCGAACGCGCGGTTGGCCGCCGCCACGGCCTTGCGCGCGGCATCCACGTCCGCCTTCGAGAAGACGCCCACCACCTCGTCGGTCTTCGAGGGGTTAATGGACTTAAATTTGTCCGCGGTGGTCACGCGTTCGCCGCCGATGACGAGGGGGTACTCGCGGCCCAGCTCGCCCTCGACGCGCGCAATCGCTTCCTCCATCGCGAGCTTTTCCGCGGCCTCTTTAAACAGCACTATCGTTTCGTTTTTAAATGGCGGGAGCATAAGCGGTCGCCTCCGTTCTATTTGAATAATTGCCCGTAATTGACACCAGCGGCCCATTTTACGCGGGCGACCGCCTTTAATCAAGCGAAAACCGGCGGCCGGGCCAACGTTTCGTTTGCACGCGGGCCGCCGTTATGCTAAAAATTAAGCCGACCGGCTACCCGAGCGGAAGCCGGATACGGTTATGGGTAAAATAAAAACGTTTTGCGGCCGGTTCTGGGTCCAGGTCGGCGCGGTATGCCTCGTGGCCGTGCTGGCGGTAGCGGCGCGGCAGCTATTGCTGCCGGCCCACGGGCCGAGGGCGCAAATCAGCCCCTTCTTTTCGCTCGTCGACTTCCACTTCGGTTGGTATACGTTCGTGCCGCCGCTGGCGTTCGCGGCCTTTATGCTCCCGCTGCGCTGGGCGCTGCGGCGCCCGCCGACCGCGAAGTTGTTTTACCTCGCCCTCGCCTTCTTCGCCTTAACGACCACGGTCAACGTGGCGGGCGGCGGCCCCATCAAGATTTTGCCGGGAGCTCTCTGGCAATACGCCTACGACGCGCAAGAGCTATACGCGCACGGCAACTTCCTGCGCGATTACCACGTCCACGTCGTGGGGATGCACTGGCACACGACGGTGCATCCCCCCGGCGTATTCCTCTACCTCTACCCGCTCCTAAAATTATTCGGGGACCGGTGGATGTGGGTCGCGCTGCTGAACGCCCTGGTGGCCGGCGCGGGCGTGGCCTTCGTCTACAAGGCCGCCGAGCTCATCTACGGCGTCGACGCCGGCGACGCCGCCGCGGCGCTGTACGTCGCGACGCCCAGCCTGATCCTCTACGGCTCCACCGTTGACGCGGTGTTGTGCGCGCTGGGCGCCGTAGTCGTCTACCTGCTGGCGTTGTACTTCTCCCGGGGGCGCTTCGCCTACGCCGCGCTGACCGGCCTCGCGCTCGCCGCCGGCACGTTCGTCGCATACCAGTTCGGCTTCATCTGGGTGCTGTTGATCTTGTGGTCTTTACTCTACGTTCTACATCGGCGTAAAGACGAACGCGGCGACGATGCGTCGGCGGGCGGGGTCGTCCTGTCGGCGGGGAGGGTGGCGGCGCTGGCGGCGACGGCCGCGGCGACGTTCGCCCTCTTCTTCGTCGCGGTATACGTCGCGGCCGGCTTCAACGTCCTTACCGAATTCCAATATCAACAACGCGCTTCCGAACGGTATTTCGGCGCCGGCGACAACGTCGTCTACTGGGTCAAGCGCCTTTTCCTCGACGCGCCGGCCTACCCGACGAAGCACCGCTCGTACTTCATGTGGATGCCGGGCAACGTCGTAGCGTTCTTCACGCTACTGGGGCCGCCTACGACGGTGCTTTTCTTACGCAATCTGTGGGGGGAATTAAAAGAGAAAAAGGCCGGCCGGCTCGCGCTTATCTCGGCGGCCGCGGCCTTGAGTTTCGTCCTAATAAACCTCTTGGGCCTTACGCTCGCCGAGACGGAGCGCGTCTGGCTCTTTATGGTCCCCTGGTTCCTGGTGGGGGCGGGTTACTATTTAAAAACGAAAAAGAACCGCTTTTTCTACGCGGCGTTGTTCTTCAACCTTGCTTTGAGTTTTCTCTTCGTAATATTCTTCTACCACGTGAAATAGAGGATTCGGGGCGTTAATCGCCGGCGGAGGGTAGGCCGCGCGCCCGCTCGAGGCAGAACGCCGCGAACGCCGCGGCGTATATTATTAATATGAACTCTATCGGGACGCGGAAGCGGAGGAGCGGTTTCAAAACCGTGTGGGCGAGCGCCACCGCGGCCACCGGCGCCAACAGCGCGAACGTCCGCGACGCCGGCCGGCGGAACAACAAGATGCCCGCCCACGCCGCCACCGTCAACAGGCCCCCGACGACGGTCCAAACGACGAACGCGGCCTTCTTCCTGGCCGACGGCGCCGGGCCGAAGAAATGTACGAACTTGCCCGGGAGCGAAAGGGCGAACCGCATCCGGTAACGGCTGAGCAGCTCGAAGGCCTTCTCCCGATAGAACCGTTCGTACTCGAGGTCGGCGCGCGGCGTTCCCCAATACGCTCCGACTCTCTCGGCGAACTCGAGCGACCGCCGCAGCGCCACCGACGTCGGCACGTCGCCGCCGGCCAGCCGCATATTCCCCTCGTAAAGGACCTGGCCCGCGTTTAACGTGGACGGCACGAACGCGCGGAAGACGCGGTAGTTGCGGTACGTCCACAGGCCGGTCAACGCCAGGAAAGCCGCCGCCACCAGGGCCACCGCTCGCACCCGGGCCGCCGGCCCCCCCATCCGGTAGAACGCCAGGCCCGCGGTCAATACCAGCGCCACGACGAAAAACGACGAGCGGCAGAGCGCCGTCCCCGCCAGCAACAGGCCCGTAACCAGGGCGTAGGCCGCCGAGCCCCGCGACGCCCGGGCGTAGGCGAGTAGCGCCGCCGCCAGGAGGAACGTCGCCAACGTTTCCGACAGGACGACGCGCGACGTCCAGACGTAAACCGGGTGGACCGCGAAAATCGCCGCCGCGATAACGGCCGTCTTTTTATCGAAATAATGCCGGGCCAGGTAGTAGACCAATACCGTCGTCGCGGCGCCGAGGACGACCTGCGCCGCGACCGCCTGGCCCAGCCCTATGCCGAATACCTTGAAGACGCCCGCCAGGAACAGCGGGAAGGCCGGCGGTACGGAGCCCAATAAGCGGCCGTCGGGAAGGACGTACCCGAGGCCGCTCGCGACGTTCCGGGCCGTGCCGAAATAGAAGACCGCGTCCGCCTGCAGCTTGTACTGCGTGAGGGCGGCTACCAACGCTCGTACGACGAGCGCGAGGCAAAAAAAACCGGCGGGGACCAGCCACGCCCGCTGCCATTTTACATCCACTACAGTACCGTCGAGCCGACCCCGGGCCCGAGCCGACGTTTTACGCCCGCGACCCCATCCCCCTACAAACCCATTTCTTCGAGCGCCTTCGCCGCGGCCTTGCGCACCTGCTCGTCCTCGTCGGCCGCTGCTACCCGCTCCAAGGCCGGCCGCGCCCCCCGCGCCTTCAACTTCCGCAGGGCGCCGCAGGTCTCGAACCGCACCCACTTGTAATCGTCGCCGAGGGCCGCGACGAGCGCGTCCGTGGCCGCGGCTTCGCCGAGCTCGCCCAGGCCGTACGCCGCGCTCGCGCGCACGTCCCCCTCCGCCGCCTCCTGCAACGCCTGAACCATAGGCTCGAGCGCCCGGTTGTCGCCTATTTTCCCGAGCGCGCCCAGGATGAAACGCTTCACGCCCGGCTCGCCGTACGGCAGCTTGTCGATAAGCGGGGAGACGGCGCGCTTATCGCCTATGTTGCCGAGCGCCTCCGCCGCCAACAGCTGGACCTTGGTATCGCTGTCGTCCAGCGCCTCTATCAAACCCGGGGTCGCGACGTCGAACCCCATCACGCCCAGCGTCCGCGCGGTGTCCCGCCGCTCGGTCACGTCGGCGCTCTTGAGCATGTCTATCAAGAAATACATGTCCTGCGGCGGCTTCTTTTCGGCCGCGACGGCTGGCGGAACTAACGCCGCGGCGAAAACCAACGGAACGGCCTGCCTTACGACTTCGAAGACCGGCGAACGCAAACTAGCCTCCATCGAACAACCTGCTTATGGACCTGTTGCGGTATATAGCGTCGACGGCCGCGCCGAAAAGCCCCGCCACCGAGCATACTTTGATCTTACCGCCTAAGCCGTCGGCCAGCGGTATGGTGTCCGTCACGAATAAAGCCTCCAGGCGGCTGCCCTCTATCTTGGCCAAGGCATCGCCCGCCAGGATGGAATGAGTGACCACCGCGACGACGTCTAACGCGCCTTGCTCGAGCAACAGCGAAGCCGCCTCCACCAGCGAGCCGCCCGTCGAGACGATGTCGTCGATCATGACGACGTGCTTACCCTCCACCTCGCCTATCATGCTGAGGGCCGCCACTTCATCCGGGCCCTTCCGGTCCTTGTCCACCACGGCGAAATCGACCCGGCCTACGTGGCCTTTCTCCTCCCGCATACGCTCGAGCCTTCGCGCGAACGACCTCGCATTCTTTACGCCGCCCACGTCGGGCGATGCCACTACTAAATCGTCGAACCCGAGCCCCATCACCGCCTTCGCGAAAATAGGCGCCGCCGTCAGGTTGTCCACCGGGATATCGAAAAACCCCTGTATCTGGCCCGCATGCAGGTCCATCGTCAGAACACGGTCTGCCCCGGCGCGCGCAAGCAGATTAGCGACCAACTTCGCCGTTATCGGCACCCGTGGTTGGTCCTTACGGTCCTGGCGCGCGTACCCATAATACGGTATGACCGCGGTAACCCGGTAAGCCGACGCCCGCCGGAGAGCGTCCAATATTATCATCAACTCGAGCAGGTTCTCGTTGACCGGCGGACACGTGGGCTGTACGACGAAACAGTCGCGCCCGCGGACGTTCACCTCAACCTTGACCGACACCTCGCCATCCGGAAACCGCGATACCGACATCCTGCCGGGTTTATCGCCGAGCGACGCAGCTATGCGATACGCGAACGCGGTGTTGCCGCTCCCGGCGAATATTAACCTCTCAGGTTCCATCGTACTCACCTTGCAAGCTCAAAACCGAGTCTGGGGCGGGTGGATTCGAACCACCGCGTGCGGGTTCCAAAGACCCGTGGCTTACCGCTTGCCTACGCCCCAAGGTTTTCCACTTGTGGGGAATTATATACTATATTTTATCTATATAATATATAACTTTATAGTACTTATGTTTCAAGTAAAAACGTCGAAACCGGTGGAGTTCGGTTTAACAACCGTAGGGTTTCTTGGAGGTGGGTAAGAAATTGGCTGGTTACTCGTGGCCGGAGGCGTTGTTTACTAGTGGAAAAACGTTTCTCCACATTTGGCGGATGGGTATTGAAAGAAGGTTAGGCGGTTTGTAGAAAAGGGTGGTCGTACGGTTAATAACTTCTAGGGTTCGGCGGGAGGTGGCGTTTTTAAACGGGTTTTGGGACCCCGGTGTTTTACGGGCTCATCCGCTCGAGGTTTTTTTCGATATCGCGTAATGCTTTTGCGCTGTCCTCGTTGCCGGCGGTTAGCTCGCCCTCGATCTTAGAGACGGAGTAAAGGACGGTCGTGTGGTCGCGGTTGCCGAATGCCAGGCCTATGTCGGAGAGGGAAGAAGCGGTTTTTTCGCGGCAGAGGTACATCGCCGTTTGTCGGGCCCGGGCGATGTTGGCGCGTCGCGACTTTGATAAGAGGTCCCGCCGGGTGACGTTAAAATATTTCGCGGTCGCTTCTTGCAGTTGGTCGATGGACAAGCTCACGTGCCGCTCCTCGGGCACGAGCTCGCCCAAGATTTCCTGGGCCATGGAGAGCGTGACGGGCGTACCCGTGTGGTGGGCGGTGGCGAATAGTCTGTTCAACACCCCTTCTATCGCTCTGATGTTAGTGGTCAGCCGGCTGGCTATGAGGTCGGCGACGTCGTCGGCTATGATGATGCCCTTGAGCTCGCCCTTGCTCGCGATGATGGCCCGGCGCGTTTCATAGTCCGCCGGTTGTATGTCCGCAATAAGGCCCCACTCGAAGCGGGTTCGAAGGCGGTCCTCGACTTTGGGTATGTCTTTGGGCGCGCGGTCGCTCGACAAAACTATCTGGCTGCCGGCTTCGTAAAGCGTGTTGAAAGTGTGAAAGAACTCTACCTGGGTGCCCTCCATACCGGCCAGGAACTGGATATCGTCGACGAGTAAGAAATCGACGTTGCGGTATTTCCGGCGGAAGGCGTCGGTCCGGTTATTCTTGACGGCGGCTATCATCTCGTTCATGAAGTGGTCGCACGAGAGGTACGAGATGCGAACGCCGTTGCCTTTTTGTACGGTCGCGTGGCCTATGGCGTGGAGGAGGTGGGTTTTACCCAGGCCCACGCCGCCGTAAATGAACAGCGGGTTGTACCGAGCGGCGGGGTTCTGGACCACGGCCCGGCAGGCGGCGTGGCAGAAGGAGTTCGACCGGCCTACGACGAAGGTGTCGAACGTGTACTGGGGGTTTAACTTGGACAACTTCGGGGCCGGGAACTTGGGAGGAGCGTCCGGGCCGGCGGCGTCGCCGAGGAACAGGCCTTCCTGGGCCACCGCGGCCTCGACGTCGACTTTGGCCTCCGGGCCCATAACTTCGCGGGCCTTAGCCTCCAGTACGGCCAAATATTTTTCCTTTATAAATTCGCGGTAAAGGTTATTCGGTACCTCGAGGAGGAGAACGCTACCCGTAACGCCTTTACATACGGTAGGTCGAAGCCACGTCTCGCACTCTTTCCGCCCCAATTCGCCCGCGACGCGGCGGAAGATGTCACGCCACACGCGCGATTCTACGTTTGCCGACTTCACCGACACGACCTCCTCCTCAAGAAAGCGGCCGGGTAGCGGGTCAGGCGTCCGCCCCCGCGCGCGCGGGGCGGACCGAGTTTTCCACAATCGTTTCGGCGCAAGGCCGAGGTCGACGGCGGGTTGCTCCAGTTCGGCGAAACGTGCATCGGCGTTAAGACTCCTGACCCGGCTGCCGGTTTCCCGGTACTCCCATTCGAATCCCGACGCCCTTTAAGGCTACCAACTACTTTATTTGCAGCGCCTTACGATTCGCGAGGGGTTCATCTTTTTGTTAATGCCGGTTAAAAAGCCCTGCCTTTAACAAAGGCAGGCGCGTCGCGAGTTGTATTTCCGACGGCGTTGGGACACGTGGAAGGTTAAGGCCGCCGAAGTTTTGAACAGCTTATCAACAAGTAAAATCAGGCACTTACGACGCCGCGTAATATAGCATATTACGGGGCGATTGCAAGAAAAAAATTCGGCGGCTCGGGTCGAGCCCGGATTATGTCGTTTGACTATACCCCGACGGCGTGTTATCGTCCGTTCGGCTTTCTCGCGATGAATCCTTACGTTCGGCTAAGGGGCGTTGATAAATTTTACCGCGGCCAGGTTTCGCTTTTGAAACCTTGGGCGCGTAGGCCGCGTATAACGGCGCTAAGCGAAGTGGACTTGGACGTCGCGGCCGGCGAAGTCGTGTGCCTGCTCGGCCCCAACGGCGCCGGTAAGACGACGCTCTTGAAGATCGCCGCGGGGGCGGTAATCGCCGACGCCGGTACGGTCGAGGTTGAAGCCGCGTCGGTAGGTTTCGTGGCCGGCGGCGAGCGGAGTTTCTATTGGCGGCTCTCGGGCGCGGAGAACCTGAGGTTTTTTACGGTCCTTTTCGGCATACCGGGGAGCGAGGTCCGGGCCCGGGTCGCTTCCGCGCTCGAGCGCGTGGGCCTGGGGGCGCGCGCCGACGACCCGGTGCGGACCTATTCCGGCGGTATGCGGCAGCGGCTTGCCTTCGCCCGGGCGTTGTTGCCCGACCCGGCGTTGTTGCTCGTGGACGAGCTGGCCGGTGAGCTGGATTACCCTACGACGCTGGAGTTGGCGCGTTTCGTGCACGACGACCTCGTAAAGGCCGAGGGGCGCGGCGCCCTCGTCGCGACGCACCAATTGTGGTTGGCGCGCATGATCGCGGACCGGCTCGTAGTGCTGGTACGCGGCCGCGTGGTGGCCGCCGGACCGCCGGCCGAGGTCCTCGGCACGCCCACCGCCCGCTACGGTGCGAGGCTGGCTCGGCTCGAGCCGGCCACGGTGGACGCGTTGGGGCGGTACGTGGCCAACGTGGAGGTGGAGCGCGGACGGGAGACTTGCTTCGTATACTTCGACGAGCCGGCGGAGGCCCAGGCGCTTGCGGCGGCCTTCGGCGTGTTGGCCGAGGGCGGGGCGTCGCCGGCGATAAGGCTTCCCGAGCCGACGGAAACGGCGTACCTTTCACTCCTGCAGGGGGGCGCGGGTGATTAGCCTCTTCCGGATATGGGTCGCGTTCGTGCGGCGGGATTTTTTGAACTTGGCCTCGTACCGCTTTTCTTTCATAATGGGTTTGGCGTCGCTTTTATTTTACCTCCTCATATTCTTCTTCGTGGGTCGCGTATTCTCCGGGTTGGGCTCGATGTACCTTTCGCGGTACGGCGGCGAGTACTTCTCGTTCGTCATCGTCGGCCTGGCGATGCAGACTCTGGTGGGCGCGGGTTTGGGAGGGCTGTCGCAGGTCATCGCGAGCGAGCAATACGTCGGGACGCTCGAGCCGATGCTCGGCCGAAGGGGCGGGGGGTTTCGCATTTTAGCGGCGGCCTCGTTGTCCCGATACATAGTTTCCTCGGGGCGTTTTATCGCCTACCTCGTTCTGGGGGCTCTCGTGTTCGGCGTTTCGTTTCGGCCCGCGGGGTTTCCGTTGTTTTTCGCCGTAACCGCGCTTACGGTCGCCGCGTACTTCGGCCTGGGGATGTTGTCCGCGGCTTTTCTCCTCGTTTTTAAGCAAGGCAATCCCATAAACCTTTTCTTCGGACAATTGGCGGCGCTCCTATCGGGGGTGTATTTCCCGGTGGAAGTGCTGCCCGACTGGCTGCGGGCGGTCGGCGCGTTTATCCCGTTGACGTACGCGCTCGACATAGGGCGGTCCGCCGTCCTGGGGGGCGCTACGCCCGCGCCCGCGGCGAGGCCGATGATCATTCTGGGCGGCTTCGCGGTCGCGGCGCTGGCCGCCGGGGGCGTGGGTTTCCGGTGGGCCCTCGCCCGGGCGAAGCGCGACGGCTCGCTTAGCCAATACTGATGGTGGCGTGGGGAGAGGGGCGCGCGGTGCGGCTCATCGTAAATGCCGACGACTTCGGCGCGAGCGTGGCAATCAACCGCGGCGTCGAGCGGGCGTGCCGCGAGGGAATAGTGACGTCCGCTTCGCTGATGGCGGGCGGCGCGGCCTTCGACGACGCCGCGGCCCGACTCGACGATTTCCCGGAGCTCGGCGTGGGCGTACACTTGACCCTTTCGGCCGGCCGCGCGGTTCTCGAGCCCGGCGCGGCGCCGACGCTGATAAGTCCGGCCGGCGCGCTTCCCGAAAACGCCGCTGCCTTCGCGCGCGGTTTTCTTTCGGGTAAAATTTCGTCGGCCGAAGTACGCGCCGAGCTCGCCGCGCAGCTCGCGAAGGTCCTGGGCGCGGGGGTCCGCGTCACCCACCTCGACAGCCACCAACACCTGCACAACTTCTCCGGCGTAGCCGGCGTCGTAGTGGACCTCGCCCGCGAGTTCGGCGTACGCGCCGTTCGCTCGAGCCGGTGCCGGTTGTGGCCGCCCGGACGGCGCTGGCTGAGCCGCCAACTCGCGGTCAGATTGTACGCGGAGGCCTTCGGCGCCCGGGCCCGGCGGGCGGGCCTAAAGATGCCCGACGGCCTGGAGGGCCAGGAATGGGCCGGGGCCCTCACGGCCGAGCGGTTGGCGGTGGTCGTCGCGAGGCTCGGGCCGGGGACGTGGGAGCTTTTGTGCCACCCCGCGGCGGCCGACGACGCGGACGCCGACGGTTACGACCGCGCGGGGGAGCTCGCCGCCCTCACTTCGCCGGCGGTGCGGGCCGTGTTGGAGGAGGCGGGCGTTCGCCTCGTAAACTACGCCGCGTTGTAGCGGTCGTCGGTTTGCGTAACCGAACGCCGCTCCGGACGGGTTCGCGCCCGCGGGCGCGAGCCGTTTTTATTTAACTAACGGAAGAGGGCTTTGACGCGGCCGAGGCTCGCCGGCGCCACGACGAAGGGTCCGTACTCGTGGGGGTCGGTCGCGATCTCGTAGACGTAACGTTCGCCGGTGAAGGTGGAGACGAAGATGGTTTGGAGCGAGGGGCGGCCGAAGCAGGCGCCGCCCACGTATTCGTCGTTGACGTTAAACGCGAAGCTCGCGACGGGCGTGCCGGCGGCGGTGTATTCGCGGGCGTCGTAGTTCGGCCTGCCGGAAACGACCCACAGGTTTTCCCCGCCGAACGCCAGGCCTTGGTTTTTAGCGTGGGCCGCGGCGAACGAGGCCAGCACCGAGCCGGTGCTGGTGAGCCGGTACACGAGGGCGGATTCGTACGAGGAGGCGTATAGGTAGGAGCCGTCCCACGTGAGGCCGTTGACGTGAGTACCGGCCGGGAACGGCCCGTCGAACTTGTTCGTCAGCCCGCCGGTGTCGGCGTCGAGGACGATTATCTTCGCCCGGTCTTCCGGCTTTTCCAGGTCGTCGGCGACGTAGATGCGGTTGCGCGACCCGGACCGCCAGGCCAGGTCCATCGCCCAGTAGACGTCGGCCGGGCAATTTAACTGCTTCTCGACGCTGGCGTTCGCGCCGTCGAAGGTGAACCTCAGGATCCTAACTTGTTTCGGGCCGCGGTTGTCGGCCACGGCGTATTCGGCGCCGCCGTCGAAGGCGAGGCCGCGGGGGCCGTTCAGCGAAAGCTCCGGTATCTGGAAACTCGCGACGATGTCGCCGGGGGCGGCAACGGCCGCAACCGCCGTCGCGGCGAAGGCGACGGATACTCGTAAACCCTTAATCATTTTTCTTCCCTACAATATAACATTACCGGCAGGCCGCGTCCAGGGGTCAAGCCGAACCGCGCGCGCGCACGTATTCTCCCGCGGCGACGTCGAGGGTTTCGAAGTCTTGTGCTCGGGCGCCGAACTCGACGCACGCGTTCCTGGCGAGACGGAGCTTCGGCGGCAGTTCGCTCTCCCGGCCTACCAGGACCAGGCCCGACGTAAGCTGTTCGGCGTAAAAGCGGTTCGGCGGGTAGTCGTCGCCGACGCCGAGCACGCAACCGTCGCCCACCGTAACCTCTTTGTCGATTACGGCGCGCTCGAGGCGGCAATCGGCGCCGATGCGGCACTCGTCCAATACGACGGAGGACTCGATGACCGAGCGGGGGCCGACGGTCACGCCGGGGAAGATGACCGAGTTGCGCACGGTCCCGAAAATTTTGCATCCCTCCGCGACGAGCGAGCGCGCCGCGGAGCCGCCCGGGTAAAAGCGGGCGGGGGCGTAGTCGCGGCTCGGCGTGCGGATGGGCCAGGCTTCGTCGTAGAGGTTGAAATCCGGCAGCTCCGTTATAAGGTCCATATTGGCGTCGAAGTAGGCGTCCACGGTGCCGACGTCGCGCCAGTAATCCTCGAAGATATAACAGTAGACGCGTTTGTCGGCGATTAGGGAAGGTATGACGTGTCGGCCGAAGTCCGTCATCCCCTCGGCGACGCGCGCCATGGCGTCGAAAAAGGCCTCCCGCGTGAAGAGGTATATCCCCATCGAGACCATATCGGATTTGGGGACCGGCGGCTTCTCCTCGAAGTCGACGATACGGCCGTCCGGCGCGAGCTCAAGCGTACCGAAGCGCGCGGCATCCGGGCGCGGCACCCGCAGCGTCGCGACGACGACGTCGGCGGCCTTGACGTCGAGGACGCGCCGCAGGAGGTTGTAATCCATGGCGTAGACGTGGTCGCCGGCGAGGACCAGTACGTACGCGAAGTTGCGCGCGGCGACGTAGTGACGGTTCTGGTAACACGCGTCGGCCGTTCCCTTATACCAGTCGGAATCGACGCGGCCGAGATGCGGCTGCAGCAACTCGACGCCGCCCCAGCTGCGGTCGAGGTCCCAGGCGCGGCCTATGCCGACGTGTTTCGCGAGGGACCGCGGCCGGTACTGCGCCAGCACCGCGACGTGGAAGATGCCGGAGTTCACGCAGTTGGAGAGCGTGAAGTCGATGAGGCGGTAGCGGCCGCCGATGGGGACCGCGGGTTTAGTCCGCCGGCGGCACAACTCCGCCAGGCGTTCGCCTTTGCCGCCGGCTAGTATGAGGGCGAGGGTACTTCGCATACGGCTCTATTTTATACTACGACGTTCGCGATACAAGTAAAAAATCGGTATCGCGGGCGCGGCGGGAGCGTCTCATTCCCCCGACTGCGGCTGTGGAATAGGAAAGCGGCCCTTGCGGGCCGCTTTTTTTCAAATGTTGCCGGCGCGGCGTTTTACCGCATCAAAGCCTTAATCCGGCCTACGGAAGCGGGCGCAACGCCCGGGAAGTTCCGGTACTCGTAGATGGTACCCTTGGTGCCGACGGCCCAACCGTGCGCGCCGTCGACCATGTAGAGGCCGGAGAAGCTCTCGGACGTCGGCGGGATGGTCTCGTGTTTTTTCCAGCTCACGCCGTCGTAGCGCAGGATGACGCCGTCGTCGCATACCGCCCAACCTTCCATCGGGCCGGTGAACGCCATTTCGCGGATGGCGGCCGTGGTGGGCGTAGCGACCCGTACCCAGCTTATGCCTTCGTAGTGGAAGAGGTAGCCTCCGGCGCCGCCGGCCCACACGTTATTCTCGGATAGGGCGTAGATGCAGAAGAAGTTCGTGGTCGTCGCGGCGCTGACTGCGGTCCATTCCGCGTTCGCGAAGTGGAAAACTTTGCCGTTGTTGCCGCACAACCAACCGTCGTCCGCGCTCGAGAAGTGGATGTCGTGGAGGGCGGCGAGGACCCCTATGTCCCACCGGCTCCACGCGCCTTTGTTCCCGCCGGTCCAACGGAAGATGGTGCCGCGTTCCCCTATGGCCCAGGCCACCGAATTTTGGCCGGGCGGGATAACGACGCCCAAGATATTGCGGTTCGTCGGCATACCGGCGAACTTCCAATTGGTGCCGTTGAAGACGGCGCCGCTGCCCTGGTAGCCTACGGCGAGGCCGAAATTCGCGGTACCGAAGGCTACGTCCTGGAGGTACTGCGTGGGCCACGTGTAATTTATGGCCCATCGGCCGTTGCGGTAGTGCAGTATCTCGCCCCAGTAACCGACGGCCCAACCGTTGTTGTCGTTGACGAACGCTACGGCGTTAATGTCTTTTTCGGTGGGGGTTTTATATTGTAACCATCCGGAGCTGGCGTCGGTGAAGCACGCCGTCGCCGCCACAGCTACTACGATCGTCATACATACCCGCTTCATCTTGCGTCACCTCCTGTTGAGGGCCCTTTTTGCAACGGGTCAACCGTCCCTGTGCGCGGGACGGCTTCGAACGCTTCTTGTCGCCAACCCTCCCGGGACGTTCCATATTGCGCTTAATTAACGCGGCTAAATTTCCGCGCCGCCGTAATTTAACACGCGCCGATACGCGTCGAATTTAAAATACTCTACGGCCCTTGTCAAGTATTTTTTTCAGGAAAACACGCATATTGAATTGATTACGTGCGTTCATTTAAAAGGTTTTTTTAACCGGCAACGTTCGCGGAAGCGCCGTTCGGCATAGACCGGCCGAAATCCGCTAATGTTCTTTCGTTCGTGCCGACGCCGAGCAGGCAGTTTCTCCCGACGGCGAAACGCGCCGGTACCCGCACCCTCTTGCCGATCAACGTTATCCCGCGGCTCAGCTGTTCCGGGAAATTCTCGTTGGGCCGCGGTTCGCCGACGTCGTCGCCGACGCGGGCGCCCGGCCCCACCCGGACTAATTTATCCAATATCGACCGGTCCAACGACGCGCCGGCCCCCACCCGCGTCCCGTCCAAAATAATCGAGTCTTTTACCCGTGCGCCCGCTTCGACGTAGACGCGCCGGAACAGCACCGAGTTTTCCACGCGGCCGTTTATTATGGACCCGTCCGCTATAAGGGAATTTACCACCTCCGCCTCCGGCCCGAATTTCACCGGAGGGTCGTCCGGCAGTTTGGTGTATATGGGCCAGCCGGGGTCGTCGAAATCGCAGGTCGGGTTCTCGGCCAGGCACTCGAAGGTAACGTCGTAGTAGTCGTCAACCGTGTCTATGCGGGCCCAGTAGTCGTCGTACCGATACGCGGCGACGTTACCCGCCGCGACGGCGGGCACGGTTATTTCGGCGGCGATGTCGGTGCCGCCCCGCGTCTCCACCTCGATTAATTTTTTTACGAGGAAAGGCCGGTCGAAGACGTATATGTCCATAAACGCGTACCAGGGCCTTCCGGCCGGCGCGGGTTTGCCGAACGCCGCGACGAAGTTGCCGGGGCCTATTTCCACTGCGCCGTATCGAGGGGTTTCAGCCGGGGGCATCTTTTTCACAACGAGCGTTACGTTCGCGGGCGAGACGGCGTGGAAGTCGAGCAGCGGCCTGTAGTCCATTTTGTATACGCCGTCGCCGCCCGTCACGACCACGTACTCGAACCGCTCGTCGTCGACGACCTCCAGGTTTTGGGCCAGCGCGTCCGCGGTGCCCTCGTACCAGTGGGTCTCGCCGCCGCGGTAGTAGGGCTCGAGCAGGCGGATGCCGCCGTCCCGCCGGTCGAGGTCCCACGGCTTGCCGATGCCGATGTGGGCTTTCAACGACTCGGGGAGGTACTGCGTGAGGACGCCGACGTTGGTTATGCCGGACTGGGCGAGGTTGGAGAGCGTGAAGTCGATAAGGCGGTAGTGGGCGGCGAAGGGGACGGACTCCTTGGCCCGGACGCGGGAGAGGGCGAGCAGGCTGTCGCCCCGGCCGCCGGCGAATATCATCGCCAGGACGTTGCGCATCGGCATTTTCAACTAACCCTTCTTTAACATCGCTTCCGCCAGCCGATTCAAATCTTCGGCGCTGTAGTAGTGGACATTGACGGTGCCGCGCTTCGCCGAGCCGGTTATCGTTACCTTGGTCGCGAGCGACTTCTCGAGCCGGGCGGCGAGGTCGTCGAGGTACGGCGTCGCCGCGGCGGGACGGCGGCCGCCCTTGGGCGCCGCCCGCTTCGCCAGCGCTTCGGCCTGCCGCGCCGAAAGGTTCTCCCGGCCTATGCGCCGGGCGAGCGCTATCTGGCGCGACTTCGGCTCGACGCCTACCAAAGGCCGCGCCTGGCCGGCGTTGAGCTTGCCCTCCTCCAACATCGCCAGCACCGGCGCCGCGAGCTCGAGCAGCCGCAGCGCGTTCGAGACCGCGGCGCGGCTTTTACCCACCGCCCGGGCGACGGCCTCGTGGCTCAGGCCGTACTCGGCTACCAGGACCTTGAACGCCGCGGCCTCCTCGACCGCGTTCAGGTCCTCGCGCTGCAGGTTCTCCACCAGCGTCAGCGGCAGCATCATCTCGTCGGGGACGGCCCGGACGACGCAGGGAACGGCCTTCAGGCCGGCCTTGCGCGCGGCCAGCAGGCGGCGTTCGCCGGCGACCACTTCGTAACCCTTGCCGGCGCGGCGCACGACGAGCGGCTGCAGGACGCCGTGCTCGCGGATGGAGGCCGCCATCTGCGCCAGCTCCTCGGCGCCGAAGCGGCGGCGCGGTTGACGCGGGTTGGGCTTTATCAAGTCTACGGCGATTTCGCGGCCGGCGACGCCTTCCCCGGCGCCGGGCGGTATCAGCGCCTCCAACCCCCGCCCCAGCACTTTCTTAGCGGCCATCTTCTAAAACCTCCCGCGCGAGCGCGAGGTACGCCTGCGCGCCGCTCGAGGCGGCGTCGTACAAAAGGACGGGGAGGCCGAAGGAGGGCGCCTCGGCCAGCCGCACGTTGCGGGGTATGACGGTCCGGAAGACGGCCCCGCCGAAGTAGCGGCGAATTTCCGCCGCCACCTGCTCCGACAGGTTGGTCCGGCCGTCGTACATGGTGAGCAAAACGCCGTCGACGTCGAGCGACGGGTTGAGCCGCTCGCGCACCAGCGCCAGCGTCTCCATCAACAGGCCCACGCCCTCCAGCGCGTAGTACTCGCACTGGATGGGGAGGAGCACCGACTCCGCGGCCACGAGGGCGTTCACGGTCAGGAGGCCCAGCGAGGGCGGCGTGTCGATGAGTATATAGTCGTATTCGTTCGTGAGCTCTTTTAATTTAAATTTGAGTCGCGCCTCGCGGTCCTCGGCGTCGGCGAGCTCGAGCTGGGCGCCGACCAGCCGGGGGTGGGCGGGCGCGAGCTTGAGGCCCGGGACGCCGGCCTCGACGACGACGTCCGAGAGCGTGGCCTCGCCCAGCAGCAGCTCGTACGTCGTGGCGGCGAGCGCGTTGCGGTCGACGCCCAGGCCCGAGGTGGCGTTGGCCTGCGGGTCGCAGTCCACCAGCAGGACGCGCCGCTCCGCCGCCGCGAGGGCCGCGGCCAGGTTGACCGCGGTCGTCGTCTTGCCGACGCCGCCCTTCTGGTTCGCGATCGCGACGAACTTCTTCATATCAGCGTTTACGTTTCACGTGAAACAATAAGGCCGACGTTTCACGTGAAACCTAATCCTTAATCACCTCGACGAGGAGGCGCGGCCGCGCCAGCGTCGGCAAATTATATCGGTGTATATTGGCCAAGCGCCCGCCGGCGGCGCGCGTCTCGGATTCCAAATCGCTAAGCCGTTCCTCGGCCACGTTCCCCAGGAAGAGGGCCGCCCGGCCCCCCGCTTTGACCAGCGGCAGCGACAATTTCAACGCGGCGTCCGCTCGAGCCAGAGCCTTCGCGCAAACTATGTCGAAGCCGCTTCCGGCCAGCTCCTCCGCCGACCGCGCGTCCACGGTGACGTTCCCCAACTCGAGCTCGGCGGCGGCCAGCCGCAAGTACTCCGCTTTGCGCGGGGAAGGTTCGATTAACGTTATTTTCAAATCCTCCCGCACGATCGCGAGCGGCAGGCCCGGGTACCCCCCGCCGGAGCCTACGTCCGCCAGCCTTTCGGCCGGCCCGGGCGGCGCTAATTCTTGCAACTTCAAGCTGTCGAGGACCAAATGGACGACGTACGCCTCGGCCTCGAGCGACGCCGAGAGCTTTGCCCGTTTGCGGTATTTTTCGTGGAGAGCGGCGAGTTTTTTAAACTTCCCCCGCGCCTTTTCGCCCGTTTCGGCCAGGTATTTATCCACAAAAAAGCCGACGTCGGCTCGAGCTGTTCGCGTACCCACGTCGGCATATTAACTCCGGCCGCGCGGCCTGTCAACCGCGTTTTCCCTTAATATATCGCAGCAGGATTATCAAATCCGCGGGCGTGACGCCCTGCAGCCGCGACGCCCGGGCGAGCGTCGCCGGCCGGACGCGCTCGAGCGTCTCCCGCGCCTCTTTCGAGAGGCCCGTAAAGCGGTAGTAGTCGAGCGTTTCCGGGAGCGCCGCTTCCTCGTAGGCCGCGAGCGCCGCGGCCTCGTCCTCCTGCCGCCGGACGTACCCCTCGTATTTGATATCCGTCTCGACGCGGGCCCGCGCCGCCTCGCCGAATTCGGATATTTCGGGCAGCTCCGCGGTTAAATATTCCAGGGAAATCTCGGGGCGCTTGAGCATCTCCGCCGCGGCCTTGCGGCTTGCGCCCTCGCCCACCTTCCGCTCTTCCAACGTCTTACGTAGCGTAGCGACTTCCTCCCGGAATCGGGCCAGCGCGCGGCGCCGCGTCGGTTTGACCAGGCCGAACCGATAGCCGTATTCGAGGAGGCGGTCGTCGGCGTTGTCCTCGCGGAGGCGCAGGCGGTACTCCGCCCGGGCGGTGAACATGCGGTACGGCTCGACGTGCTCCTTCGTGATGAGGTCGTCGACCAGCACTCCTATGTACGCCTCGTCGCGGCGGAGCATAAAAGGCTCGTCGCCGCGGCAGGCGAGCGCGGCATTTATGCCGGCGACCAGCCCCTGCGCCGCGGCCTCTTCGTAGCCGGAGGTCCCGTTTATCTGCCCCGCGCAATACAGGCCGGGGACGGCTTTGGCCTCCAGCGTCGCCTCGAGCTGGCGCGGCGGGACGAAGTCGTACTCCACGGCGTAGCCGGCGCGCGTCATCCAGACGTCCTCCAGGCCGGGGACCGTCCGCAGCGCCGCCTCCTGAACGTCCACCGGCATGCTGGTCGCGAAGCCATTTACGTAGAACTCGTCGAGGCGGCGGCCCTCGGGCTCGAGGAAGAGCTGGTGGCGCTCGCGGCCGAAGCGCACCACCTTATCCTCAATAGAAGGGCAATACCGCGGCCCGGCGCCGACGATGACCTTCCGGAACAGCGGCGAGCGCTCGAGGTTGTCCGTCAGCAGCTTCGCCGTCCGCTCGTTGGTGTACGTGACGTAGCAGGGGAGCTGTTTTATTTTTAAATGGGGCTTCGTGAAAGCCGGACACGGTTCGTCGCCATATTGGACCTGCGTCTTGTTTAGATCCACCGAGCTCGCCTTGACGCGGGGCGGCGTGCCGGTCTTGAGGCGGCCGATATCCATACCGAGCTCTTTAAGGGAACTGGATAAACCTACCGCGGGGGGCTCGCCGACGCGGCCTCCCGCCTCCTGCCTCATACCGAAATGCAGCAGGCCATTTAAAAAAGTCCCCGGCGTGAGGACTACGCCCGGGGCGGGGAAGAAGACGTCGCCTGCGACGACCCCTTCGACGCGCGAGTCCCCCGCGGCTATGGCCGTAACCGTCGCCTGGCGGAGGTCGACGTTGGGCGTGCGCTCGAGCAGCCGTCGCGCGCGGCGCCGGTAGTCGTCGCGGTCGCATTGCAAGCGGGTGCCGCGGACCGCCGGGCCCCGGGAGCGGTTCAACGTCCGCCCCTGTACCGCGGCGGCGTCCGCCAGCAGGCCAATCGCGCCGCCGAGGGCGTGGACCTCCTTGACGAGGGGGCCCTTGCCGACGCCGCCGACGGCGGGGTTGCAGGACATCAGGCCGACGGTGTCGAGGCGGCCGGTCAGCAGCAGCGTCCGGCAGGCCATCTTGGCCGCGGCTCGGGCGGCCTCGATGCCGGCGTGGCCGCCGCCCACCACGATCACGTCATACGCTTGGGGGTAGGTCCACATGTTTTAACGCCGGAACGCCCGGCGGAGCGCAAGGATGAAGAAAGCTATAATCGTAACGCCCAGGAAGCGCTGGCCAGCGCCTACAGCTTGCTCGAAATTACTACCTTCGGGTCGCGGGAACGTAAAGAACGTTTTGACCGTGAACCAGAATTTATCCCAAATATACCAACCGAATTCGGTTATATCCGGCAAACGCGTTTTGGAAAGCCATTCCCAGGGCGAATAAAAATTCCCCTTTAAGGTATTGACTATACCCGCGAATTCGTGGCGCGCGGGGAGGATTAACCAGATGGCGAAGAACGTGGCCCATAGTCCAATGAACCAGACCAAGGGCCACCCTACGCTTTCGCCGAAGTTGCTAAGCCGCTTGTACCACTTAAGGAAATACAATTTAGGCTTTCCGAATAAGTTACCGGCGAGCATCATTTCCATTTCGCCAATATGAAAGTCGCCAGCTTCTGCGTAAGCTAAGCGGTCTTCGTAGTTTTTCCTCAATCTGCGGTATACTTCAGCGGCCGCCTCGAAATCAAGCCTACGTTTTGTTCGGCAAGCAATATCATCGTCTTTAGTTTTTTTCCTTTTATCACCGCTTTTTTCCCAAATGACATCCTCAAAAACTGCGGAGTTATGGTCGCCTATACCCGCAGTACGGGAAAAAGACCAATCTCTTAAATTAACTTTATCGAAAATGACACGCGTATTCCGCCCAAATACGTATACGCGGGAGAATTCGATTTCGGTACCGGCCGGTATTATTGATTTGTTTATACCAGGTTCGCCCGAAACACCCAGGAAATAGGTAACGTCGAAAAAACGAGAATATCTAAACGCCGCACCCTCTAAGAACGCGGTATATGCAAAAAAGGTTTCTTGTCCGAAAGTAACGTTATAGAAGTGCGCAACGTCGTGAAACGTGCTACCGGAAAAGTTAGCTTTACCTGCGAATTCCGTATTTTGGAATGTGGTGGGTCCTAGAAACAACGTACTAACGAAGTCGGCACCTGATTTGAATTTAACATTCCAAAAACTAATAATCTCTCGTTGTTCTCGTTCGCCGATTGTAGTACCCGCGAAGTTTGCGTGTTCGAAATCAGCAAAACCTTCGAAAGTAGCGTTAGAAAATGCTGCGCTTCCTTCGAATTCCGCATAGCAGAAAATACCGCGGCCTCCAAACGCCGCCCCTGAGAAATCGGCATCGACACCTAGGTTAGCTTTTTCGAAATCAACGTCGTCCGAAAATACCGATTTCTTAAAGTGGCAATTAAGTTTGAATCGGGAATTCCGGAAATTTAATTGGCCGTAAAAAGTCGTTTCCGAAAAATCTGCGTCGCCTTCGAATATGACATCCGCAAATAAAGTACTCTCGTTTTTGTTTTGCGCGAACCTACTATATTTAAAAGTAGCTTCGCCGTGGAATTTAGAGTGCGAAAAGAAAGTAAAACGCTTAAATTCTGTAGCGTAGAAAGATACAAACGCGCCGAATTCCACTTTCCCGAATAACGCATCCCTTTCGAATTTCGTAGTATTAAATAAAGCCCTTCTGCTAAACGTGGAGTCTTTGAATTCGGCTTTATCTTTAAATAACGCTTTTGAGAAATCTACCGGTTGTTTAAATTCGATTCCCGCGAAATCTGCCTTTACGAATTCGGCGTTTTCGAAAAGGACTTTCATTTCGAAAACTCGCGATTTGAATTTTGTTCCCGTATCGGGGAATACGAAACCCGTACAATTTAAAACAGCTTCTAAATCCCCTGCTTTTACTTCGGCTTCGGCCTTTTCGAAATGTTCCTCGAATTCCGTCCAGAACTTTTCGGAATCCTTTTCTCCAAGAGGCGCGTGTAACGTGCATTTACCGCTTTCGGCGTCCTTAACGGCGTCTCTTTCGCACCCCGGCACGTTGCATTTCATTTTTCTCCTCCTTCACTTCCCAACACAGAACCGGCTGAATATCTCGCCGTAGATCTCCTCAATATCTATGGCGCCGACGATGCGGCCGAGGGCGTCCGACGCCAATCGCAGCTCCTCCGCGCCCAGCTCCTCAATACCGCTCGAGGCGAGGTGCTCGCCGGCGCGGTACAGGGCGTCGGCCGCCTCTTCCAGTAATCGACGTTCTCGAGCGGAGAGCGACAGTTTAGCCGGCCCCTCCTCCGGGGCGTCGCGCGTGCTCGAGCGGCGGACCAGCTCGGCCACGACCTTGTCGACGCCGCGGCCCGTCTTGGCCGATATCGTGAAGCGGCCCTTCCGGCTTAGCGCCTGCGGCCACCCCGCCGCCAGCGGCAGGTCGCACTTGTTCACGACGTGGATGAGCTTCTCCGGCGCGACCATCGGGTACTTGCGCGGCGGCGGCCGCGAGCCGTCGTCCAGCCATATCACGTACGCCGCCTCCTCCACGAACGCCCGGGCGCGGCGAATGCCCTCCTGTTCGACTTCGTCGCAGCCCTTCGCGTCCAGGCCCGCGCCGTCGGAGAGGCGGAAGAGGATGCCGCCGGCGATGTACGGCGCGTCGATGCGGTCGGTGGTGGTGCCGGCTCGAGGCGTTACGATCGCGCGCTCCTCGCCCAGCAGGCGGTTGAAGAGGGTGGACTTGCCGACATTACGGCGGCCGGCGATGGCGACGGTGAG
>Ga0307380_10000540_pt1 | contig 58957 bp, 52 predicted proteins | sample UN3MG_FD_202239 | JGI IMG/M metagenome (GOLD analysis project Ga0307380, IMG submission 202239) | Soil microbial communities from Risofladan, Vaasa, Finland - UN-3 | ecosystem: Environmental > Terrestrial > Soil > Coastal area > Acid sulfate soil | place: Finland: Risofladan, Vaasa | collected... | reverse complement strand
CCGGCCGACCTGACGCTTGCCCGCGACCAGGCCCGCGCCGAAGCTGTGCAGAAGGCCCGCGCCGAGGCCGCCCAACTCTATTTCAAGGCGCATGCCGCCGAGTGGGACCGGATCCGCACGCTCCATGTCGCCGATGACCAAGTCGAGGCCGCCATGGACGAGGCCCTGGGGCAGGGGCCGTTCGAGTTCCTGGTCGATCTCGGCACGGGCACCGGGCGCATCCTCGAACTGTTCGGGCCCCGGGCGGCGAAGGCACTCGGCTTCGATCTCAATCACGACATGCTGGCTTACGCGCGCATGAAGCTCGAACGCGCAGGTCTAACCCAAGGCCAGGTCCGTCACGGCGATCTCTATAACGTGCCGCTGCAGGACGGCGCCGCCGACGCGGTGGTGCTGCATCAGGTGCTGCACTTTCTCGACGATCCCGCCGCCGCCGTCACTGAGGCCGCGCGCGTGCTGGCGCCCGGCGGCAAGCTGCTGGTGGTCGACTTCGCCCCGCATGAGCTTGAGTTCCTCAGGGAGCAGTCGGCTCATCGCCGGCTCGGCTTCTCCCGCGATCAGCTCGGCCGGATGCTACAAGGCGCCGGTCTCAAGCCTGAGCGCTTCCGGGAGCTGAGCCCCGGACCGTCGGAAGGCAAGCTCACCGTTTCGCTGTGGCTCGGCGTGAAGCCGGTCACGGCCGCTAAGAAAAAGGGGCTCAGCCCCAAAGTGGAGGCCGTCGCGTGATGCTCGCATCCCAAGACCCGTCTAACCGAGACCCATCCAATCAAGAACCGCCCAAGCGCCGCTTCCTTGGCCGTGGCGATATCGATGTCTCGTTCGAGTTCTTCCCGCCGAAGACCCCGGCCATGGAGGAGACGCTGTGGCGCTCGATTCGCCGCCTCGAACCCTTGCGTCCGAAATATGTCTCGGTGACCTACGGCGCCGGCGGCTCGACCCGGGAGCGTACCCACGCCACCGTGGCCCGCATGCTGCGCGAGACCACGCTGAAGCCCGCCGCGCATCTCACCTGCGTCTGCGCCACGCGCGAGGAGATCGACGAGGTCATCCGCGACTATTGGGATCTCGGCGTGCGCCATATCGTGGCGCTGCGTGGCGATCCGCCCGATGGCGCGGGCAAGCCCTACGAGCCGACCCCTGGCGGCTACGTCAACGCCGCCGATCTCACCGCCGGGATCAAGAAGATCGCGCCGTTCGAGATTTCGGTCGCCTGCTATCCCGAGAAGCACCCGGAGTCGCCTTCCGTCGAGGCCGATATCGACATGCTGAAGGCGAAGATCGACGCCGGCGCCACCGGGGCCATCTCCCAGTTCTTCTTCGATAACGAGGTCTATTTCCGCTATCTCGACCGCGTCCGCGCCGCCGGCATCACCATCCCCATCGTGCCCGGCATCATTCCGATCCATAACTTCAAGCAGGTTTCGAGCTTCGCCGAGCGGTCCGGCGCCAAGATGCCTGACTGGATTGGCCATAGATTCGAAGGGCTTGACGAGGATCAAGAGACGCGCCATCTCGTGGCCGCCGCCGTGGCGACCGAGCAGGTCCTGGGTCTCGTCGATCAAGGCATCACCGAGTTCCACTTCTACACGTTGAACCGCGCCGATCTCGTTTATGCCACCTGCCATCTGCTGGGCCTGCGCCCGGCCAAGGCCTTTGCGGAAGCGAAGGTGGAGACCGCCACATGACCCGTGACGAGCGTATCACCGCGCTGAAGCGCGAAGCCAAGGAGCGCATCGTCATTCTGGACGGCGCCATGGGTACCATGATCCAGCGCTACAGACTGGACGAGGCCGGCTATCGCGGGGAGCGCTTCAAGGATCATCCGCGCGACCTCAAGGGCAATAACGACCTTCTGGTGCTGTCCCAGCCGGACATCATCCGCGAGATCCATAGCGCCTATCTCGAGGCCGGCGCCGACATGGTGGAGACCAACACCTTCAACGCCCAGGCGATTAGCCAGGCGGACTATGGCCTCGAGGACATTTGCGAGGAGATGAACGCCGCTGCCGCCAGACTGGCGCGAGAGGCGGCCGACGCCTGGACCGAAAAGACGCCCGATAAGCCGCGCTTCGTGGCCGGCGCCATTGGCCCCACCAACCGCACCGCCTCGCTGTCTCCGGACGTCAACAACCCGGGCTTCCGCAATGTGAGCTTCGACGCCCTGGTGGTAGCCTATTCCGAGCAGACCCGCGGGCTGATCGAAGGGGGCGCCGACACCATTCTCATCGAGACCGTGTTCGACACGCTGAACGCCAAGGCGGCGGGTTACGCCGTGGAGCAGGTGTTCGACGAGATGGGCGTGCAACTTCCCATAATGCTCTCCGGCACCATCACAGATCTCTCCGGGCGCAATCTGTCTGGCCAGACGCCCGAGGCCTTCTGGTACTCCATGAAGCATCTGAAGCCTTTCTCGGTCGGGCTCAATTGCTCCTTCGGGGCCGAACAGCTACGGCCGTCCGTCGACGAGATGGCCCATGTGGCCGACACCTATGTGAGCGTCTATCCCAACGCGGGGCTGCCCAACGAGATGGGCGAGTATGACGAGAGCCCCGAGCAGATGGCCGCGCTTCTCGAGGGCTGGGCCAAGGACGGCCTCATCAATATCGTCGGCGGTTGTTGCGGCACCACGCCGGATCACATCCGCGCCATCGCAGTTGCCGTGGCCAAATATCCGCCACGCCAAATCCCCGAGGTGGAGCACAAATTGCGCCTCTCCGGTCTCGAACCATTCGTGCATGGGTGACGGAATGACAGCGCTGAAGTTTGAAGACCAGAAGCTTCCCGATCTCGGTGACTATGTCACGCTCGCCGAGCAATTCATTCCGGGCCGGCGGGCGATCTTCGCCATTATCGAAGCGTCGTTTCTCGAACTTCTTCCAAAGGGTCCGGCCAGGATATTGGTGGTCGGTGCCGGCGGGGGTGATGAGATATTGCGCCTTGGTCTGGATACCCCCGACTGGTCGTTCGTCGGCATAGATACGTATCAGCCCATGGTCGAATTGGCGCGCCGGCGTCTTGCTGACACGCCGGTCGGGGCACGAAGCCAAGTCGATGAAAAGACAACCGAGACCCTCGACGACAAGGATTTCGATGCCGCGACATGTATCCTCACTGCGCATTTCGTTCCGGACGATGGGGCAAAGCTAGCTTTCTTGAAGGCGATTCACGCGCGCATGAAGCCTGGTGCGCCTCTCGCAATCGTCGACGGCGTCGGCGTTTCAGGCGAAGCCCAGACCGAGCTTCTGCGGCGCATCTGGAAGCGACATGCTGTCCGGAATGGCGCTGCGGAAGAGGTTGCCGAGAGCAACGCGGAGAACTTCAAAAAGGTCGCGGTGGTGTCGACCGAGCGTGAAGAGGAACTGCTGACGAGCGCAGGATTTGATCGCCTTACGCCTATTTTCCGCGGACTTGCTATCAAGGGCTGGCTTGCTTTTGCATGAGCGAGCGTGCCCGCCTGTTTCCCAAAATTCAAAATGGAATCCGACTGAATGACATCTTCCGCAGCTCAGAATTTCGTCATGGTTGGCGAGCGAACCAACGTTACCGGGTCCGCGCGCTTCCGTAAGTTGATCGAGGCGGACGACTACGCCGCGGCGTTGGAAGTCGCGCGCCAGCAGGTCGAGAACGGCGCCAATATGATCGACATCAATATGGACGAGGGGATGCTCGACTCCGAGAAGGCGATGGTCACGTTCTTGAACCTCATCGCCGCCGAGCCCGACATCTCGCGCGTGCCGATCATGCTCGACTCATCGAAATGGTCGGTCATCGAGGCTGGCCTGAAATGCGTGCAAGGCAAGGCCGTCGTCAATTCGATCAGCATGAAGGAGGGCGAGGCGGCCTTCCTCGATCACGCGCGCAAAGTGCAGCGTTACGGCGCCGCCGTGGTGGTCATGGCCTTCGACGAAGAGGGCCAGGCGGACACGGCCGAGCGGAAATTCGATATTTGCAAGCGCGCTTACGAGCTCCTGACCAAGGAGGTCGGCTTTCTGCCTGAGGACATTATCTTCGATCCCAACATCTTCGCTGTCGCCACCGGCATCGAGGAGCACAACGATTACGGCCGCGCCTTCATCGAGGCCACGCGCCGCATCAAGGCCGAGCTGCCTTACGTCCATGTATCGGGCGGTGTGTCGAACCTCTCCTTTGCTTTCCGCGGCAATGAGCGCGTGCGCGAGGCCATGCATTCGGTGTTCCTCTTCCACGCCATCCAAGCCGGCATGGACATGGGCATCGTCAATGCCGGGCAGCTGGCGCTCTATGACGATATCGACCCGGAACTGCGCGAGCTGGTTGAGGATGTGATCCTCAACCGCCGCGACGACGCCACCGACCGCTTGCTCGAAGCGGCGGAGCGCTACAGGGGCGGCGGCGGGCCGAAGCGCGAGATCGACCTGTCCTGGCGCGAAAAGCCGGTCGAGGAGCGTCTGACCCATTCACTGGTCCACGGCATCGCCAATTTCATCGAGGAGGACACCGAGGCAGCTAGGCAAAAGGCCGAGCGTCCGCTGCATGTCATCGAAGGACCGTTGATGGCCGGCATGAGCGTCGTCGGCGACCTGTTCGGCGCCGGCAAGATGTTCCTGCCCCAGGTGGTCAAGTCGGCGCGCGTGATGAAGCAGGCCGTGGCCTATCTCATGCCCTTCATGGAAAAGGAGAAGGAGGAGCAGGGGCTCGCCCAAGGGGAGCCCGCCGGCCGGGTGCTGCTCGCCACCGTCAAGGGCGACGTCCACGACATCGGCAAGAACATCGTCGGCGTCGTGCTCCAGTGCAACAATTACGAGGTCACCGATCTCGGTGTCATGGTGCACTCTCAGACGATCCTCGACACCGCGCGCGAGAAGAATATCGACATCATCGGCCTGTCCGGCCTCATCACGCCGTCGCTCGACGAGATGTGCCATGTGGCGGCGGAGATGGAGCGCGAGGGCTTCGACCTGCCGCTGTTGATCGGCGGGGCGACGACGAGCCGCGTGCATACCGCCGTCAAGATCAGCCCCAACTACCAGCGCAGCCAAGCCATCTATGTCACCGATGCGAGCCGTGCCGTGGGCGTGGTCTCAGGGCTCATGTCGAAAGAGGAGCGGCCGAAGCAGATCGCCAAGGTGCGCGAGGAATATGAGCGCATGGCGGAGTCCTATGCCCGCGGCCAGGCGGAGAAGAGCCGCACGCCGCTGGCCCAAGCCCGCGCCAATAAGCTCAAGCTCGACTGGACCGGCTACACGCCGCCAAAGCCCAGCTTCCTCGGCACCCGTACCTTCCACGCTTACGATCTCGCCGAGCTCGCCCGGCATATCGATTGGACGCCGTTCTTCCAGGCCTGGGAGTTGAAAGGTCAGTATCCGCGCATTCTCCAGGACGACAAATATGGCGCCGCGGCGCGGCCCCTGTTCGACGACGCGCAAGCCATGCTCAAGCAGATCATCGACGAGAAATGGCTCACGGCCAACGCCGTGGTCGGCTTTTGGCCGGCCAACAGCGTCGGCGACGATATTGAGCTCTACGCGGACGAGACGCGGGGGACGCCCTTCGCCACGCTGCACACGATCCGTCAGCAGATGGCGCGCGATGCGAGCAAGGCCAATCTCGCGCTGGCCGATTTCGTGGCACCCAATGAGTCAGGCGTCGCCGACTATATGGGCGCGTTTGCCGTGACCGCCGGCATCGGCGAGGAAGATGTCGCACGGCGCTTCGAGCTGGCCAATGACGACTACGCCAAGATCCTGGTCAAGGCGCTCGCCGACCGTCTGGCCGAGGCCTTCGCCGAGGTCCTGCACGCGAAGGTCCGCCGCGAGCTATGGGGCTACGCGCCCGACGAGAAGCTGACCAACGACCAGTTGATTGCCGAGGACTATGCCGGCATCAGGCCCGCGCCCGGCTATCCGGCCCAGCCCGACCATGCCGAGAAGCGCACGCTGTTCCAGCTGCTCGATGTCGAGAAAGAGATCGGCGTGCAGCTTACCGAAAGCTGCGCCATGTGGCCCGCCGCCGCCGTCTCTGGCTTCTATTTCTCGCATCCCGAGAGCCGCTATTTTGGCGTCGGCAAGATCGGCCGCGACCAGGTCGCCGACTATGCCGCCCGCAAGGGCTGGCCGATGGAGGAGGCCGAGCGCTGGCTCGGTCCCATCCTCAATTACGATCCGAAGCGCATGGCCGACGCGGCGGTGTAAGCCGGTCGCATTGCTGAAAGTCGCGCACTGCTGAAATGAAAAGAGGAGCCGGCGGCGATCCGCGCCGGGCTCCTCGAAACTGTTAGGCCGCATTCTTTTTGGTCTTGTAGACCGCACCCCGGTAGAGGTTTTTCGATAAGGGCTGTTTAGATCATCCCCAGGATGACCGCGGCAAGAAAGCCGAACGATACAATCGCCATGATGGCGGTCAATTTCGTTGTGAGTTCCATCGGAAGCTCTCCTTTCCGAGTGGAGGGTTGCCCGTTGCCGAACCTGCCGAGTTTACCGGCTGGGCTCGACCGCTGCCAAGTCGTTTCCTTGTTGCGCCGCACAATGGTGACGTACCCCAAGCTGAGATCAACAACGTTCGAACCGGCTTAGGGTTCACGGATTTTCATAATTATTTTTCCCTTGAGTTCAGTCGCTTGGGCGGCCCCTGGGCGCTCCGCGGCTGGCGCGAGGCAAGCCCGGCGGCCTGGCGTTTGGGGACGATTTGTGGACAATTTTCGGGGAAAGGCTCGCCAACGGGCGCTTTATCCTCCCCGTCGATCAAGGCCCGCCCGCGTCGGAGCCAAGCGGGAATTTGCGTAGCAGGACTTCATCGAAGCCGTCGGCAACGAGGCCACGCAGCACCGCGGTCGCCGCGAAGCCGTGACGCGCGTAGAAGCGCAACGCCTGTTCGTTGAACGAAGACGCGCAGACCCAGAGATTGCGCGCCTCGCGGATCGACGCCTCCCGCTCCAACCAGGTCAGTATAGCCGTGCCGATCCCTCGGGTCTGGAAGCCGGGCAGGATTGCCAACAGTTCGAGATAGGCGCCGCGCAGCCAGGGATAGCGGACCGCCATGGCGCCGGCTTGCGCGCCGTCGATCTCGATGACGTAACGGCGGGCGCCATCTTCCGCCGCGCCGAGATAGCGCGCCATGGCCTCCGCTGAATATGGCATCGCCGACCACGGCGGCATGGCAACGATGCTCCGTGCCAAGCCCGCGCAAGACTCGGGCGGAATCGGACGCAGCCGCGCCGGCCCCGGATCGACAGCCACAACGAGATCAGCGGCTGCGGAGAACGGACCAAATGTCATTCGGTTTGCGCCGCTGTTTTGTGCGCGCGACACGCGTGGCGTCGCCCGGCCGGTTGAGGTAGCACGTCGCGGCGATGACCGGCTTGCCGGCGGCAAGCAACTCGCTCACCGTCGCGAAGCTATAGCCCTGTTCCCGCAGCTTGGGCAGCGCCAGGGCCAGGGCCGCGGCGCTATTGCGGCCGCGCCCGTTCGCGTGGGCGACGATGATGGCGCCGGGATGCGCGCGGGTGAGGATGGTCTTGGCGATTCCCTTGGCCGTGATGTGCGGGTCGGGATCGCCGGTGACCACGTCCCACTGGATCGCCAATTGTCCCGCCGCGGCCACCGCCGCCAGGGACTTGGCATTGCAGCGCCCATAGGGAAACCGCATCAGTGTGATCCGTTCCTGCGGCACGCTCGCGGCGGTCCCGAGGTTCGTGGCGCAGGCGCGCGCCACGAACGCCTTGCGGGCTCGGACAAAGGCCGCTTCGGTCAGGCCGATCTCCTCCGCCATGGTCTTGTCGCTGGCATGGGTCAGGTCGCGATGGCGCAAGCCATGAGCGCCGATCTCGAAATTTGCATCGGCGATGAGTTGCTGCGCGCGCTCAGGATGGCTCTCCAGCCATTTGCCGCCGGCAAAGAAGGTTGCTTTCACGCCCTCTGCGCGCAGCAGATCGACCACCCGGCCGTCATAGCCCGCATGGTCGCCGTCACTCTCGCAAAGATCGAAGGTGAGTGCGATCAGCTTCTGCCCCGGTGGCAGCTCCACGCTGCGGATCGAGCCGCGCAAGTCCTCGGCGATCGAAACCGGGGTGGGAAGCGACTCTTGCTTGAGGGCCTCGAGGTCGAGCCGTGGGCCCGAGCGCGTCGACTTCAGTTCCTTGAGCGTACCGGCCAAGGCCTCTTGCGTCCAGCACTGCGCGGATGGGACGGACTCGGAGTCCGGTGTCGCGGCGTTCGCCTGACCGGGTCCGCAAGAGGCGAGCGCGCCGACGGCAACAATGATGAACACGCGCGCGAACGTCATCGCCGCCCAACCTTCTTGGCTGCGCCTGTATTGAGCGCCTTGACGCGGGCCGTCAACTCAAGATCAGCGGATGGGATTCACGGGGGCCTGCGAGACCATGGGGCAGTCCAGGGTCTTCTCCAAAGCCTCGACCAACTCGCCCTCACTGTTGGCCTTGATATAGAGGCCGTTATTTTCGTCGGCGAGACAGCGGAGATCCATGACGCTGTTGCCGCCCGTCCAGGAGAAATTTGAGTAGCGGAAACCGATCACATGAATGGTGAGCTGCTCGGCAGACTGATGGAGCTGCTTGGCGAGGTCGCAAGGCGACCGGCCGCAGGTCTCCTCGCCGTCGGTCACCACCACCACGACGCCGGGCTTGCTCTGGAAGTCGAGCGCCTTGGCCGCTTCCTCGACGCCGGAAGTCAGCGGCGTCTTGCCGGCAGGCACCAACGCGTTCACCACCCGCATGATCGGTTTGGCGGCGTCGGGCATCGGCTTGAGGTCGAGCTGGACGTTGCACTGGTTGTAGGGCCCCGGCCCGTAGGTGACGAGACCGACGCGGCGAAATTTGGTGGCGCTGGGCAGCACCTGGCGAAGGGCGGAACGCACTTCGTCGATACGCGGCCGCGAGTTCGGAATGCCGAGGGTCTGGTTGCCCGACATGGAGCCCGACGCGTCGAACACGATCATGGCATCGTCGGTGCAAGGGCCGGGCTTGGCGTCCTCGGCCAGCGACGCAGGCGCGTGGGAGAAAAGAGCAATTGCCAAGGCGCTAGCTGGTAGCCAGAGCGCGCGAAGGCCGGCAATTGGGATGCCAAGATGCATTTATTCTATACTCCCTAGGCAGCAATTTTGGCCAAGTGTAGCGAAAATCCGCGCAGGAAGGGAATAGCCGGAATGCGGGAAGTCAGCCGTTAGCGTTACCCGTCCGGCCGTTCCACGCTCAAGGAGCGGCAGTCAGGGGCGCTAAGGGCTGAAGATCAGCACCACATAGACGACGAACAGGAGCAGATGGACGACGCCTTGCAGCACGTTGGTGCGGCCGCCGCCGAAGGTCAGCCCACTGATGAACAGCGTCAGCAGCAGGAGCACCGTTTCCACATTGGTCAGCCCCAAATGCACGTCGCGCCCGGTGATGAGCCCGATTGCCAGCACGGCCGGAATGGTCAGTCCGATCGTCGCCAGGGCCGAGCCGAGGCACACGTTCACCGCCCGTTGGAGTTGATTGGCGAGCGCCGCGTTGAACGCGGTGAGCCCCTCCGGCGCGATCACCAGGACGGCGATCAACATGCCGCCGAGCGGGTCCGGCAATCCGAGATCCTCGATGCCGAAATCGACGATGACCGCGAGGAACTCCGACAGCAGCACCACGGGCAGCAGAGAGGCCAGCAGCATGGTGATGTGAAAGCCGAGCGAGCCGGTCACGGCTGGCGTGTGGTCTTCCACAGGAGGGACCGTGGCGCCGGCCGCATGATTTTCCGTGGGCTCGGCGAAGAAGGCCCGGTGCCGCAAGGTCTGGATGGCGACGAACGCCGCGTAGAATAGCAGGGTGACGGCCATGAACAGGATTGCCTTGGACGGCGATTGGCTCGGATCCGGCGCGGTCTCGGTATATTTGGGCAGGACGAGCGCGAACACCGCCAGCGCGGCGATGACTACGAGGAAGGCGCGAGCGCCGGCGAGATTGTAGTCCTGCTCCCAATAGCGCAACGCGCCCATGAGCAGCGCCGCGCCCACCATGCCGTTGAGCACGATCATCAAGGTGGCGAACATGGCGTCGCGGGCCAGTGTCGGGTTGTTCTCCCCGTGCAGCATGATCGAGGCGAGCAGCGCGACCTCGATGATGATGACCGAGAGGGTGAGGACCAGCGTGCCATAGGGCTCGCCGAGTTTCTCGGCGACGGCCTCGGCGTGGCGCGCCACGCCGAACGAGCACCACATCATCGTGCCGAACAGCCACGCGAAGAGCGCGACGGTCAGGGCATGGTTCTCGAGGTCCGCAAGAAGTGTTCCCCCGAACGCGAAAAAGATCGCTGTGGTGAGAATGCCGGCAATCGCCGGCGCCTCGGATCTCAGCAACGACGGAATCGGTGCGGCGGCGATCATCGACGACGTTGGCGCCTTGCGTCGACTCGTTGGCTTGGTCTTGGTCATGGGCCCGTGTACACCGGTCCGGCCTCGGCGCGCCAGCCGCCGACGCTCATGGCGTGTTCGCGCCCCGGCTGGGCTGGCGCCTCGACACGCTAGCCGCCGTCAGGGCTTTGATGTAAAAGCCCTTTACATGAATCACTCAGGCCGCGGTTGGCGGCGTCCCAGCTCTTATCATCACGGCAACCTCAAAGAGGTGCTGCTGGAGGCCGCGCGCAAGCTCATCGAGGAGCATGGCGCCTTCGGCTTCAGCCTCACCGAGGCCGCGCGCCTGGCCGGCGTCAGCCCGGCGGCGCCCTACCGTCATTTCAAGGATCGGGACGCGCTTCTGGCAGAGGTCGCCCGCCACGGCTTCGAGCGCTTCGCCGCCTGTCTCGACACCGCCTGGAACAACGGCGTGCCGACGCCGCTCTCGGCCTTCGAAAATCTCGGCAAGGCCTATCTCGCTTTCGCCCGCGAAGAGCCGGCCAGCTACACGGTGATGTTCGAGACAGGGCTGGCCCCTGGCACCGAGGGCGAGACGCTACCGGCCGCCGAGCGCGCCTTCGATGTGATGCAGCGGGCGGCGGAGGCGCTGTGCCGGTCGCTGCCCGAGTACGAACGGCCGCCGCTCAAGCTCGTCAGCCTGCATCTGTGGACCATGGCGCACGGCGTCGCCACGCTGTTCTCCAAGGGTGGCCGTGCGGCGCGCAAAGTGCCCATGACCCCCGAAGAAATTCTCGAAAGCGGGCTGCTGATCTATCTGAAAGGACTCGGCATTTTGCCGGACGCCAAAGGCGAGGGGACGGCCCCCTAGCGGCTCGCCTCAAGCCACTTCAGCACCCGGTCCCAGTCGCTGCGCGAGCCGTTATAGATGTTGCGGTCCACCTTGCCCTTGATGCCCGGCACGCTGCCCGTGGTGGTGAACTGCCAGAAAGCCCAGCTCCGCCCGCGATAGATCTTGTCAGGCTCCGCCGCCACCGAGCGCAGCCAATAATGATAGCTCTCGAACTCGCCCTGGAGCACGTCCTTGTGGAAAGCCGGGTCCGTATAGATGATCGGCCGCTTGCCCGTATGCGCTTCCATGGCGTCGAGAATGATCTTGATCTTCTTCAGCGCCAGCTCGCGCGAAATCTTGCCGGGGCAGGTCTTGGAGTGGGTGTGCCATTCGAGATCGAGCACCGGCGGTAGCGCGTCAGGATCGCGCGGCACGTTGCGCACGAACCATGCGGCCTGCTCGCTGGCATAGCGGCACCAATAGATGAAGTGATAGGCGCCGCGTGCCAGGCCGGCCCGCTTTGCGGCGTGCCAATTGCGCAAGAACATCGGATCGATATGGTCGCCGCCCTCCGTCGCCTTGATATAGGCGAATTGGACGCCGGCCGCGCGCACCTGCCGCCAGTCGATGTCGCCCTGCCAATAGGACACGTCGATGCCTTGGATCGGCATGGTGTGGGCGCGCGTCACCGCTTCATGCGGCTTCACGTCCTTGAGCGCGCCTGCCCATGCGGCGCCGCCACCCGCCAGACCCGCAATAACGGCGGCGGTCAAACCCAGACCCAAGACACGGCGATACGCGAAGCTCATGGTTACGCCCTACACGAAGACCGGCACTCAATGCAATTTTCGATGAATTGCATCCACAGTCTCGACCCCAGAGGGTTAAAATTCCTTGGCCACTCTGTGCTTTGTGGGCCGCCGACACCATATCTTTGGGGGCCTTTTTGACGCCTTGCCAAGGGGCACCATCTATGTAAATGTGAATAACATTCACACTGAAGGAAGGACCCCGATGCACCTGGTTGCGACCTTGGACGACTACGGGAAGCCGGCTTGGATCGCGGCGATGATTCTCGGCTTCATTGTTTGGTGGCCTGTTGGCCTAGGCGTTTTGGCCTATCTGATCTGGAGTGGACGCATGGGATGTGGACAGAAGACGGCATGGCGAGAGTACTTCACCTCTGAAGCACGGCGGTTTGGCGGCGGCTTCGGCCCGGGTGGCATGGGCTCGACCGGAAACCACGCTTTCGATGACTATCGCGAGGCGACCCTGAAGCGGCTGGAGGAGGAGGCGACCGAGTTCCAGTCCTTCCTCAAGCGCTTGCGTCACGCGAAGGACAAGGCCGAGTTCGACCAGTTCATGTCGGAGCGCGGCCAGGGCGGTAATACGCCCAGGGCGGTTTAAGGCCGTTTAGGGCTCTCGACTCGGCTCCCTGCGAACGAGCCCCATCAGAAAGGCAACACCCTAGCGAAGGGCGTGGGATTTCGGTCCCGCGCCCTTTCTTCATGCGCCGCCGTCTAGGGATTGTTTTCCAGCACGCTCTTCGCGCCGAACCAGCGGAACATGAAAGGCAAGAGCAGCGGGCTGAAGATCGCCTTGATGACGAGACGCCGCAGCCATGGCCGCGAGCGCGCGGACGGGATGAAGACCTTTGCGAAGGTTGCGGCATCTTCTTGGCGGCTGGCGACCGCCGGCTTCAAAATCGCTTCATAGGCCGCGAACGCCGCGGCGTAATTGCCTCTGTAGCGCTCAATCTCTTCCGCGATCACATAGGCGCCGGCTATGGCCATGTGCGAGCCTTGGCCCGCGAGCAGCGTAATACAGCCGCAGGCATCGCCGAGAAGCGCCACGCGGCCCCGCGACCATCGCGGCATGGCGATCTGGATGAGGCTGTCGAAAAAGATCGGCTCCGCGCCCTAGTAGGCGTCGAGCATGTCCTCGGTGATCCACCCGGCACCCTCATAGGCTCGGCGCACGAAGGCGAGCCGCTCGTCGTGCGGCACATGCGTCTCGTCGTGGCGGAACACGTAAGTGGCGGCCAACCGCCTGTCGTCGAGCGGGTAGAATGCGCTCAGACGGTCCGTCTCCTCGTAGAGCTTCAGCGCGCGCCCCAGTTCGAAGCGGGGATCGTCGAGATGGTAATCGGCGACATAGCCGCCGAGGAATCGCGCGAACTGGCTCTCGTCGCCGAACACCAGCCGCCTTACGCCCGAATGGACTCCATCGGCGCCGAACACCAGGGCGAACTCACCCGCACTGCCATCGTTGAAGGTGACGTGAACGCCGGCGCCCGTCTCTTCGAGTGCGGTGATCTCGCGGCCGAAGTCGACATTGATGCCGGACGTGGTGGCCCGGTCATAGAGGATGCGTTCAAGGTCGGAGCGGCGCAGATAGACATATTTGTCTTCGAGCGCGCGCGACCCGCGCGATGGGGACCGAGGCATAGACTTGGCCGCTCTCGTCCCCGAATTGCAGTGCGTCGATGGGATAGCGGATTTTGCGAAGCTCCGGCACCAGACCCATGCGCATCGCCACGTCCCAGCCCGAGCCGAAGAAGTCCATCATATAGCCTTCGGCCCGCAACGCCGTGTCGCGCTCGACCACGACGAGGTCGTGGCCTTGCTCTTTGAGCAGGGTGGCGAGCGTCAGCCCGGCGATGCCGGCGCCTGAGATCAGAATCTTGCCGTTGATGGCCATGCGCGCCTCCAAGGCTCGAAATCAGTCAGCTCTAGATCAGCCGCGCTTCTTCTTCGCGCCAGTTTTGCCGTAGCCGCCGCCGGTCGGCGTCTTGATGACGATGGCCTCGCCCGCCGCGATCACCGTCTGATCGGCGCCTTTCAGCCGCTCCAAATGGCCGCTCTTCCGCCGCACCCAGTTCTCGCCGGTCTGGCCGGGTTCGCCGCCCTTGGCCCCGAAGGGCCGGACCTTGCGGAACCCGGAGAGGATGGCGCAGTCCATCTGCTCTAGAAAGCGAATGATACGAAGTGTCCCGTCGCCGGCCCGCCACTCCCCTTTGCCGCCTGACCCACGGGCGATCTCGAAGCGCTCCAGCAGAACCGGATAACGCAGCTCCAGCACCTCGGGATCGGTCAGCCGCGAATTGGTCATATGGGTTTGGACAGCATCCACCCCGTCGAAGCCGGGACCGGCCGGCGCACCGGAGCAGATCGTCTCGTAATACTGAAACCGCGCGTTGCCGAAGGTGAGATTGTTCATGGTGCCTTGGCCTGAGCCCAGCACGCCGAGCGCGCCATACAAACAGTTCACGATAGTCTGACTGGTCTCAACATTGCCGCCGGCCACCGGCGCCGGATATTTCGGCTTCAGTAGCGAGCCCTTCGGCACCACGATCTTGATGTGGCGCAGGCAGCCGGCATTCAGCGGAATATCGTCGTCCACCAGCGTGCGGAACACATAGAGCACGCAAGCCCGCGTGATGGGCTCCGGCGCATTGAACGTTGTTGCGGTTTGCGCACTGGTGCCGGTGAAGTCGACGACAGCCGTCTGGGCCGTCTTGTCGATGGTAATGGCGACCTTGATGACGCTTCCCTGATCGGTCTCCACCTCGAAGCGCGAATTCTTCAGCTTGGCGATCACGGCACGCACGGCTTCAGCAGCGTTGTCCTGCACATGGCCCATATAGGCCGTCACCGTGGCGAGGCCGTAATGGCGCACCATCTTGCGCAGCTCGATGACACCTTTCTCGTTGGCCGCGACCTGTGCTTTGAGGTCGGCGATATTCTGCTCCACGTTCCGCACGGGGTAGGGGGCGTCCGTGAGCAGGGCCCGCACATCTTCCTCGCGAAAGCGGCCGCGTCCCACCAGCTTGAACGGGTCGATATAGACGCCTTCTTCTTCGATGGAGGTCGCCTTGGGGCTCATGGAGCCCGGCGCGATGCCGCCGATGTCGGCGTGATGGCCGCGCGCGGCGACGAAGAACAGAAGGTCTGAGCTGTTCTCAACGAAGACCGGCGTCACCACGGTGATGTCGGGGAGATGCGTGCCGCCGTTATAGGGCGCATTCAGCATCCACACGTCGCCCGGCTTCAAATCGTCGCCCACCTCGCGCAGTATCGTCTCGACGCTGCGATCCATGGAGCCTAGATGCACAGGGATATGCGGCGCGTTGGCGATGAGGCGACCCTTGGCGTCGAAGATCGCGCAGGAGAAGTCGAGCCGCTCCTTGATGTTCACCGAGCGCGCGGTGTTCTGCAGCGCATAGCCCATCTGCTCGGCGACCGAGACGAACAGGTTGTTGAACACTTCGAGCATGACCGGATCGGCCTTTTTGCCGACCTTCGCCTCCACCTTCTTCTTGGTGCGGGTGAGCAGCAAATGATTCTTGGCCGTCGCTTCCGCCTGCCAGTTCGGCTCCACCATGACCGTCTGATGGTCCTCGATGATCAGCGCCGGGCCGGCGATGCGGCTGCCCGGTGTAAGACCGGCGCGCAAGAATACGGGCGCGTCGTGCCAGCCGCCATGGCTGAAGACGTCCGCGTGTGTGTGCGGCTCAGGCGGTGCTGCGTTGGCTCCGGCCGAGACGTCCTGCTCGGTGATGAGTGCCCCGCCGCCGACGCCCTCGATCTCGACCGTTTCGATCTCGATATCCTTTTCCGGACTGATGAAGCCGAAGCGTTGTTGGTGAGAGATTTCGAACAGAGCGCGCATGCCGCGCAAAGTCCCGACAGGAACTGGTAGGGCGCTGTCGGTGCCGGCATAGCGCAGATGGGCCTGCGCCGTCACTTTGACGCCGTCAGCCACGATGCCTTGGCGCACCAGCTCGTCGCGCACGTCGGCTTCGAGTGGCGCGCTGATCTCGGCGAGGATCGCGAGGCCGCTGTCGTCGAACCGCTCCAGCACCGCTTGCGTGCGCGTCGCGCGCAAGGAGGCGAGTCCCATGCCATAGGCGGACAATACGCCGGACAGCGGATGCAGCAACACCGACTTGATGCCGAGGGCGTCGGCCACGAGGCAGGCATGCTGCCCGCCGGCGCCACCGAACGAGTTCATCACATATTCGCTCACGTCGTAGCCACGCTGCACGGAGATCGTCTTGATGGCGTTGGCCATGTTCTCCACGGCAATGCGGATGAAGCCCTCGGCGATCTCCTCCGGGTCGCGCCTGTCGCCGACTTTGCGCGCCAGCGCCTTGAAAGCTTTAGCGACGGCTGGCCGGTCAAGTGGCTGATCCTGGCCGGGGCCGAAAATATGCGGAAAGAAATCAGGCTGAAGCTTGCCGGTCATGACATTGGCGTCGGTGACCGTGAGCGGGCCGCCGCGCCGGTAGGCGAGGGGCCCCGGATCGGCGCCGGCGGAGTCGGGGCCGACGCGGAATCGGGTCCGGTCGTAATGTAGGATCGAGCCGCCACCGGCGGCCACGGTGTGAATCAGCATCATCGGCGCGCGGACCCGTGCGCCCGCCACCACGCTCTCGAATGTGCGCTCATACACGCCGTCGTAATGGCAGACATCCGTCGAGGTGCCGCCCATGTCGAAGCCGATCACCTTGGCGAAGCCGGCGCTGTGCGCCGTCTCCACCGCGCCGACCACGCCGCCCGCGGGCCCCGACAGGATTGCGTCCTTGCCGCGGAACAGATTCGCCGAGGTGAGCCCGCCCGAGGACTGCATGAACAGGAGCCGCGGGCGCTTTGCCGTTTGTCCGGCGGAGAGCGCGGCGGCGACGCGATCCACATAGCGGCGCAACAGCGGCGAGAGATAAGCGTCGACCACGGCGGTGTCGCCACGGCCGACGAACTTGACCAGCGGGCTCACCTCATGGCTCGCCGAGATTTGCGTGAAGCCGATCTCGCGGGCGAGCCTCACGGCTTGGTGCTCATGCTCCGGGTAGGCGTAGGCATGCATGAAAACGATCGCCACCGCGTCGATGCCGGCCTGGCGCGCCGCCTCCAGGGCCTCGCCCGTCACCTCGAGATCGAGCGGGGTCTCAACGGTGCCGTCGGCGCGCACCCGCTCCGGCACCTCGGCCACCCGCTCATAGAGCATCGACGGCTTTTCGATCTGGCGGGCGAAGATTTTGGGCCGCGCCTGGTAGCCGATCTCGAGTGCGTCGTGGAAACCTTGACTGACTACGAGCAGCACGGGATCGCCCTTGCGCTCCAGCAGCGCATTGGTGGCGACCGTGGTGCCCATGCGCACGCTGCCGATCATCTCGGGCGGCAGGCGCTTGGCGCGCGGGGTGCTGATCAGGTCGGCGATGCCGGCGATGGCCGCGTCCGGATAGGCCTCTGGATTTTCAGAGAGCAGCTTGGCGGTGACGAGGTGGCCGTCAGGCGCGCGCGCCACGATATCGGTGAACGTGCCGCCGCGGTCGATGAAGAATTGCCAGGTGCCTTGCGTTGTACCGCTCATGATGCGGAGTTACGCGCATCACGCGATGCGCTTCAAGCCCGCCACGTATTGTTTCCAGCGTCGCACATAGACGTCCGCCCCCCGGGCTATCATGGCCCGGGCCTTCTCGTCTGTTTCGCGTACGGCTTTGGCGGGTGCGCCGAGGATCACGGAGTTGTCGGGAAATTCCTTGCCTTCGGTGATCAGCGCATTGGCGCCGACGAGGCAATTGGCGCCGATCTTGGCGCCGTTCAGGATCGTCGTGCCCATGCCGATCAGCGTATTGTCACCGATGGCGCAGCCATGTAGCACCACATTATGGCCGATGACGCAATCTTTGCCGATGGTGAGCGGAAAGCCGGGATCGGTATGTAGCGTGGCATTGTCCTGGATCTGCGAGCGGGCGCCGATATCGATCCATTCATTGTCGCCGCGCAAGACCGCGCCCCACCAGACGCTGACATCGGAATGGAGCCGCACCCGGCCGACCACGGTGGCCGTCTCCGCCACCCAGTAAAGGCCGTCCGCCGGAAATTCTGGGGTCTCGCCGTCAAGCTCATAGATCGCCATGCCCGCTCCTTTGCATCCGCGCAGGCGCTTTGAATACGCGTCTCGGGGCGCGTTGTCATGCCCGCGAAGGCGATGAGCCGACACTTGCAGCCTTGCCGGAGGATGCCTCGCCCCGCTGGATCACGGAGAGCGAGCCGTCGGTCTCGAGCACGACACAAGCGATTTGGCTGAGGTCCGCCGTGCCGCTATCGCGCATCGCCGCTTGGACCTCGTCGCGGGTGACCCGCTGGGCCCGCATGGCCTCGTCTAAATAGACACCGTCGCGGACCAGCAGCGTGGGCTCGCTCTTGACCAGGTTCTCCACGACCCGGAACCGCACCGAGAGCCAGGTGATGATGAATTGCAGGCAGACCAGCAGGACCAAGGCGAGCACGCCCTCCGCGAGCGGGATCGAATTGTCGAGGATGGCGGCCGCGAAAGTCGAACCGAGCGCCACCGCCACCACGAGATCGAAGGCATTCATCTTGCTTAAAGACCGCTTGCCCGACAGGCGGAGGAGGACGATGAGCGCCGCGTAGGCCAGAGTGCCGACCACTAGGAAGCGGAGAAGGCCGAACCAATCGTCGAAGAACATGGCGTGCTCCAAAAAAGATGGGCGGCCGAAGCCGCCCATCCAAGTAGACGAGAAAGTCGTGCTACTCGACGTGCTTGCCGGTCTCGGTGTCGGCACGCTTCTCCGTCTTCTCGCCGAGCCACTTGAAACTCGGGGCCGCTGCGAGCTGCTCCTTGGTGGCGTCGAGCACGATCACCATGTCGCTGTGGTCCGCATCGTCGGTTTCCGCGGCTTCGTTCGCAGCCGTCATGTCCTCGGCCTTGGCCTTATCGTTGGCATCGGCCTCTACCTTCTTCTCCATGGCTTCTTCCGAGCGGAATTTCAGCGCGTCAAACGGCACGCCGACATCCTTCTCGCCGAGGCCAAGTAACCCGCCGACGCCGATGGTCACGGCAACGACCTTGCCCTTCTCGTTGAGGATCACGTTGTTGATCTCACCGAGACTTTGGCCGCCGGTATTTTGCACGGTCTTGCTGATCAAGGCTTAAGCCGTCCAATCGCAGGGAGCTTGCTGGGTGACATATTTGAAAGCAGGCGGCGTGGGCTTTTCGTCCATGGCCTGGTCTTCTGTGCCGTTGATGTCGGTCTCTTCGGTCACCTTTTCGGCCATCGCCTTGTCGTCCATGGCCTTGTCGTCCAACGCCTCGTTGTCCGCTTCGGCTGTCTTGGCGGGCTTGGCGATCTCCGTGTTCAGGGCCTTGGCGTCCTTCAAATGTTCCTTCAGTCGGCAGCGTGTCGCCGGCCCAATTCTTGAGCGCCTCGTTGTCGCCGGACTTGGCGTAGGCCTCGAACAGGCTCACGGCCTTCTCGTGGGCCGCGACCTGCATCGGCACATACACCTTGTCGAAGGCTGCGCCGCTGGCGCTGTTCAGTTCGTCAAGCTTGGCCTTATGCGGCTCGTCGAGGGCGGTCGGGAAGGTCGCCTTGATGTCCTCATCCTTGACTAGGCCCTTCAGGTCCTTGGTCGTCCCGCTGTGGTCCTCGACCATTTCCTCGCCGAAGTCCTGGACGTCCTCGTGTTCGGCCTTCTTGGCCGCGAGGTTGCCGGACTGGACCTCGAACATCTCGCTCATCGCAACCTTGTTCACGAACTCTTGGGTGGAAACGGTTTCGGCGAAGGCGGGCGCGCTCGCCAGGACGGCAAGGTAAGTGCTAGCGCTGCCGCAAAAGCGGTCTGTTTCAGCGTAGTACTCCTATTTGCTTTTTGGGTGCCGCGGGGGAGCAGCCGTTATGCGTTCTGTCCTGTACCAACGGGAAACGGCGCCGCTCGGTTCCATCGTTCCGCCGCATTGCGGGCCGCACAAACCTTGAGCCGGCTCTGACCGCGCCCTAGGGTGGGCGCCTAAGAACGACGCCTAGGAACGGCGCGTAGGGGGAAACGATGAGACGACAGCTTGGCCGTTTGGCCTCAAGCCTGATGGTACAGCTTGGCCGTTTGGCCTCAAGCCTGATGGTAGTGTTCGGGGCCGGCATACTCGATGCCGCGGCCGAGCCGCTTCCCGTCAAGCCGCTGAGCGAGAGCCTGGTGCAACCCGCCTGGGGCCTCACCGGCTCCTGCGATCCCATCGACTTCGACAGCGTGAAGATCGAATATTATCGCGACCGCGGCGCCTATCAGCTCACCATCACCGGCATCAAGCCCTACACCAATATGGAAGTGTCGCTGAACAGCGAGCCCTATGACCGCAAGCCGGCTTACTTGCGGACCATGGTCGTCGGCTGCGTCAAGAATTTCATCGTGGTGCCCCTTGAGGCGCCCTATTACCTCACCGCGCCGCTGGCCCCGCTCATGGGCACCAAGGGGGTGGAGATCGTCGGCGCCTCGGGCAGCGTCCGCCGCAACGCGCCCCGGCGATAGGCGGTCGGCCGAACCCCCTTGTAACGCCCCGCCCCCCCGGCTATGAGGGGGCGCCCCTTAAGGCCAATCTCGAAGGGTAAGTGAGCCGCAATGAGTTCCGAAGCTTCCGATCGTCCGTCGTCGAACGGCGGCGGTAACCCGCTCGTTATCTTCATTATTTCGCTGTGCGCCGCCATCGTCATGGCCGGCGGCTGCGGCATCGTGGTGGAAGCCTTCGTCATCGCCGCCGCCAATCTTTTCGAGCTTGGCGCAACCTTTGTCTGGGTGGCGAGCGCGGCCAACGCCGTTTTGGTTCTGTGGCTCGCTCTGTGGACCTTCGCCCGCTCCTGGCATGTTGAGCGGCGCTTGCGGGCCGGCCTCGAGGTTGATGAGCCCCAGTGGTCGATCCTCGCCAATTTGCGGGCTTGAGCGCCGGGTTTCCGGCGGAAACGCGCGATAAACCGCGCGATTATGCAATGCGGCGCGGACCAAAAGTCCGTATGCTCTGACCAAAGCAACAACCCGTGGGGGAGTTCGGCAATGTCGGTTTGGGGAAAGCTCGCAGGCGCTGCCGCCGGGCTCGCGGTGGGAGGCCCGATCGGGGCGCTGCTGGGCGGCGTGGCGGGACATTACGCCATCGACCGCGATGGGGAGCAGGACGGACCGGCCGAGAACCAGGTCGCCTTCACCGTGGGTGTGATCGCGCTCGGCGCCAAGATGGCCAAGGCCGACGGCGTCGTCACCATGGATGAGGTCAACGCCTTCAAGGAAGTCTTCAAGGTGCCCGAAGGCGAGATGAAGAACGTGGCCCGCGTGTTCAATCTGGCCAAGCAGGACGTGTCCGGTTACGAGGCCTATGCCGAGCAGCTCGCGACCATGTTCAAGGGCAACCGCAAGCTGCTCGAGGACGTGCTCGAGGGCCTGTTCCACATCGCCAAGGCGGATGAGTCCTTGCATCCGGGCGAGGAGGACTTCCTGTCGCAAGTCGCCAAGCGCTTCGGCCTCACCCCCACCGAGTTCAGCTACATCAAGGCGCGCCATGTGGTCGCCTCCAAGCGCAATCCGTATGACGTGCTCGGCGTCGACCCGACCATCAGCAATGACGATCTCAAGAGCCAATACCGCAAGCTCGTCGCCGACAACCATCCCGACAAGCTTATGGCTCGCGGCGTGCCCAAGGAATTCATCGCCATAGCCACCGAGAAGGTCGCCACCATCAACGAGGCCTACGACCAGATCGCCAGAGAGCGCGGGATGTAGGCCTCTGGCCTGACGGACAACGATGTCATTCCCGCGAAGGCGGGAAACCAGTCATCACCGCCTCGGTCGTTACGATTGCCTGGATTACTGGATTGCCCGGTCAAGCCGGGCAATGACGCAAGCGGACACCATGCCCACCGCCCCCGATAGCCAACTCGCCACATTGTGGTGCCCGTCGCCGAACTTTGAGCCGCGGCGCGAAGGGCGCGCGCCCGACATGCTGATCCTGCACTACACCGGCATGGAATCCTCGGACGCGGCGCTCGATTGGCTGACGCGCGAGGAGGCGAAAGTTTCCGCCCATTATCTCGTCGACGAGGCGGGCCGCATCGCCCAGATCGTGGTGGAGGAGATGCGCGCCTGGCATGCCGGCCAGAGCTATTGGGCCGGCGAGACCGACCTCAATTCCTGCTCCATCGGTGTCGAGATCCACAATTCCGGTCACGAGTTCGACTATCCGGACTTCCCCGAGGTGCAGATGCAAGCGGTCGAGGCGCTCTGCCGCGACATCCTGAGCCGCCAGGCCATACCGCCGGCCCGCGTGCTGGCTCATTCCGACATCGCCCCGGGCCGCAAGCGCGATCCCGGCGAGCACTTCGACTGGCCGCGCCTGGCCCGGGCCGGGATCGGCCTGTGGGTCGAGCCGGCGCCGCTTGGCACCGACGAGGGCTTCGGTCCTGGCGATGAAAACGAAGCGGTCGCTGAGCTGCAGCGTGGTCTGCAGGAGTTCGGCTACGGGGTCGAGGTCACGTCGACCTTCGGCAAGGGGCTGGAGCAGGTCGTGGAGGCGTTCCAGCGCCACTTCCGCCCCCTCCGGGTCGACGGCCGCGCCGATGCGTCAACCCGCGATACGCTGGCGCGGCTGCTGGCGGCACGCCGTGCGGCTCTCACCTCATAAGCAAAAAGAAAAATGGGCCCGCCCCGGATGCGGAGCGAGCCCAAGAGAACATGCTTCGTCTAAAATCGCGCTGCTAACGCATCGTCTGTTAGGCCGCCTGAGCCTTGCGGGCGTTCCGCTTCGGCTTCTGCATGAACTGAGTCATCATCGCTTGGCTGCCGAAGCAGTAGGTCTTGCCGTCGACCTGCGAGTTGATGCTGCAGTCCGTCTTGACGGCCTGGCCATGTGCCAACGCCATGGCGTCCATATTCTCGTATTCACCTGTCGCGGCGAGCGCCGCCGAGGCAAGCCCGAGCATCAGGACGCTCACGATGGAGGCGGTCGAGAAAGTCCGAATCATTACTGCCCTCCCATTTGCGATTTTCAGATGCGCCGCGATACGTGCCCCGTGGGCCACCGCATCTCATAGACGCGCTTCGATTCTACGCGCGCATTGCACAGCAGGAGAGTGTTGGCCGGGGGAAGCGTTAAGGAGGGCTTGGCGGGGTCTGGCGATGTTTAGTCAGATCAGCCGGGCAGTTTCACAAAATCCGTTCCGGCATGTGCGGACGCTGCAGGCCGCCCCAAAAATCAAGCCGCCCCAAGAACAAAGGCCCGCTCCAGAGATGAGCGGGCCTTTGCCGACGAGCAGGGTACGGGGGACGCAGCTTGCTAGTGCTTGCTCTTATAATAGGTGTCTGCCTTGGCGAGATTGCCCGCCGGGTCCTTCATGAACAGGGTCTTGGCCGTGTCGTTGCCGAAGCAGTAGGTCTTGCCGTCAACCTCGGCATTGATGGAGCAGTCCGTCTCCACGTCCTGGCCGAGCGCCAGGCCCATGGTGCACATATTGTCGTACTCGCCGGTCGTGGCGGCGGTGGCGGCGGTTGCGGCGGTTGCGAACAGCACGGCGCCGGCCAGCGCGGAAGCGACATAGAGTTTGTTCATCGTGGTTTACTCCAGATGGGTTAGCGCGGCGGGGAGGGGACCCCGGCGCGAGTGACGTCACTCTAGTGAAAGATAACGCGCGAACTGTGTGACTGGGGTCACGGTCCGGCAGTCACAACTTCGCGAGCAGCGGAAATCCAGGCGCCATAAAAAAAGGCCCGCCGTTTCGGGCGGGCCTTTGTTTTCTGCGGCGACGGTGCGCCGGGCGTCAGGCTTACAGGGTTTCTTCGAAGTCCATGCCTTCGAATGTGTAGCGGTCGACTTGCGTCCAGATGCCGTCCTCCTGCACCGGGACCTTATGGACCTTGACGTTGTTGACCTTGAGCTTGCCGGTCTTCTCATCCACCCAGAAGTCGATGTCGTAATACTCGTCCGTGCTGCCCGGCTTGCGGAAGTCGGTGCAGGCGAAAAAGTCGCCTTCCTTCTTCAGGTGACGCACAGGGCGGTGCATCTCGACGAATTGCAGCTTGAGGTCTTCGCCGGTCTTGTCGTCCTTGATGGTGATGTTGCCGTCCTCGTCTTTGTTCTCGACGATGTAGTCGTTGATCGCGGCCATCACCTGCCAGGCCCTCGCCCCTTCGATGCTGCCGGGGTGCTCCTGCACGGGAAGCCACCACCAGGCCACGGGCAGACGCGTAATCATGAAGTAGCCGTCGCCATCACGCTTAGGGCCCTTCTGCACGCGGATATCCATCAGGGTTAGTTCCTGACCTTCCGGCTTGAACCAGAAGTCGATGGCGTATTGCTTCTTGGGCTCGTTCTTGTCGTGGAAAATGACATTGGCGAACCAGCCATAGCCTTCCATGCCGCGCACGATCTTGACCTGGTCGAAGACGAGGTTGAGGTCGGTGTCGAGCTTGGGATCGTGGAACACAAAGGCGCCGTCCTTGGAGCGCTCGGCGATGATCTTCTCGACATGCGCGCTGACTTCCTTGTCGGTGAAGATCTTTTCGCCGGCAGCGGCCTTCGCCTCCTGCTGCTCGAGGAACTTCTTCGCTTTGGCGATATTGCCGGCGGGGTCCTTGAGGAAGGCGGACTTCGAACTCTCGCTCGAGAAGCAGTAGACCTTGCCGTCCTCGTCGGTCCAATTCACCGAGCAGTCGGTGCTGACCATTTGGCCGTCGGCTAGCCCCATGGCGCAACTGTCGTCGAATTCGCCGTGGTCCGGGACGGGCGACATCGCCTTTTCGTCGGCGGCTTGGGCGAGAGAGAGAGTGCCGAAGCACACAATTGCGGCTAGTGCGGTGGAGCGCGCCAGCGAGACAAGGAGCCGATCGGCGAACATATCAGTCATTGTCTTGATTTCCTTGGGTGTTTCTTGTTGGAGTCCGAGTGATTGAGTGTCTAGGCCGCCCGCGCCATCCGGTATGTGACTTAGGTCACCATACGGAGTCACTGTCGCGAGGCGCGTAACGGCGGCGGCGTTTCCTCCTCATCGGCCGCGGCGTAGCGCGCCAGGGCCGCCCGATCGAGCACCTCGATTGAGCCGCGCGACGAACGCACCCACCCCATCCGCTCCCATTCGGAGAGATAGCGGCTGATGACTTCCCGCACGCTGCCGAGGTCGAGGGCCAGCTGTTGATGAGTCTTGGTCACGATGCCGCGCGTGTCGGTCTCCGCCAGCAGCCGCCGGGCCAGTCTGAGGTCGAGGCTGGCGAAGGCCACCTCGTCCACCAGCATGATGAGGCTCGACAGCAGATCTCCGTAATTGCCGAGCACATAGTGCCGGAATTTCGGCGAGGAGATCATCAGGCGATGGAAGACGCTCGACGGCAGCGCGGCGAGCAGCACGTCGGCTTGCGCCGTGCTTTCGGCGGGGAAGGGATTGCCGGCGATCAGGCAGGAGGTGGTGAGCACGCATGTCTCGCCCGGACCCACCTGGTACAGCAGGATCTCGCGGCCGGCCTCCGAGGTTTTGAAGATCCGCGTCTGGCCTTCGATGCACATGACATAGTTGTGGCAGATCTGCCCCTGGTGATAGGCGATGCCGCCTGCGCGCAGCCGGTTGAATTGCGTCGCCCCCATCAGTTCGGCCTTGGCCTCGGGCTCGAGTTCGGCGAGCTCGGGGAAGGCATTGAACCAGCGGGTAATCAGGGCTTGGTTTGGCATGTCTCGATACGATGTTGCCGAAGCTTGCGGCCCAGGGGTTTTCGCCGGCCAAAGGCGCCAAAGCAGGGCAGGCGCGGCGGATCGTCGCTAGAATATGGGAACAAGCTGCAATCCGAGATCAAAATGCCGTTACGAGCCGGGCAGGGCGGCGCGCGCCGTTAAACATGATGCTTAGCCAATGGCTTGACGCGCCCCCCGCCGAGCCCCTTATTTGTGGTGTCAGCAGGCCGGATGGCCGCTCCGCCCGTATTGCGTATCAGGCGGGGAGGAAAGTCCGGGCTCCACGGAAACACGGTGCCGGATAACGTCCGGCGGGGGCGACCCCAGGGAAAGTGCCACAGAAAGCAAACCGCTCGCCCACGCTTCGGCCAGGCGGGTAAGGGTGAAAGGGTGCGGTAAGAGCGCACCGCGTCCTTGGCAACAAGGATGGCAGGGCAAACCCCACCGGGAGCAAGACCAAATAGGGGTCGCGCGGGCGAGCAATCGTCCAATTCTGTTTCCAGACAAGCGACCCGGGTTGGTTGCACGAGGCGCATCGCAAGATGCGCCCCAGATGAATGGCCATCGTCTCGCATCCGCGAGAGACAGAACCCGGCTTACAGGCTTGGTGACATGCTTATGACCGGCGCGCAGGGCACCCCCCCCCCTCGCGCCGGTCTCCAGTTTAGCACCCATTTTTCCAATTGCGGCGAAACCGAAGCGGCGCTCGGACGTTCAGTCTACATATTGATACTGGCGTCTGGCGAAAGGAGACCTGCCATGCTCGGTTGGGCTTTAACATTTCTGGTAATCGCACTCATCGCCGGCCTGTTCGGCTTCGGCGGCATTGCCGGCGCTTCGGCGAGTATTGCGCAGATCCTGTTCTTCATCTTCCTGGTTCTGCTGGTGATCTCGCTCGTCATGCACTTTGTGCGTCGCGCATAGCTCGCACGGCCCTGAACATGACAACGGCCGGTCCGGATAATCTCCGGGCCGGCCGTTTCGTCAAGAAGCGCGGCAGGAGGTGCGCTTCAGGGTCTGTGGCGACGTGCTACGCGCCGGCGATGTCGAAGCGGTCGGCGTCCATCACCTTCGTCCAGGCCGCCACGAAGTCTTTCACGAACTTCTCTTTCGCGTCGTCCTGCGCATAGACCTCGGCGAGCGCCCGGAGCTGGGAGTTCGAGCCGAACACGAGATCGGCACGGGTGCCGGTCCACTTCACGTCGCCGCTCTTGCGGTCACGTCCCTCGAACACGTCCTCTTGATCCGAGAGCGCTTTCCACTTCGTGCTCATGTCGAGCAGATTGACGAAGAAGTCGTTGGTCAGCGTCTCGGGCCGGCTCGTGAACACACCCTGCTTTGACTGTGCGTGGTTCGCACCGAGAACGCGCATGCCGCCGAGGAGGACCGTCATCTCGGGCGCGGTCAGCGTCAGAAGCTGCGCCTTGTCGATCAGCAGCTCTTCCTCGGACACGGTGTATCTGCCCTTGATGTAATTGCGGAACCCGTCCGCGATCGGTTCGAGAACGTCGAAGGACTCCGCATCGGTCTGCTCTTGCGAGGCGTCCATGCGGCCCGGCGTGAAGGGAACCTCAACCGCGTGCCCGGCCTTCTTAGCCGCCTGCTCGACCGCGGCACAACCGCCGAGCACGATCAGGTCGGCAATAGACACTTTCTTATCGCCGGACTGCGCGTCGCTGAAGGCTCTCTGGATGCCTTCAAGGACGCCGAGCACCTTGGCCAGTTGGTCAGGCTGGTTGACCGGCCAATCCTTCTGCGGCTCGAGACGGATACGCGCCCCGTTTGCGCCGCCGCGCTTATCGGACCCACGGAAGGTCGACGCCGACGCCCAAGCGGTCGACACGAGTTCCGGGATCGACAGCCCCGAGGCGAGGATCTTGCTTTTGAGGTCGGCGATGTCCTGCGCGTCGATCAGCACGTGATCGACGGCGGGAATCGGGTCCTGCCAGATAAGATCCTCTGCCGGCACTTCTACACCGAGATAGCGCGACTTCGGCCCCATGTCGCGGTGGGTCAGCTTGAACCAAGCGCGGGCAAAAGCGTCGGCGAACTCTTCGGGATTGGCATGGAAGTGGCGCGAGATCTTCTCGTAGTCCGGGTCCATGCGCATCGCCATGTCGGCGGTCGACATCATGATCGGCATGCGCTTGGACGGATCTTCCGGATCGGGCGCCATGTCCTCTTCCTTGAGATCCTTCGCGTGCCACTGCCAGGCGCCCGCAGGACTCTGGCCCAGCTCCCACTCGTAGCCGAATAGGAGGTCGAAATAGCCGTTGTCCCATCGCGTCGGGTTCGAGGTCCAAGCGCCTTCGAGGCCGCTGGTGATGGTGTCCCGGCCCTTGCCGCTCTTCCATGTCGACAGCCAACCGAAGCCCTGGGCTTCCATCGGCGCGGCTTCGGGCTCGGAGCCGATTAGATCGACCGGACCGGCGCCGTGGGTCTTGCCGAAGGTGTGGCCGCCGGCTGTCAGCGCTACAGTCTCATAGTCGTTCATCGCCATACGCGCGAACGTCTCGCGGATATCGTGTGCCGAGCCGAGCGGGTCGGGCTTTCCGTCGGGACCCTCGGGGTTCACATAGATGAGCCCCATCTGCACGGCAGCCAGCGGGTTCTCCAGTTCGCGGTCGCCCGAGTAGCGCGCGAGCTCGTGGTCGCTCGTGGCGAGCCACTCGTTCTCCGCGCCCCAGTAGATATCCTCTTCGGGCTCCCAAACGTCCTCGCGTCCGCCGGCGAAGCCGAACGTCTTGCCGCCCATGGATTCGATGGCGCAATTACCCGCCAGCACCATCAGGTCGGCCCAGGAAATCTTGTTGCCGTATTTCTGTTTGATCGGCCACAGCAACCGGCGCGCCTTGTCGAGATTGCCGTTGTCCGGCCAGCTGTTCAGGGGCGCGAAACGTTGCGACCCCGCCCCGGCGCCGCCGCGGCCATCGGCGGTGCGGTAGGTGCCGGCGCTGTGCCATGCCATACGGATGAAGAGCCCGCCATAATGCCCGTAATCCGCCGGCCACCAATGCTGCGAGTCCGTCATCAGCGCGTAAAGGTCCTCTTTCAGGGCCTTGAGGTCGAGGCTCTTAAACGCCTCCGCGTAGTCGAACGTCTCTCCCATCGGGCTGCATGGGGCGGAGTTCTGATGCAGCATCTTGATGTTCAGCTGGTTCGGCCACCAGTCGCGGTTCGACCGCATGCTCATGTTGGTGGCGCCGTGCGCCACGGGGCAACCGCCCGCCTTATCGACTTTTTGGTCCATGTCTCTCTCCGATCGGAACTCTCTTGGGGATTTCAGTGCGCGCCGGGAGGCGGAGCATGCGTCTACCTTAGAATAAGTGCAAATCGAATTTGCCTATGCAGTCGATCAGAAAATCTTATGGAGAAAAATGCCGCGGTGGCGCCCGAGACGGCCGTCAGCCGCCGAGAAAACCCCGGATCAGATCGAGCGTCGCCGCCGGCTGTTCCTCTTGCGGCATGTGCCCGCAGCCCTCAACCAGTCTGAGCGTGGAGTTGGGCAAGGTGCGCCGCAGCTTCAGCCCCACATCGAGCGGCACGATGCGGTCGTGGTCGCACCACAGGATGAGGGTGGGCATCTCGATCGACTTATAGCGCTCGGAGATCTCGTCGAGACCCTCGGGTATGATCTGGCGCGCGCTATGGATGATGGCGTGCTTGCCGGCCGCGCTCCTGAGCGGCGCGGCATAGGTCTCGACCTCTTCGTCGTCGATCTTGCTGTTGTCGAGATAGGCGATGCGCAGGGCGATGCGCGTCTGCATCGCCGGTGGCACCATGCGCACGCCGACATGCGAGAATAGCGGCATATCCAGCATCCGGAAGAAGACCGGGATGTCTTGCGGGTATGCGATGGTGTCGAGCAGCACCAGCTTGGAGACGCGGCCCTTGAGGCGTTGGTCGTCCTTGAGTGCGAGCACCAGGGCGACGCCACCGCCGAAGGAGTGGCCGACAAGGGTCAGGTCGCGCAGATCGCGGTCGACGATCAACTGGGCCAGCAGGTCAGCCTGGTCGAACACCGAATAGCGGGTGTCGAACGGTTTGTCGGATTGGCCGAAGCCTTTGAGGTCGACGGCAATGACGCGATGGTCGCGGGCGAGCGCGGGTGCAATGCCCCGCCATGTATAGGTGCTGGCGCCGAAGCCGTGAATGAGAAGCACCGGCGGTCCCTCGCCATCCTCCTCGTAGAAAAGCTTGACCGGGGCATCCGGCGGGCCAAGCCGCGCGAACCATGGCCCGTCGCCGGCGCTGTTGGCGCCCGGCGGGCAAGCGACAAGCGCAAGTAATGCCAGCGCGGCTATGCCGCCCGCCGCTTTCAGCTCTCTCGTTGCCATGGCCGCAAAGGTCCGTCGCCTCGTTCCGGCTGCCAGTGGGCGCCCCGAATACGCAAACTCTAAGGCCACCACCTCGACGGCGAATCATTTGGCCGGGCGGCGTTAACCATCAGCCTTTGTACCGTGCTTCGGGCGCAAGCGGCAATCGGCCTCGCAACCCGAAAAGCGGCCGAGACGTTTGTATTGGCGCGGGTGATTCCAAGAGGAATAGGCGCTTCATCCATCTCTTTCCATTGACGCCCATATCATCCCATGCTATCCCATTAATGCCCGTTCGGTGAGTGGGGTGGAGGAAGGAGGCAGCTGCTTCCTTAGAGGCCACGGGGGGATCCAGCGCCGCTTCCTCCACCCATTTTTTCGAAGATCGGGCGCCTGCGCCGAAGCGCTGTTTGTTCATCCAGTCAAATTCGTCGGCTTCGATGCGCGTGAGGGGGAGATGGACCAGTTTGTCTCGACATTCACCAACAAGATCGACACCAAAGGTCGCGTCTCGGTCCCTGCTTCTTTCCGCACAGTCCTCGCCAAGGACGGCCTTGACGGCATCTACTGCTATCCTTCGCTCGATGCGCCAGCGCTCGACGCCGGCGGTCAGCGCCTCATCGACAAGATCAATCATTTGGTCGAAGACCTCGCGCCCTATTCCGATGAGCGCGATCAGCTCGCTACGGCGCTCTTCGGCACCAGCGAGATTCTCACCATCGATCAGGACGGCCGTACGAGTCTGTCCGAGCGCCTGCGCGAGCACGCAGGGATCACCAGCCACATCACTTTTGTCGGGCTGGGCGAAAAGTTTCAGCTTTGGGAGCCGGAGCGCTTTGAAAAGTATTTGGCGGAGTCGCGCAACAAAGTGCGTGACCTTCGCAAGTTACTCGGCGCGGGGCGTCGCGGAAGCGGCGGGCCAGAGGGAGCACGGGAATGATGGCGGGTCGTGGCAGCTTGACTGCCGCTGGCGGACCGGCTCGCCACATTCCCGTGATGCTCTCCGAGGTTCTGGCGGCACTTCAGCCTAAAGACGGCGACATCATCGTCGACGGCACGTTCGGCGCCGGCGGCTATGCCAAGGCCATCCTCGACGCAGCCGACTGCAAACTCATCGCGATCGATCGCGACGACGAGGCCTTCGCCTTGGGCGGCGCGCTTGCCAAGGACTATCCCGGACGCCTGATGGCCGTTCTCGGTCGCTACTCGGAGATTGAGGCTATCGCCGCGAGCGAGGGCTTTTCCATCGTCGACGGTGTGACACTCGATCTCGGCGTCTCCTCAATGCAGCTCGATCAGGCCGAGCGCGGCTTCTCCTTCGCCAAGGACGGCCCGCTCGACATGCGCATGGGCGGCGACGGGCCTACCGCGGCGGACATTGTCAACACCCTGACGGAGTCGGAACTAGCGGAAATCATGTATGTTTTTGGTGAGGAGCGGCGCTCCCGCGCCATCGCCAAGGCCATCGTCGCCAAGCGCGCCGAGGCTCCCATCATGCGCACGGGCGAGCTTGCCGACATCGTCGCTCGCGTCCTCGGGCGCCGGCACGACGACCCCAAGCACCCCGCCACCAGGACTTTCCAGGCATTCCGGCTCTATCTCAACGCCGAGCTTGACGAGTTGGCCGATGGGCTCGCCGCCGCCGAGCGGCTGCTGAAAACCGGCGGGCGGCTTGCCGTGGTCACCTTCCATTCGTTGGAGGACCGTATTGCCAAGCGCTTCTTCGCCAGCCGTGCTCTGGCCGGCCCGCGCGGCTCAAGGCATATGCCAGAGACGGGAACCCAAGAAATTGCGCCAAGCTTCCAGCTTCTTAACCGTCGGCCTTTAGAACCCAGTAACGATGAGATTCGGCGGAACCCACGGGCTCGCTCGGCGCGGCTCAGGGCCGGGGAGCGTACCGCGGCGCCGGCTCATCCGCTGGATCTCGCGGCGCTCGGGGTACCGAGGGTTTCCGGCTGAGGGGCCTGAGTTGGGCGCGTAGGGCTAATTGTAAGGGATTGCGGACGTCGTTCCGCGCGTTAGTACCATGTTGCGTTTCGTCAATATCTGTCTCGTCCTCGGCCTCGTGGCCCTCGCTTATGTCATCTACCAGTCGAAATACGAGGCCCACGCCCTCGATGAGCGCATCATCGTCCTCAACAAGGAAATCGAGACCGAGCGCGACGCGCTCGCCGTGCTGCGCGCCGAGTGGAGTCTGCTCAACCGGCCCGAGCGCATCGAGCGGCTGGCAAAGAAATATCTCAAGCTCACCCCGGCCAACCCCCAGCAGCTCTTGATCCTCGACGAGGTCACGGACCGCGATCTTGAGCGTGCCCGTGTCCAGGAGACCGCAAGCACCGCCCGGCCGGGCGTTGGCAAGGCTGCAACCAATTAAGCAGAGTAGACCGTTGCGCGAGACCGACAGATCCGATCCTGCCGAAGCGCGCGCCTCGCGCGCCTATCACGCCCGTTGCCGGTATCGCTTCCGGTTGGCATGCCTCGGCTTCGCGCTCGCCTTCGTCATGATTGGCGGCCGCCTCGTGACGCTCGGCTTCGTCGGCACCGAGAAAAGCGGTGGCGGCGGTTACGACATCTCCACCACGGTGCATCGCCCCGACATCCTCGACCGCAACGGGCGGCTGCTGGCCACTGACATTCGCGGCGCCACCCTCTATGCCGATCCGAAGCGCGTCATCGACTGGGACGAACTCGCCGAGCAGGTCGCCGGCGTACTGCCTGGCGTCAATGCCAAGAGTTTGCGCAAACGGCTCGCCGGCGGCAGCCGCTTCGTCCGCATCAAGCGCGAGCTGACGCCGAAGCAGCAGGCCGAGATTCACGAGCTGGGCCTGCCGGGCCTCGGCTTCATCGAGGAATATCGCCGCGTCTATCCGGTCGGCGCCACCGCCAGCCATGTGGTCGGTCTGGTGGACGTGGACAATCGCGGCATCGCCGGCATCGAGAAGTTCGTCGACGACAATCCGCAGCTGACCATGATGAGCCCGCAGACGGCCTCGGGCGACGAGGGCGTCACCATCTCCCTCGACGTCGGTGTGCAGCATGTGCTGCGCGAGGAGCTTAAGGCAGCGATGGACACGTTCAAGGCCAAGGCCACTGCCGGCATTGTTATGGATGTGCACTCAGGCGAAGTACTGGCGCTGGCGTCGCTGCCGGATTACGACCCGAACCATCGCGAGCAGGCCCTCGACAAGGACAGGCTGAACCGCATCGGCTTCGGCGTGTATGAGATGGGCTCGGTGTTTAAGGTATTCACCACCGCCGGCGTGCTCGACCTCGGTCTCGCCAATCTCAACACGACCTACGATGCCTCGAGCCCGATCCATTACGCCTCCTTCACCATCGGTGACTTCCACGGCAAGAAGCGGCCGCTCACCGTTCCGGAAGTCTTCATCTATTCGTCGAATATCGGTTCGGCGAAGGAGGCGCTCCATATGGGGGTGATGCGCCACCGCGCCTTCCTCAAGAAGCTCGGCCTGTTGGAGTCGGTCACCACCGAGCTCGGCCCGAGCGCGTCGCCGATCGTGCCCAAGCATTGGCAGAAGCTCAACACCATGACCATCGCCTTCGGTCACGGCCTGTCGGTGACACCGCTGCAACTCGTCACCGCCACCGTGCCGCTGGTCAATGGCGGCATCGCCGTGCCCCCGACCTTCCTGCCGCGCTCGGCGGAAGAGGCCATGCGCGACAGCCCGCGTGTACTAAAGGCCGAGACGAGCGCCGCCATGAACAAGTTGATGCGCATGAATGTGGTCAAGGGCACCGGCAAGAACGCCGACGCGGAAGGCTATCGCGTTGGTGGCAAGACCGGCACGGCGGAGAAGGTAGTCAAGGGCCGTTACAGCAACTCGGCGCTGCTCACGAGTTTCCTCGCGACCTTCCCGACCGACGACCCGCAATATGTCGTGCTGGTCATGCTGGAGGAGCCGCAGAGGGTCGCCGTCACCAAAGGCTACGCCACGGCCGGATGGAACGCCGCGCCCACGGTGGGCAAAATCGTCGCCCGCATCGCCCCGATCCTCGGCGTGCAACCCAAGCTCGAGGACGGCAAGGGGCGGTTTGACGGCAAGGTTTCCGCCACCTATTAAAGGTCTGTTCCCTATGCGGGGGATTTGGCCAAGCCCTTGAATTCCTCAAGGGAAACGGCCCTTCGGGGGTCAATCGCGATATGACTCTGGGTGAGCTGATCGGGCCGGAGGCGAAGCTGCCCGCTTCCTGGGCTGCGGTGCCGATCGCCGGGCTCGCCGCGGACAGCCGGCAGGTCGAGCCGGGCTATCTATTTGCCGCGCTGCCGGGCGTGAACACCGATGGCGCCCGCTTTATCGCCACGGCTTTGGAGCGCGGCGCCGCGGCCATCCTCACCGCGGACGGCACGACACTTCCAAAAACAGAAACGCCAATCGTCACCGGCCACGACCCCCGCCGGCTGCTCGCGCTCATCGCCGCGCGCTTTTACGGACAGCAACCCGAGACTGAAGTCGCCGTCACCGGCACCAACGGCAAGACCTCGGTGGCGTCCTTCGTGCGCCAGCTCTGGGCCGGGCAGGGGTTCCGGGCCGCGAGCCTCGGCACGGTCGGCGTGGTGACACCGAGTGGCACGCAAACGTTGCGGCACACCACGCCCGATCCCATCGAGCTGCATGCGCTTCTCGCCGGGCTGGCGCACGAGGGCGTCACCCATCTGGCGCTCGAAGTTTCCAGTCATGGCTTGCAGCAACGCCGCATCGACGGCGTGACACTGGCGGCGGGGGCCTTCACCAATATCTCCCGCGATCATTTGGACTATCACGCGAGTTTCGGGGATTACTTCGCCCAGAAGCTGCGCCTGTTCCGCGAGCTGTTGCCGCCGGGCGCGACCGCCGTGGTCGACATGGATAGCGAAGGCCGCGACCAAGTTGCCGAGGTGGCCCGGGCGCGCGGGCTTGAACTCATCACCGTCGGCCGGGCAGGCGAGACCTTGCGGCTCGCCGGCGACGAGATCGACGGCTTCTCTCAATCCCTCATCATTGAGCATGACGGTAAGCGCCATAACGTGCGCCTGCCACTGGTCGGCGGCTTCCAGGCGTCCAATGCGCTCGTCGCCGCGGGGCTCTGTTTGGCTACCGGAAGCAGTGCCGATGATGTCTTGCCGCTCCTCGCCGATCTGAAAGGGGCAAGAGGCCGCCTCGACCTCGCCGGCACGGCCAAGGACGGCGCGCCGATCTTCATCGACTACGCCCATACGCCCGACGCGCTGGCCAAGGCGCTCGATGCCTTGCGGCCTTATGTCGAGAGCCGGCTTGTTGTCGTGTTCGGTTGTGGCGGCGACCGCGACAAGGGCAAACGGCCGCAAATGGGCGCCGCGGCGGTCGAAAAAGCGGATTTCGCCATCGTCACCGACGATAATCCGCGCGGCGAGGAGCCGGCCCAGATCCGCCGTGAGATCCTGGCGGCAGCCCCCGGCGCCACCGAAATTGGCGATCGCGGGCAAGCCATCGCCGAGGCCGTAGCCATGCTAAGAAGGGGCGACGTCTTGCTCGTGGCCGGCAAGGGCCATGAGACCGGTCAGACCATAGGGGCGACCGTCATTCCGTTTTCCGACCACGACGCGGTGTCCGCCGCGCTTGCTGATGAGGCGAAACTTGGCTGAACCGCTCTGGACCATTGGGGAGATCGTGACCGCCATGGGCGGCAAGAGCCTCGGGGCGGACAGCGCGCCCGTCGGCGCCTTCTCCATCGACAGCCGCAGCCTGGAGCCCGGCGAGGGCTTCATCGCCATTCGCGGCCCCAATCGTGACGGCCATGGCTATGTGGTCCCCGCGCTCGAGGCGGGCGCGGCCTGCGCCGTGGTCAATGACACATTTCCGTCCGGCGACGAGGAGCGGCTGGTGCGGGTGGCCGACACGTTCGTCGCCCTGAACGACCTCGGCCGCGCGGGCCGCGCGCGTGTCGAGCGTGCCGTCATCATCGGCGTCACCGGCAGCGTCGGCAAGACCGGCACCAAGGAGGCGCTGAGACTGGCGCTCGCGCCGAGCGGGAGCGTGCATGCCTCCTCGAAGTCCTTCAACAATCAATGGGGCGTGCCGCTGACGCTCACCAACATGCCCCGATCCGTCGGCTTCGGCGTGTTCGAGATCGGCATGAATCACGCAGGCGAGATCGACGTGCTGACGCGGCTGGTCCGGCCGCAGATCGCCATCATCACCACGGTGGCCCCGGTGCATCTCGGCTTCTTCCGCTCAATCGAGGATATCGCCGACGCGAAGGCCGAGATCTTCCACGGCCTGGAGCCGGGCGGTACGGCGGTCCTCAATCGCGACAATCCCCATTTCGAGCGGCTCGCACGGCATGCAAGAGAGCATGGCGCGACGATCGTAGGCTTCGGCGAAGCCGAAGGCGCCGAGGCCCGGCTGCTGTCTGCCGAGCTGGCCCCCGATGGCTCGACCGTCCGGGCGGATATTCTGGGCGAGATCGTCGACTATCGCCTCGGCGCGCCGGGGCAGCATCTGGTGCAGAACTCGCTGGCCGTGCTGGCGGCGGTGAAGCTGGCCGGGGCCGATCTCAAGGCCGGCGCCGACGCCGTAGGCGCCATTCAGGCCCAGGCCGGGCGCGGCCAGCGCGTGGTGATCGAGACAAAAAACGGGCCGGTCGCGGTCTTGAATGAGTCCTATAACGCCAATCCGGCCTCCATGCGGGCGGCCCTTGCCACGCTCGGGCTGACCCCGCGCGGGGCTTTTTCCCGCCGTGTTGCGGTGCTTGGCGACATGCTGGAACTCGGCGCGGAAGGCCCGAAGCTGCACCGGGAGCTTGCGGAGGCCGTTGACGGGGCCGGGGTAGATGTTGTCTTTGCCTGCGGCGAACTGATGAGCGAGCTATACCAGGCTCTGCCGGCAAGCCGCCAGGGCGCCTACGCCGAGACCGCGGAGGCGCTTCAGTCCAAACTGGTCGACGCGGTAGGGCCGGGGGACGTTATCATGGTCAAGGGGTCGCTCGGCAGCCGCATGGCCCCGCTCGTGGAGGCGCTGAAGCGTCGCTTCGAGGCGGAAAGCATGTCGGCCTAAAGGGCCGGTTGAGGGGGACACAGCGATGCTCTTTTGGTTGGCCGAGCTGGCGCCTGACATCGCTGTCCTCAATATCTTCCGCTACATCACCTTCCGTACCGGCGGGGCGGTGATCACCGCGCTTCTGTTCGTCTTCCTGTTCGGGCCGCGGGTGATCCGGTCCTTGCGCGTGCGTCAGGGCAAGGGCCAGCCGATCCGCAAAGAAGGACCGGAGCGTCACGTCCTGCAAAAGCAGGGCACTCCGACCATGGGCGGGCTGATGATTCTCTCCGGCGTCACCGTGTCGGTGCTGCTGTGGGGCAATCTGCAAAACACCTATGTTTGGGTCGTGCTGCTGCTAACCCTCGTCTACGGCGCGGTTGGGCTTTACGACGATTATCTCAAAGTCACCCGGCAGTCGGCCGACGGCTTTCGCGGGCGCATCAAGATCGTCATCGAGACCATCGCCGCTTTGGTCGCCACGGCGGTCATCGCTTCGGTCGGCGAGGAACCGTTCTCCACGTCGCTCGCTGTTCCCTTCTTCAAGGACTTTATGATTCCGCTGGGGTGGTGGGTGTTCGTCCCCTTCGGCACCTTCATCATCGTCGGCGCCGGCAATGCGGTGAACTTGACCGACGGTCTCGACGGCCTAGCCATCGTGCCGGTGATGATCGCCGCCGCCACCTTCGGCTTCATCTCTTATCTCGTCGGCAACGTGCTCTTCGCCGATTACCTGCAGATCCATTTCGTGCAAGGGACCGGCGAGCTTGCCATCGTGTGCGGCGCGCTGGTGGGCGCCGGTCTTGGCTTCCTGTGGTTCAACGCGCCCCCGGCGCTGATTTTCATGGGCGATACGGGCTCATTGGCGCTCGGCGGGGCGTTGGGCACCATCGCGGTGGCCACCAAGCACGAGCTCGTGCTGGCCATTGTCGGTGGTTTGTTCATGCTGGAGGCCGTCTCGGTAATCGTCCAAGTGACCTCCTACAAGCTGTTCGGCAAGCGGGTGTTCCGCATGGCGCCGCTCCATCACCATTTCGAGCAGAAGGGCTGGCCGGAATCGACGGTGGTCATCCGTTTCTGGATTATTGCCGTGGTGCTTGCCCTTGCTGGCCTCGCGACCCTGAAATTGCGCTAAGTTCCTAAGCATCATGATTCCCGTGACGATCTTCGCCGGCTGCGACGTTGCTGTTGTGGGCCTCGGGCTGAGCGGCCTTGCGACCGCGCGTGCGCTAGGGAGCGGTGGCGCCAATGTCGTCGTGTGGGACGATAAGGAGGCCGCGCGCGCCGAAGCCGCCGCCGCCGGGCTGACCGTTGCCGATCTGACTGACGCCGACTTCACGCGCTTAACCGCGCTGGTGCTGGCGCCCGGCATTCCGCTCACCCATCCCGCGCCCCATTGGAGCGTGGCGAAGGCGCGGGCCGCCGGCGTCGAAATTATCGGCGATGTCGAGCTGTTCTTCCGCGCCCGGGCGAAAGCCGGCACCAAGGCCAAGGCGATCGTCATCACCGGGACCAACGGCAAATCGACCACCACCGCGCTCACGGCACATCTCTTGAGTAAAGCCGGCAAGCGCGTCGCGCTCGGCGGCAATATCGGCACCGCGGTGCTCGACCTCGAGCCGTTCGCCGACGATCTCACTTATGTGCTGGAGCTGTCGTCCTTCCAGATCGATCTCGCTCCGTCGCTCAAGCCGGACGCCGCGGCACTCCTCAACATCACCCCCGACCATCTCGACCGCCACGGCACGCTGGCTGACTATGCGCGCATCAAGGCGCAAGTCTTCGCGCAACTCGGGGCAGACGCCACCGCCGTCATCGGCGTCGACGACGTGCCTTGCCGCGCCATCGCCGAAACCTTGCACGGCCCCTTCGCGGTCAAGCGCGTCGCCGTCGGCGCCCCGGTGCAGAACGGCGTGTGGGCCGCCGACGCGGTGTTGGTGGAGATGGAGGGCGGCCAAGAAATTGCCCGCGCCGAACTCGTCGGCATCGGTTCGCTGCGCGGCGCCCATAACTGGCAGAATGCGGCGGCGGCCTACGCGCTGGCGCGTGCCCAGGGGTTAGGCGCGGCGGAAATCCAGCAAGGTCTCAAGAGCTTCGCCGGACTGGTGCACCGTATGGAGCAGGTGGCGCGGGCAGGGTCCGTGCTGTTCGTCAATGACTCCAAGGCCACCAATGCCGATGCTGCCGGCAAGGCGCTGGCGAGCTTCGGCGACATCTATTGGATCGTCGGCGGTAAGGCCAAGGCGGGCGGCCTCGATGGCCTCGAACCGTATTTTCCCAAGATCGCCCGCGCCTATCTGATCGGCGAGGCGGCAGAGGACTTCGCAACGCAGCTTGGCGATGCGGTCGACCATGTCGTCTGCGGCACGCTGGCTCGCGCCGTTGCGGAAGCCGCCTCCGATGCTGGCCGGTCGGACGCGTCCGAGCCCGTCGTGCTGCTGTCGCCAGCTTGCGCCTCTTATGATCAGTTCGCCAATTTCGCCAAGCGCGGCGATGCCTTTCGTGACATTGTCATGGGTCTCGACGGGGCAACACGCGTGAGCGAGCAGGGCAGAGCCGCATGAGGATCACCCGCGCCGATAGAAGCGTGCTGTCCGACTGGTGGTTCACCGTCGACCGCCTGATGTTTTTCGGCCTCCTGCTGCTTATGGGCGCAGGTCTCGTGCTGTCCCTTGCGGCCAGCCCGCCGATCGCCGAAAGATACGATCTTGAGCCGTTCCACTTCGTGCGCCGCCATGCGGTGCTGCTCATTCCCGCCGTCGCCATCCTGTTCGCCGCCTCCACGCTGACGCCCAAGCAGATCAGGCGGACCGCCTTCATCATTTTCCTGACCGGTATCGCCTTGATGATCCTTATTCTGTTCTTGGGGCCGGAGATCAAAGGCGCCAAGCGTTGGCTGCAATTGGGGTCCTTCTCGCTTCAGCCGTCGGAGTTCGTGAAGCCGGCTTTCATCGTGCTGACCGCCTGGCTGTTCAACGAGAGCCAGAAGCGCAAGGACATTCCGGGCCTCGAGCTCGCCATCCTGCTCTATGCGGTCTTCGCGCTGTTGCTGGTGCTTCAACCCGACTTCGGCCAGACGCTCCTCGTCACGCTTGTGTGGGGCGCGCTGTTCTATATGGCCGGCATCAACATGGTGTGGATCTTGGCGCTCGCCGCCGCCGCGGTCGGCGGACTGTTCACCGCCTATTTCCTCGTGCCTCATGTCGCCTCGCGCATCGACCGCTTTCTCGATCCGGCGTCCGGTGACACCTATCAGGCCGACCGGTCCATCGACTCCTTCCTCAATGGCGGCTGGTTTGGCCGCGGTCCGGGCGAGGGGACGGTGAAGGATGTGCTGCCCGACTCCCACACCGATTTCATTTTCGCTGTGGCGGCCGAAGAGTATGGCTTGATTGCGTGCCTGATTTTGCTGACTTTGTTCGCCTTCATCGTGCTGCGTGGGCTATCAAAGGCATCGCAAGAACCTGACGGGTTCATCCGGCACGCCGTCGCGGGGCTCATTATGCTGTTCGGCCTGCAGACCCTGATCAATATGGCGGTGAATGTCGGCCTGCTGCCGGCCAAGGGCATGACCCTGCCGTTTATCTCTTATGGCGGGTCGTCTCTGCTGGCCATGGCGCTGACCATGGGCTTCGCGCTGGGGTTGACCCGCAAGCGGCCGAGGGCGGATCACATCAAACATTCGACACGTGGCGAGCCCGAGGCGGAAGCGCCGGGCGCAAGGGAGCAGACGGCTTGAGTTCACGGACCATTCTTCTCGTCGCCGGAGGCACTGGCGGACATCTCTTTCCGGCCGCGGCCCTGGCGCAGGAATTGACCCGGCGCGGCTTCTCGGTCGAACTCGCCACGGACGAGCGCGCCGAGCAATTCGGTAGCGATTTTCCGGCGCGGGCCGTCTATCGCGTGCCCTCTGCGACCTTCACCAGCCGCTCGCCGATGGCCGTGGCCAAGACGCTCGGCCGCCTGGGTTCGGGCTTCATCCGGGCGCGCCGCCTGCTCGAGATGGTCCAGCCGCTCGTCGTCGTCGGCTTTGGCGGCTATCCAACTCTGCCGCCGATCATGGCCGCCCGCTCGCTCGGTATTCCGACCATGATCCACGAGCAGAACGCGGTGATGGGCCGCGCCAACCGCCTGCTGTCGCGTTTCGCCGACGCCATCGCGCTGTCCTTCCAGCCGACCAAGCGCCTGCGCCGCAGCGCCGAGAAGCGCTCGCAACACACCGGCAACCCGGTGCGCGATGTGGTGGCGTCCTATCGCAACGTCGCCTACACGCCGCCCGAGGCGGCGGGTCGCTTGCTGCTGCTTGTGTTCGGCGGCAGCCAGGGCGCGCATTTCTTCTCCGAGGTCCTGCCGCCGGCGCTGGAGATGATGCCGTCGCCGTTCCGTTGGCGCCTCACGGTGGTGCAGCAAGTCCGCCCCGAGGATCTGGTGGAGGTCCGCGCCGCGTATAAGGAAGCCAATATCGCCGCCCATCTGGCGCCGTTCTTCCGCGATCTGCCCGAGCGCATCGCCAACGCCCATCTGGTGATTGCCCGCGCCGGCGCCTCCACCGTTGCCGAACTGACGGCGATCGGCCGGCCTGGCCTGCTGGTGCCGCTGCCCCACGCTCTTGACAACGACCAGCTCGAAAACGCTACTCGCCTGGAAGAGGGCGGTGGCGGCTGGTGCATGCGCCAGTCGGACATTACGCCGGAGCGTCTGTCGGAGGAGCTTGCCCGGCTGCTCGGCAACCCGGAGCTTCTCGCCAAGGCGGCGGCAAAGTCCAAAGCCATGGCCAGCATCGATGCGGTGAAGAAGCTGGCCAACCTCGCCGAGGAGCTGGCGGGACCCGAAGAGTAGGCGTCGACTATGCATTTGCCCCCGCCGGAGACGACAGGCCTGTTCCACATCGTGGGCATTGGCGGCATCGGCATGAGCGCCATCGCCGAGGTCATGCACACGCGCGGCTATCGCGTGCAGGGCAGCGATCTGAAGGAGAGCGCCAATCTCGACCGGCTGCGCAGCCACGGCATCGACTGCCTGATCGGCCACGACCCGGCGAATATCGAGGGCGCCGCCTATCTGGTGATTTCCAGTGCGGTCAAGGCGGGCAATCCGGAGTTCGAGGCCGCCAAGGAACGCGGTACTCCCATCATTCGCCGCGCGGAGATGTTGGCCGAACTGATGCGCCCCTGCGCCACCGTGTCGGTCACCGGCACGCACGGCAAGACCACGACCACCTCGCTAATCGCCGATCTGCTGTATGGCGGCGGGCTCGATCCCACCGTCATCACCGGCGGCATCATCAATGCCTGGGGCACCAATGCGCGCATCGGCAAGGGCGAGTGGATGGTGGTTGAGGCCGACGAGTCCGACGGCACATTCCTGAAGCTGCCGACCCAGATCGGCGTTGTCACCAGTATCGACCCCGAGCACATGGATTATTGGGAGACGGAGGAGGAACTGCACCTCGCCTTCGCGCAGTTCATCGACGCCATTCCGTTTTACGGGGTCGCCGTCGCCTGCATCGATCATCCCGTGGTGCGCGAACTTCTGGGCAGGCTGGGTGGCGCGGCCAACGGACGGCGCACGCTGACCTATGGCGTGGCCCGCGAGGCCGACATCAAGCTGTCCAATCTGCGTCCCGACCACAACAGCATCACTTTCGACGCCGATCTCGGGCCGGCGGTGAAAGGTGGCGCGCGCAAGCTCGCCGACATCGTGCTGCCGACGCTCGGCCATTACAACGCGCTGAACGCACTCGCAGCACTCGCCGTCGCCACCGAAGCCGATGTGAGCGATGACGTGATCCGTTCGACGCTCGCCGCCTTCTCCGGCGTCAAGCGGCGCTTCACCCGCGTCGGCGAATGGCAGGGCGTCGCCGTCTATGACGACTACGCCCATCACCCCGTCGAGATCGCCTCTGTGCTGCGTGGTGCCAGTATGGCCGGGACCGGGCGCATCATCGCCGTGATGCAGCCCCATCGCTATTCACGCCTGCAAGCGCTGTTCAACGAATTCTCCGCCTGTCTCGACGACGCCGATATCGTCGTCGTGACGCCGGTCTATTCCGCCGGCGAGGCGCCGATCCCCGGCATCGACCGCGATGAACTGGCTTCAGGTCTGCGCCGCCATGGCCACGCTAACGTGCTCACCGTCGACGACGAGGACGCGCTGACCACGACCATCGCCGACATCGTGCAAGCCGGCGATCTCGTCGTCGGGCTCGGCGCCGGCACGATCACCGATTGGATCAACGCGCTGCCCGCACGGCTGGAGCGGCGCGGGGGCGCGGCGTGAACGGTGCTGCGCTCATCGAGACGCTGACCGCCAGTCTCCCCGAGTTGCGCGGACGGCTCTCGGCGGACGCCCCGCTCAAGGACTACACCTGGTTCCGGGTGGGCGGCCCGGCGGAGGTGCTCTATTCGCCGGCCGACGAGGCCGACCTCGCTTATTTCATGAAGGGACTTCCCGCCGGCATCCCCATCACCATGATCGGGCTCGGCTCCAATCTACTGGTGCGCGACGGCGGCATCGAGGGCGTGGTCATCCGCCTCGGCCGCGGCTTCGGCGACATTAAGATCGAAGAGGGCTCGCGGATCAGGGTCGGGACCGCAGTCCCAGACGTGAAGGTGGCGCGTGCCGCGGCCGATGCCGGCATCGCCGGTCTCACCTTCTATCGCGGCATCCCGGGCGGCATTGGTGGCGCGCTGCGCATGAATGGCGGCGCGCACGGCACCGAGACCGGCGAAGTGCTGGTCGAGGCCCGCGCTGTCGACCGCCAGGGCAACGTGCATGTGCTCCCCGTCGCCGATTTCCACTACGCCTATCGCCATTGCGGCGCGCCCGACGATCTCATCTTCACCGAGGCCCTGTTTCAGGGCAAACCCGGCGATCCGGCGAAGATCCTCGCCGAGATGGACGAGATCGCCGCCTATCGCGAAGAGGTTCAGCCCATCAAGAGCCGCACCGGCGGTTCGACTTTCAAGAACCCGCCCGGCAACAAGTCCTGGCAGCTCATCGATGCCGCCGGCTGCCGTGGCCTCAAGATTGGGGATGCGAAAGTGTCGGAGCTGCATTGCAACTTCCTCATCAACGAGGGTAATGCCAGCGCCGCCGACATCGAGACCTTGGGCGAGACCGTGCGGGCACGGGTAAAGGAAACTAGCGGCGTCGAGCTCGAATGGGAAATCAAGCGGCTTGGCAAAGCCTGATCTGCGGCCATTGAGTCTTTATGCCGCTCCCCCGTGTCATTCCTCGCGAATACGGGTAATCCAGTAACCACCGCAGAGCATGATTTGCACCGCCAAGGCCGAGTCACGGTCCGGGGCGGGTCCGGCACGACAACAAACCGACGGGGGCTTTTTCGATGACTGAGACGCAAACGCACGTCGCCGTGCTTATGGGCGGTCTCTCCGCCGAGCGCGAGGTGTCGCTGAACTCCGGCGCCGCCTGCGCCAAGGCCCTCGAAGGCGAGGGCTATAAGGTCGCCAGGCTCGATGTCGGCCGTGACGTGGCGGCAAAGCTCGCCGAGATCAGGCCCGATGTCTGCTTCAACGCGCTGCATGGCCGGTTCGGCGAGGATGGCTGCATCCAGGGCCTGCTCGAGACCATGGGTATTCCCTATACCCATTCCGGCGTGCTCGCCTCGGCGCTCGCCATGCACAAGGAGCGGGCCAAGGCCATCTTGCGCGAGGCCGGGGTGCCGGTGGCCGAAAGCCGCGTGGTGACCCGTCAAGAGGCGGCCAAGGGCCACGTCATGCCCCCGCCTTATGTGATCAAGCCGCCGGCCGAAGGGTCGTCGGTGGGCGTCTATATCGTCCGTGAAGAGCATGCCCATCCGCCCCAGGAGCTCACGGCGGCCGACTGGGCCCTGGGTGAAGAAATCATGATCGAACGCTTCATTCCTGGACGGGAACTGACCTGCGCGGTCATGGGCGAGGAGGCTTTGGGCGTCATCGAGATCAAGCCCGCCGAGGGGCTAGCCTTTTATGATTACGACGCAAAATACGCTCCAGGGGGATCAATTCACGTCCTCCCGGCGCCGCTTAAACCAAATGTTTACCAATTGGTACAGAAGCTGTCGGTGGCGGCTCATAGGGCACTGGGCTGCCGTGGGGTCAGCCGTTCCGACTTCCGCTTCGACGACCGGCCAGACGGCACGGGGGAAATGATCTGCCTTGAGGTCAATACCCAGCCAGGCATGACGTCGACGTCGCTTGTGCCCGAGCTTGCAGCCTATGGCGGCCGCTCGTTCGGCGAGCTTGTCCGCTGGATCGTGGAGGACGCGTCGTGCAATCGTTAGGCCCAGCCAAGGGTCAAGCTAGGGGACGACGGGCACAGGATGCCCTGCTCGCGCGTGGCATTGCTGCGTCGCGAGAAAAGTCCCGTGGCCTGCCAGTGCTGAGCGGTACGCGCGCACTCATCTCGCGAAAGCCCCGTAGCATTCGGCTCGGCAAGGCCCGCCGCGACCGCGTGCGCGGCAAATGGCTGTTGCTCAGCGTAGTTTTTCTCGCCAGCGCGGTTGTCTATGGCGCCGTGATTGGCGGCCAGACCGGCCGGCTGCTCGATGCGCTGTCGACCGGCGTCCAGCGCCTCGCCGTCGTCGCCGGTTTTGGCGTGGAGCGAGTGACCGTGGAAGGCCAGCGCCACGCCACCGATACGGCGATCACGGCGGCGCTTGCCGCCGGTCCCGACACCATGATGCTCAATTTCGATACCGACGCCGCCAAGCAGAGGCTGGAAGCGGTGCCGTGGATCCGGCACGCACAGGTGATGCGTCTGCTGCCCTCGACCCTGCAAGTGGTCATCGAGGAGCGGGAGCCCTACGCCGTCTGGCAGAACAAGGGCAAAACCTTCGTGATCGACGATCAGGGCGTGGTGCTCGCGCCGGCTCTGCCGCAAGCCTACCCGGTGCTGCCGCTCGTCGTCGGCGAGGGCGCCGGCAAGCACGCCGCGGCGCTCTATACGGCGCTCGAGTCCTATGGCGATCTAAGGCAGAAAATGCTCGCGGCGCTGCGGGTCGGCGACCGGCGCTGGACGCTGAAATTGCGCACCGGCATGGAGATCATGCTGCCCGACGACAATATCGAAGTGGCGCTGCAATCCCTCACCAAGCTGGCGCAAGAGCGCGGCGTCTTGGAAGAGGACTTCGCGGCCATCGATTTACGCCTGCTCGACCGCATCACCGTGCGCTTCCATGCGACGGCTGACGCAACGCCGTCGGGCACGGTGGCGCCCATCGATGTGCCCACCGCCAGCACCGGCGCCACGCCTAAAGGCAAGACATAAGAAGGGGCTTCAGGGCAGGGGGATGACATATAGCAATTCCATCAGGAGCAAGCGTCAGCGCATCGTCACCGCGCTGGACATCGGCACGAGCAAAGTGTGCTGCCTGATCGGCAAGACCTCGTCGGCGCCCGATTGGTTCGAAGGCAAGGGCGATGCGGTGCAGTTCGAGGTGTTGGGCTTCGACCACACCCGCGCCGAAGGCCTGAAAGCCGGCATGGTGACCCATCTCGATAGCGCCGAGCATTGCATCCGCTTCGCCGTGGACGCGGCCGAGCGCATGGCCGGCGTCACCGTCGAAGATGTGCATGTCTCCGTGACGTGCGGGCGCCTCAAGAGCGACAGTTTCTCGGCAAGCGTGGCCTTGGCCTCGGGCGCGGTGCGCGACGGCGACGTGCAGCGCCTGCTGGCCGGCGGCCGCCAATACGCCGGCCGCGAAAAGCGCACCGTGCTGCATGCGCTTCCGACAGGTTATCGCTTGGACGAGAATGGCGGCATCAGCGAGCCGCAAGGCATGTGCGGCGAGCGTCTCTCCGTCGATCTTCATGCGGTGACCGCCGACGAGGTGGCCATGCGCAATTTGATGCTGGTCGTCGAGCGCTGCCATCTCGGTGTCGCCAGCCTCGTCGCCGCGCCCTATGCGAGCGCGCTGTCGGTGGTCACCCCCGATGAGGCCAATCTCGGTGTGGCGTGTATCGATTTCGGCGCTGGCACCACGACGCTGTCGGTGATCGTCGACGGACATTTCATTCATACCGACGCCATTGCGCTCGGTGGCAACGGCGTTACGACGGACATCGCCCGCACGCTCGGCGCTCCCATGGAACATGCCGAGCGCCTGAAGACGTTGCATGGCAGCGCCTTCGCCACGCTGTCCGACGAGCGCGAGATCATCACCTACCCCTGCGTCAGCGGCATGGCCCAAGGCAGCCTCAACCAGATCACCAAGGCGCAGCTCGCCTGCATCGTCCGGCCGCGCGTCGAGGAGATCCTCGATCTGATGCGCCGCCGGCTCGCGGCTAGCGGCCTGGCCGCCGAAGCCACCCAGCATTTGGTGCTGACCGGCGGCGGCAGCCAGCTCACCGGCTTGCCGGAACTTGCTTCGAATATGTTTGGACGCCCGGCGCGGCTTGGCCGCCCGCGCGCCATGAACGGATTGCCGCCAGTGGCCGCCGCACCGGACTTTTCCGCCGTGATCGGCCTGCTCCTGCATTGGGCGCGTGGCGACGACAAGCTCGGTGCCCGCACCGAGCAACGGTTCTTGCGTACGGGGACAGGATACTTCGCCAAAGTTGGCGAGTGGATCATGGAGAATTTTTAAGGGCTTGAGTCGGCGCACACTGCGGGGAGCGCCAGCTAGAAAGCCGTAGCAAGGGACAATCGCAAGGATTGGAAGGCCGCCATGACTATCAACCTCAGAGTTCCAGATCTGACCGAACTCAAGCCGCGCATTACCGTGTTCGGAGTGGGCGGCGCCGGCGGCAATGCCGTCAATAACATGATCGAACGCGGTCTGCAGGGCGTGGAGTTCGTCGTCGCCAACACCGACGCGCAAGCCTTGATGAGCTCGACCGCCGAACGCCGCATTCAGATGGGCACCAATGTCACCGAGGGCCTCGGAGCCGGCTCCAAGCCGGAGATCGGCGCTGCCGCGGCCGAGGAGGCCATGGCCGACATCAAGGCCCATCTCGTCGGCTGCCACATGGCGTTCATCACCGCCGGCATGGGCGGCGGCACCGGCACTGGCGCCGCCCCCGTGATCGCGCGCGCTAGCCGCGAGGAGGGCATCCTCACGGTCGGCGTCGTCACCAAGCCGTTCCAGTTCGAAGGCTCGCGCCGCTACCGCGCGGCTGAGGTGGGTATCGAGGAGCTGTCGAAATACGTCGACACGCTGCTCATCATTCCGAACCAGAATCTGTTCCGGGTCGCCAACGAGAAGACCACGTTCACCGACGCCTTCGGCATGGCCGACGACGTGTTGCGGGCCGGCGTCTCGTGCATCACCGATCTGATGGTCAAGGAAGGCCTCATCAATCTCGACTTCGCCGACGTCCGTACCATCATGGCCGGCATGGGCAAGGCGATGATGGGCACCGGCGAATCTAGCGGCGAGCGGCGCGCCATCGAGGCGGCCGAAGCGGCGATCTCCAATCCGCTCCTCGACGATGTGTCGATGAAGGGCGCGAGCGGACTTCTCGTCTCTATCACCGGCGGCAGCGACCTCACCCTTTACGAGGTGGACGAGGCGGCGAGCCGCGTCCGCGCCGAGGCGGACGCCGAAGCCAACATCATCGTCGGCGCCACCTATGACGACGAACTCGACGGCATCATCCGGGTCTCGGTGGTCGCCACCGGCATCGGCCTGCTGGCCGCCGAACGTGAGACCACGGCGGCTATGACGGCCGCGGCCCAGCCGGATCCGGGCCGGTTGACCGAGCGGCTGGCCGGGCTCGCCACGATGCCGGCCGCCCCGGCGCCGCGGGCGGGGCCGACCGAAGCGCCGGTCGACTTGGACGAACCGAGCCTCGACCTCGCCGCCAACGACATCGTGCAGGAGCCGGCGGTTTGGCGTGCGCCGGGTAACGTTACGATCGAGAAGCGTCCGGCCCAAGCCACCGGAATCGCGCTGCCCCGCAATCCGGCACCGGCCAGGCCTGCCGCACCGCAGCAGAACTTCCAGCCAGCCCCGCCTGCCGCCATCAAGCGGCCGGTGCGGCGTATGCCAAGTGTCGAGGACCTGCCCATGGTCGCTCAGAAGGCGATCAAGGCGCAGGCCGGCGAGGCGGCCCCTGCCGGTCTGGCCGAACACAAGCGCAAGGTTGGCTTCCTGGAGCGGCTGGCCAATGTCGGCCGTGGCCGTAAGGGCAACGATGCCGAGATGCCATCCAAGCTCGAGCCGGAATTCGGCCAGCGCCAGGCTCCCGAGGCCCCGCGTGCCGAGTCTTTGCGGGTCCAGGTACCACCGCGCGCTGAAGCGCCGCGGCTCGCTTCGCGGCCCGAAATGCCAGCCCCGCGGGGCGTACACATCGACCGGCCGCGCGAGGCCGTGGCAGCCTCTGCCGCGCCTGTCCGGATTGAGCCGCAGCTCCAGGCCGAGCCCCGGCTGGCCCGGGCCGCCGCGGCGCCGGCTCCGGCAGAATCGTATGCGGATGACGATCTCGAGATCCCCGCGTTTCTGCGTCGCCGGGCGAACTGAGATGTGGCCAGGCGTTAACCAAACCGCCTGGCCGCGGCCTCTGCCGTTGTGAAAAGAATAGCTAAATCAATGTAGTGGGAGGAATTTAGGCCCGTAATACAGTGAAAGAAACCGTGATTTGTAGCCCCTAAGCCCGAAGGTTATGGTTCTTATTATATTGATCGGACGGACCAAAAAGGCACATTGGGCCAGTTACACGGTCGAGTTAAGTGCCAGGGACGCTGATCGATGGGGGGCTCGGGGTTCTCTCCGGGCTGAGTAGGGAACCAGACGACGGCGCGGGGGCCAACGGGGGCCATGAAGGGTTTTATCGGGGCACGTCAAACTACGCTTGCCAGTGAGGTTTCACTGACGGGCACCGGGGTCCACGGCGGGGCACCAGTTTCCATATCTCTTTGTCCGGCTGATGGCGATACCGGTCTACGCTTCCACATTTCCAACGGCGACGCCGACGGGATTGAGATCGCTGCGGATCAGCAGTGGGTCACCGGCGTCACGCTGTGTACCGTCCTTGGCGACGGAAACGGGGCCTCTGTTGCGACCGTCGAGCATCTGCTCGCGGCTCTGCGCGGCCTCGGCGTCGACAATGCGCTGATCGAGATCGATAGCGCGGAAGTGCCGATCATGGACGGCAGTGCCGCGCCTTTCGTTGAGGCGATTGACGAGGTCGGCCTGACCGAGCTCGACGCGCCGCGCCGCTACCTTAAGGTTCTGAAGCCGGTCTGTGTCGAGGATGGCGGCGCCGTTGGCGAGCTGACCCCGCATAACGGCTTCCGTCTGGATGTGGAGATCGGCTTCGAAACGCCGCTGATCGGCACCCAGCAGATTGAGATCGACGTAAATCCCGGCTCGTTCCGCCGGGAATTGGCCCGCGCCCGCACCTTCGGTTTCATGAAGGATGTCGAGCGGCTGTGGGCGGCCGGCCTCGCTCTTGGCGCCTCGCTCGAGAATACCGTGGCCATCGGCGACGATCGCATCATCAACCGCGAAGGTCTGCGCTTCGCCGACGAATTCGTGCGCCACAAGGCTCTCGATGCCGTTGGCGACCTGGCGCTGGCCGGCGCGCCCATTCTCGGCGCTTACCGTTCCCGCCGGGGCGGACATCGGCTGAATGCGCTGGTGCTCAAGGCTCTGTTCGCCGATGTGGACGCCTGGACCATGGTCGAAGCCCCGCGCTACCGTGAGGTTCGCCATGCCGAGCTCAGCCATCGCTTGGCCGCCGCTAGCTTTGCCGCCGACCGAAGCTAAGCCTTTAGACTTTTGCCCGATCGGGTCTGACTGTCGCCGGGCGCACGATGCGTCCGGCCCTTTCGCTATGCGACGCATTTCCGGGTACGAGGTTGTTCGTGCGTCGGCCTGAGCAAAAAAACACCATAATCCGCTAGTTGGGTTCTAGCAGTCCGCGTTAGCGTGGACGAACGGGCGTGATTTCGCGCCAGGGGCAGTATGAGGGGAAGCATGGCCGGTCCGGGAAAGCCGCGTATCGCGCTGCGCCTAAGCGCCGTGCTGGGCATAGCGCTGGCTGCCGCCATGCTTACCGGCTGCGGATCGGTGTTCGGCAAAAAGGCCGAGATCGTCAACAACGACCCGCCGAGTGCGATCTACGGTCAGGCGGAGGCCATGATCAACAAAGGCGACTACGCCGCGGCCGCGCGCCAATACGAGCAGGTCGATATCAATCATCCCTATTCGCAGGAGGCCCGCCGCTCGATCGTTATGGCGTCCTACGCCTATTACAAGGCCGGTCAGTACGACGATGCCGTCTCCGCCGCCGACCGCTATCTGACCCTGCATCCGGGCACGCAGGAATCGGATCTCGCTCAGAACATCATCGGCATGTCCTATTACGATCAGGTGCTCGATCCGAAGCGCGACCAGACGTATGCCCATCGGTCGCTGGCGGCCTATGACACGCTGCTGCAGCGCTATCCCAACTCGCGCTACGCCGCGGAGGCGACCAACCGGACCCGCATTCTGCGCGATCTCATTGCGGCGAATGAGATGACCATCGGCCGCTATTATCTCCGGAAGAACAATTTCCTCGCGGCCATCAACCGCTTTCGCACCGTGGTCACCACGTACCAAACCACCGAGCAGGTGGAAGAGGCCTTGATGCGCCTTACCGAGGCTTATATGGCCTTAGGCATCGTCAACGAGGCCCAGACGGCGGCAGCCGTGCTCGGCCACAACTTTCCGGACAGTAAGTGGTACAAGCACGCCTACAGTCTCCTAGGGAAGCGTGGCCTGGAGCCCCAGCAGCACGAAGGCTCCTGGATCACCAAGACCTGGAAGGGCGACGGCGGGCAAACCTGACGCGCACGCCATGCTAGCCACCCTGTCGATCCGCGACATCGTTCTGATCGACAAGCTCGATCTCGAGTTCGGCCAAGGCCTGTCCGCGCTGACCGGTGAAACCGGCGCCGGCAAATCCATCCTGCTCGATGCCTTTTCGCTCGCCATCGGCGCTCGCGGCGATGCCTCGCTCGTGCGCCGCGGCGCCGAACAGGGCCAGGTCAGCGCCACCTTCGAGCTTGCCCCCGATCACCCGGTGCTGGCGCTGCTCGCCGAGAACGCTATCCCCATCGACGACGGTCTGATCTTGCGGCGGGTGCAGGGCGCCGACGGCAGGAGCCGGGCCTTCATCAACGACACGAATGTCAGCGTGCAGCTGTTGCGGCAGGTGGGCCAGGCCCTGGTCGAGATCCACGGCCAGCACGACGAGCGCGCGTTGCTCGACCCGAGCGGTCACCGCGATCTTGTCGATGCCTTTGGCGGGCTAAGCGCCGACGCTGCTAAGTTGGCCTCGGCCTACGAGGCCTGGCAGGAGGCCGAGGGTGCCCTGGCGCGCCACGAGAGCGAGATCGCCGCCACCCGCGCCAATGCCGACTATGTCAGCCATGCCTTGGAAGAGCTGCGGACGCTTGCGCCTGAGTCGGGCGAGGAGGAGGCCTTGGCCTCCCGCCGCCAGATGATGATGAATGCCGAGAAGATCGCCGGCGAGTTAAATGAAGCTTTGGACGCGCTTGCCGGGGAGGGGACGGCCGGCGCGCGCCTGGCTTCCGCCTTGCGCCGGATCGAGCGTCAGGCGGCCACGGGCGGACCCGCCCTCACGGCCGCGGCGGAGGCTCTGGAGCGCGTCTTGAGCGAGACCAACGCCGCCCGCGACAGGCTGGAGGAGGCGCTGGCCCAGACCGAATTCGAGCCGGCCGATCTGGAACGCGCCGAAGAGCGGCTGTTCGCGCTGCGCGCGCTGGCCCGCAAGCACCGGGTGCAGGTGGACGATCTGGCGGCGCTGACCGAGCGGCTGGAGCGAGAGCTTGCCGCGCTCGACCGCAGCGAGGGCCGGGCCAGTGAGCTCATCAAGGAGGCGCAAGCCGCCCGCGAGGCCTATGAGAAGGCGGCTGGCGAGCTGAGCACAGCGCGCATCAAGGCGGCCAAGCGGCTCGACGCCGAGGTGGCCGCCGAACTGCCGCCGCTTAAGCTCGACAAGGCCCGCTTCGTCACCAATATCGACACGGTAAAGCTGGCCGAAGGTGGGCCCGGCGGCATCGACCGCATCGCCTTCTGGGTCGCCACCAATCCCGGCACCGAGCCCGGCCCTATGATGAAGGTGGCTTCCGGCGGCGAGCTGGCGCGCTTCATCCTGGCGCTGAAAGTGGTGCTGGCCGCGCGCGGATCGGCGCCCACCCTGATCTTCGACGAGGCGGATTCCGGGGTCGGCGGCGCCACCGCCTCAGCCATCGGCGAGCGCCTGGCCGGGCTTGCCGCGAAAGTCCAAGTTCTCGCCGTGACCCATGCGCCGCAAGTGGCAGCACTCGCCGACGGGCATTTGATGATCGCCAAGGAGGCGATGAAAGGCCCCGATGGCGAGATCATGGCGACCCGTGTCACGGTGCTCGAAGGACCGCACCGCCGCGAGGAGATCGCCCGCATGCTGGCGGGGCAGACCATCACCGACGAGGCCCGTGCCGCCGCCGACCGGCTGATGAGCCGGTCCGCGTAAGATTCTGAAATCATGAGCAAGACAAAGGGCAAGAAGGAAGAGGCGCCGCTCGCGGCCAAGCCGGTTGCCGGCCTCGACGAGTCGGAAGCCACACAGGAGTTAGCGCGCCTCGCGGCCGAGATCGCCCATCACGATGCGCTCTATTACCAGAAGGACGCGCCCGAGGTTTCCGATGCCGCTTACGATGCGCTGCGCAAGCGCAACGAGGCCATCGAGGCGCGCTTTCCCGATCTTAAGCGCGCCGACAGCCCGTCGTTGAGGGTGGGCGCCGCTCCGGTCGAGGCCTTCGGCAAGGTGGTCCATCGCGTGCCGATGCTGTCACTCGGCAATGTGTTCGACGAGGAGGGGGTGCGCGACTTTCTCGACCGCATCCGCCGCTTCTTGGGGCTCGATCAGGAAGCGGAGCTCGCCTTCACCGCCGAGCCAAAGATCGACGGCCTGTCCATCACGCTGCGCTATGAGGGAGGCCGCCTCGTCCAGGCCGCGACCCGGGGGGATGGCTATGAGGGCGAGAACGTCACCGCCAATGTCCGCACCATCGGCGATATCCCCGAAAGCATCACTGCGAAGGACTTACCGGAACCGTTCGAAGTGCGCGGCGAGATCTATATGAGCCGCAGCGCCTTCCAGCGCTTGAACGAGCAGCAGGCGAAGGCCGGCGAACGCCTCTTCGCCAATCCGCGCAACGCCGCCGCCGGTTCGCTCCGCCAGCTCGACCCCGCCATCACCGCGTCTAGGCCCTTGGCCTTCTTCGCCTATGGCTGGGGCGAGGCGCCGAAGCTCCCGGCCGAGACCCAGTCCGGGGTCTACGCGGCCCTGAAAGGTTGGGGCTTTCCGCTGAACCCGCTCATCGCGCAGACCAATAGCGCCGCGCAAATGCTCAAGACCTATCGCGAGATCGAGAGCCACCGCCCGGAGCTCGACTACGACATCGACGGCATTGTTTATAAGCTCGACCGGCTCGATCTCCAGGAGCGGCTGGGCTTCGTCTCCCGGTCGCCGCGTTGGGCCATCGCCCATAAATTCCCCGCCGAGCAGGCGACCACCATCCTCAAAGACATCGAGATCCAAGTGGGCCGCACCGGCGCCCTGACGCCCGTGGCCAAGCTCGAGCCCGTGACCGTCGGCGGCGTCGTGGTGCAGAACGCCACCCTGCACAACGAGGATTATATCGCCGGCATCGGCGCCAACGGCGAGACGCTGCGCGAGGGTCGCGATATTCGTGTCGGGGACACCGTCATCGTGCAGCGGGCCGGCGACGTCATCCCGCAAGTGCTCGATGTCGTCTTAGACAAACGCCCTAAGGAGTCGAAACGATTCAAGTTTCCGACCCATTGCCCATCTTGCGGCAGCCTGGCGGTGCGCGAGGTGGACGAGAAGACGGGCAAGCGCGACGTGGTGTGCCGCTGCACCGGCGGGCTCATCTGCCCGGCGCAGCGCGTGGAGCGGCTCAAGCATTTTGTATCGCGTAACGCCTTCGACATTGGAGGCCTCGGCGAGAAGCGCATCCAGGAACTGTATGACGACAACATCATCCAGTCGCCGCCGGACATCTTCACGCTTGAAGAGAAAGACAAGTTCAAGGCGCCCGATGAGAAACTGACCGCGCGGGAAGGCTGGGGCGCTCTTTCGGCGCAGAAGCTGTTCGATGCCATCGAGGCGCGCCGCACCGTCAAACTCGACCGTTTCATCTATGCCCTTGGCATTCGCCATGTGGGCGAGATCACCGGGCGACTGCTCGCTCGCCGCTACGATACGGCGGAGAATTTCATCAATGCCATGCGCGCGGCGAGCGACGATCGGGAAGGGGAGGCCTTCGCCGAGCTCGACAATATCGAGGGCATCGGCCCGGCCGTGGCGGCGGCGCTCGCCAACTTCTTCGCCGAGCCGCACAATGTCACGGTGGTCGAGGACCTGCTGAAAGAGGTGGCACCCACGCCGCTGGAGGCCATCGATCACGCCTCGCCGGTCTCGGGCAAGACCGTGGTGTTCACCGGCACGCTGGAACGCATGTCGCGCCAGGAGGCCAAGGCCCGGGCCGAGCGCCTCGGCGCCAAGGTGTCGGGCTCCGTGTCCAAGAAAACCGACTATGTGGTGGCGGGCTCCGAGGCCGGCTCGAAGCTAAAAAATGCCAAGGACTTAGGGGTCCAGGTCCTCACCGAGGACGAGTGGCTCGCGCTGATCGGCTAGGCCTCACCCATAGCGCAGCTTCATGGTGATGATCGACAGCGCGAGCCCCAGCGTGATGGCGTTGGCGACGATCATCGGCCAGTTCCAGATCATGAAGCCGAACAGCAGCCAGAAAGCGACGCCGGTGGCGAAGGCCACATACATCTGCAGCGAGATGGCCCGCGTTTCCTTGAAGCGGATGATGTGGATCGCCTGGGGCACGAAGGCCACCGTCGTCAGCGTCGCCGCAATGGCCGACACGAAAACTTCCATGCATCGCCCCTCCATTGGGCCAGGGATCGTCATGCCCGGACTTGATCCGGGCATCCACGCCGTTACGGCTCAGCAATTGGACGGGCCATTGGATTGCCGGGTCAAGCCCGGCAATGACGCATTCTGAGGTGGATGCCGCTCCAACCTAGCCGATCGGCGCCGTGGCGTGGCGCAGCCAGGGCCGGTCGTCGCTGACGAGCAGAGGCTCGATCTCGCGCCGAACCCGCGCATGGCAGGCGTTGAGCCAGGCAAGCTCGGTGCGGTCCAGCTGCTTCGGGTCGATGAGCCGGCGGTCGAACGGCACGAGCGTCAGCGTTTCGAAGCCCATCATCTCCCGTTCTCCGCCTTCGATCTTCGCCAGAGGCGTCACCAGGATCAGATTTTCCAGGCGGATGCCGTATTGGCCCTCGCGATAATAACCGGGCTCGTTGGACAGGATCATGCCGGGCTCGAGCGCCACGGTGCCGAGCCGCGACAGGCGCTGCGGGCCTTCATGCACCGACAGATAGCTGCCGACGCCATGGCCGGTGCCGTGGTCGAAGTCGAGGCCAGCTTCCCAGAGGGGCCGCCGGGCATAGGGGTCGAGATCCTGACCGCGCGTGCCTTTCGGGAAGCGCGCCGCGGCGATGGCGATATGGGCTTTTAAGACGATCCCATAGTGGCGCTTCATCTCGGGCGTCGGCTTGCCCACGGCCACGGTGCGGGTGATGTCGGTGGTGCCGTCCACATATTGGCCGCCGGAGTCGATGAGATAGAGCGAGCCTTTGTCGAGGACGCGCTTGGCCTCGTTGGTCGGCCGGTAGTGGACCACCGCGCCGTGGGGCCCTGAGGCCGAGATGGTGTCGAAGCTGATATCCTTGAGCTGGCCGGTCTCGCGGCGGAAATCCTCAAGCCGCATCGCCGCCGACACTTCGTCCACCTTGCCGGTCTCCGCCACCTCGTCGAGCCAGGCGAGGAACCGCGCCATGGCCACGGCGTCGCGTATATGGGCGGCGCGCGCGCCCTTGATCTCGGCCGTGTTCTTGATGGCCTTGGGCATCGTGCAGGGATCGTCGCCGGCGACGAATTTGGCGCCCTCGGCTTCCAGCACGCGCGCGAAGTGCATCGACGCCGACTCTGGGTCGAGCCGCACCTTCGCCTTGTCGGCGGCAAGTGCCTTTAGCTTCCCGTCGAGCTCTTCCGGCTTGGAGACATCGACGAATAGTTTCAACGCATTGCGGATCGTGTCGCCGATCTTGGCTTGCTCCACGTAAAGCGTCGGACGGCCGCTCGCCGGCACGATGGCGAATGCGAGTGTGACAGGCGTGTGCTTGATGTCGCCGCCGCGAATATTGAACAGCCAGCAGATGGAATCCGGCGCGGTTAGCAGTACGGCGTCGTGCCCGGCGGCTGTGAGCTTGGCCTGAACATCGGCGATCTTCTCGCCCACGCTGCGTCCGGCGAATTCCGCCGGGTGGGGATAGACCGGCGCCGCGGAGGGCTTCGGACGCTCCGCGCCCCATTGCGCATCGATGGGGTTCTCCGCCACGGGACTCAGCTTGATGCCGGCGGCGGTCAACGTCTTGGTGAGCCGCTCGATCTCCTTGATCGTGTGCAGCGCCGGGTCGTATCCCACCGTGTTGCCGCGCACCAGCGTCTCGCGCAGCCAGGTCGACGGTTTGGCTTCGGGCACCTGCAGCACCTCGAATACATGGCTGTCGACTTGCTTTTTGGCCTGCAGCGTATAGCGGCCGTCGACGAACAGCGCCGAGCCCCGCTCGGTGATGATGGCGACACCGGCCGAGCCGGTGAAACCGGTGAGCCAGGCGAGCCGCTCCTCGCTCGGGGGCAGAAACTCGTTTTGGTGCTGATCGCTATGGGGAACGAGGAAGCCTTTGAGCCGCCGCGTCTTCAGTTCCCGCAACACTGCCTTGACCCGGTCGCCGCTGGCCGCCGGGGCGCTGGCCTCTTCGAAACTCTGATACATGGCGGCTGTTGTATGCCGAAGCGTCGGCCTCGATCAATCGCGCAAAATGCAAGCGCTGCGACGGCCTAGCACCAGTGTCGCCCATCCATCGAGAATGATGCGCTTTTCCGGGATGAAGCCATGGCTGCAATAGCGCGCCTCGATGGCCCGCGCCTGGTCCGCGGTAAGCCCCGAGAGGATGGCAATGCCGCCGGGCTGGAGGCTTTTGGCCATGGCCGGCGCCAGGCCGAATAGGGGCCGGGCCAGAATATTGGCCAGGATCAGATCGGGCCTGACGCGCCGCAGGGCCTTGTGGGCGAAGCCTTCCGCCACAACCGCGTGCACCTGTTGCGATACACCCGCCTTGCGGGCGTTGTCGGCGGCAATGGCCACGGCGACTGGATCGTTGTCGGTCGCCACCACCGGCCGGTCGAAGGTCCGCGCCGCGGCGATGGCGAGAACGCCGCTGCCGGTGCCGAGATCGAGCACCAGATCGGGGCGGCCGCGCTTGGCCAGTTCATGCAGCGCCAGCAGGCAGCCACGCGTGCTGGCATGGTGAGCGGTGCCGAAGGCGTTGGACGCGTCGATCTCGATGGCGAACCGGCCGCGCGGGATCGTGTCGCGGTCGTGGCTGCCATGAATGACGAAGCGCCCGGCGCGCACGGGCCCGCGCTGGCCCTGCGACAGAGTCACCCAATCTTGGTTGGCCATTTCCTCGAGCCGCAGCTTCGTCACTGCGTCGCCTTCGGCCGCCTTGGCGATCAGCACGGTCAGTGCATCTTCCGGCGGCAGCTCTCCGTAGAGCGCGGAGACTTCGTACTGCCCATTGCCGAGATCGAAATAGCTGACGGAGAGCGCTTGCGGCTCCTCCGTCTCGTCGAGGTCGCGGACGATGCGCCCCGCCGTGTCGGGTGCGGCCTCGACGGTGGCCCGGTAGGTGCGGGCGGCAGGGAGGGAATCGTTCTCTGTGACCATGGCGCCGGGAGCTTAGGGGAGGGCTCCTCATCCGCCAAGAAACGCTTCCCGGCGCGCCTTTACCACCGCACGCTATAGTGTCTCGGTCAGGTAGTCGGCTGCCACTACCACAACGGGATATTGCACCATGACGTAGGGGATGAACGAGATAG
>Ga0307380_10000538_pt1 | contig 59125 bp, 67 predicted proteins | sample UN3MG_FD_202239 | JGI IMG/M metagenome (GOLD analysis project Ga0307380, IMG submission 202239) | Soil microbial communities from Risofladan, Vaasa, Finland - UN-3 | ecosystem: Environmental > Terrestrial > Soil > Coastal area > Acid sulfate soil | place: Finland: Risofladan, Vaasa | collected... | reverse complement strand
ACCCGTCATGGCTCGTGGCCTTGGGGTTGGTCTAGTCCTTCACCCACCTGTAGATGGGGACGCGCCGCACCGGCCCGCCGTCGGGCGGGGCATGCTTGTTGGCCTCCGTCCGCCAACGGCAGAAATGGCTGCCTTCGATACCTCCCTTCAGGAAGCACCAGCGGCAGCGTAGCCGCTTGTCCGTGACGTTGGGGTTGTCCCCTCGGCCCTCGGCCCTTGCGATCTCGTCTACCTGATCGGCGCGCATCGCCACGAGGCGATACCCGACGATCTCTCGTCGGAAGCCCTCACGGGCGTTGGGGTTGTGGTTCTTGTTTTGGTTCGGGGTTGAGTTGCTCATGTACCAGTTTCCGTTGATGGAAACTGGTCACGGCGGACCCCGGACGAACGAGAAGCTCACGGCGGATACCCTAGAGGACAGGCTGAATGGAGTCAAGCTCTGGCGAAGGCTTTGCCACGGGAGCCAGCGCGGGAGCAGCGACGAGGGGGACACTCTCGACCACATCGATCGAGATCGGTTCCCTCCGACCCACATTCGCCATCTCCTCGGCGGGGGCAAGAGTGCCGAAGATCAGGTCGAAGGCAGGAATTCCGACGTTGAAATTCCACTTCCGCATGACCCTCGGGTCGTGGTGAAGCTGGTGGTGACGCTTCATCCACTGGTAGGCACGGGACCGAAGCACAGGCTTCTCCATCCAAGCCTCGGGGAAATGGAAGGACAGATGCACAACCTCGGTCCACAGCCCGTACAGCGCGAGGGCGGCGCCCGCGAGAGCGGCCTCGTGCGGGCCCACGACCGACCACACCACACCGAAGCCCAGGGCGAACACCCCGAACGAGAACACCGCCACGTTGGCGCTGTGGACGATGTAGAGCACGTCGATGCCCCTCTCCATTGGCATCGCCCGTTCCGTGAAGTAGCGATGGTGCATGATCGTGTGGTTTCGGAAGAAACCCTTTGTCAGCTTCCACCGTCGGTGCATGGGAAAGCGATGAAGCAGGTACTCAACTAGGTTGCCGGCGAACAGTGCGAGGGCAAAAGCCAACCACGCCGTCCACGGAACGGGCCCCGCCGGCCGAAGCCAAAGTGCCGCAATGCCCATCCCGCACAAGCCCCCCAAAGTCCACATCAGATGCAACGCTGGGGAGTACCAGTGCGGAACGTTCGACGCCAAACGTTCTACACGAGGATCCCTCATGTAATTGAGAATGCCGCACCTTCTTCCAGTGCGCAAAGATCTGCGCGCTAAAGATCAGGTCCAAAGCGAATAAGGGTCGCTGTCATCCGGCTCCGGCTCCGGCTCCGGCTCCTCCGCCTTAACGAGTAGCCGCTTCACCGCCGTGTACGCCTTCGCCAGAGGTTTGCCTTCGGGAAGCTGCTCTACAAGATTTGCGAGTGCTCCGCGAAGGTCGTCAGGTAACTCAATCTTGGGTTTGGGCGGGAGCTTGAGTTTCCCCTCCAAAATCTCGGCAACGAACGCCGGGTCCGCCGAGTCCAGATCGAGGATGTGGTGATGGTGGGGGCTCCCCTCTGAAATCCGTGAAGTGTCAATGTCAAAGCCCCCGAACGCACGTTTCCGTAAATCTCGGACTCTGGAATCTCCCGCAGACCCGCACCTCGCCCTAAGCTCGTCGGTGGTGTGGTGTTTCCCGTCGAGCAAAATGCCAAGCACCTTGGCAAGCTGGCCCTTGAGGCGAGCAAAATCGTGCTCGGGGTCATAGGTGCGCCCGTCGAATTTCCACTTCACTCCTCAAACTCCAATTCGTATTCCTTGCCGCACTTCGGACACTCAACCATGTCCTCCTCGTTGGGCTCATAGGCCGTCATGTCCCATGAGCACCCGTAGTCCTCTGTCCAGCGGTGCCCGCATGGGCACTGGTACGCATATACCACCTTGGGCGTGCCCTTGATCGTCTTACCAGGGGTCACGCTCGACCCGCCTCTCCTTGTCCACGACAGACCACGACGACTCCCCCGTGCTGTGGACCAGCTTGCGCTGCGCGAGGAGGTAGGAGTCTATAAGCTCGCCGATCACCGAGCACCTCCCGTGAAGCAGGAGGTGTCGAGAGGCACCTCGATCTGAGACAGCTTCGCCATGCGCCGCCGGAGCAGGCGGCTCACGGATTTCACGATGGGGTGGTGCCGCTGGTGGGCAACGATCAGGTACGCACCGTCGTCTCGACGGAGCGTACTGACTCCGAGATCGCCCACGTTCACCCGCATCGCGGGTTCGTCCACGAGACACGCGAGCTTGCAAACCGAATCGAGGAGGCCATAGAGCTTCACGTCCCCCGCGCTCGATGCCGACCTCCGAGAGTGCCGGTAGACCTGGGCCGCCACGACCCCTGGGGTGGTGGTCAGAGAGAGCACGGTCTCATCACTGCCCCGCATGTTGCCCTCCCTTGAAGCCGTCGAAAATGTAGCCCTTGTCCTCGCCGTCCTCGATCAATCGAATCGAGGTGTTGAGCGGGTTCGGCTCCTGGTGCATCCACTCCCACGGCTTGTGCAGCCACATCGTCACGAAGGCGCGGTTGGTCGTGCCGTGCCCGACGACCACGATGTTCTCGATGCCGTGCCGGGCAGCGTCGCGGTGGAAGGTGCCGAACGACTGGTGGACCCGCTGGCAAACTTCAAAGCGGGACTCTCCCTGCGGCATCTTGGGCCACATTTTGCCCTCAAACGCGCGACACTTCTGGTAGTAGGCGTGCTCCTTCGGGAACTGCTTCTCGCGCTCGTCGTCGTTGAGCCCATCGAACAGGCCGAACTGCTGCTCAGCCAAGAGCATGTGCTCGCGCTTGTCGTAGAACCAGGAGTCCCCGGGCTTGCGGATCGAATGATGGAGGGTGTCACTCCCACTCTTCTCGGGGATCCGGTATTCAGTCGGAATGCCGTCGTTCAGTTGCGGCAGGAGGCAGGTCTCCTCCAGGCCGGCTGCGGTCTGACGCGTGCGCATGTAGGGGCTGTGCCAAAGGCGAACCTTCGGGATGGTCCGAGGCGCTCCCGCCGAGAACGGACTGACCAGGGAGTCATGGAGGTGTACGGCCAAAGCCGTCCCAGCGGCCTTCGCCTGCTCATGGCCGGCGTCGGTCAATTCGATCGCGTGGTCGGCGACGCGCTGGTTGACGGTCCAATCGGCATTGGACTGAGACTGACCATGACGGACGAGATAGATCCTCATACCCCTGCTTACGCCAAACCGGCCTACTACGAAGCCGGAAACAGATCGAGAATGTTGCCTCCGGGCAGCGCGGTGCCTCGCGTGCGCTGCCATTTCCACGATTTGCGGGCCTCTGGAGGAAGCTCACCGTTGGCCTCCATGTAGTCCTCCATGAATTTGATCGCCCCCGCGTTGACGTAGCCTCCGCCCTTCAGCGGCGGGTAGCCCTCAGCCTCGTACTTCTGGCTCATCTTGAGCATCTCGTGGTCCCGCCTCCACTTCGCCAGGATGGAAGCAGCCGCCACGGACACGTAATGCACGTCTGCCTTGTTCTCGGCCCTCAGACCGGGCCAGAAGGCACGGAGAGGGCCGAAGAGACCCTCGCCGTCGCAGACTATGAAGTCGCCAGGGCCCGCCCCTACGGCTCTCAGGAGCTTCTCAGCCATGTGCCGCTCCAACTCGTTCAGCGACCGCCTCTCGACCCAATCGTCCACCTTCTCGGGCTCGGCGATCTCGACCGCCCAGGTATCGGATAGACCGATGATTTTGTCGCGTAGTGCGGCCCGCTTGGCGTGGCCTTTGGCCCCGCTGCCGAATTTCTTGGAGTCAGTGATCCCAAGCTCCTTGAATTCGATCACCTTCTCCGGGGCGATCACGCAGATGCCCAGGACCATCGGCCCGAGCACAGGCCCGCGACCCGCTTCATCGATCCCGATCAACATGGCCCACTGTACCGTCAGAGGTCGAACAGGGTGGCGTCTCGGATCGCCATGTGCATCCGGGTCAACCCGGCCTCGTGATCTCGCGTGTAGTGCCCTCGCGTGTTGCAGGCAGCGTTCACAAACCAAGTCCCGCGGCTGAAGACCCGCCCGAACCCCTCGTGGACGTGGCCGAAACAGTGGAGCCTGGGCCGAAGGTGTTTCACCCGCTCGGCCAAGATCTCGCACCCGAGGGAGGTGTACGGCTACACGAGCGAAGCCAAGTGACAAGCCATGATGTGGAGAGTCCCCGTGCTGACCCTCCCAGGCTCCGCAATGGTCTTGCTCAACGCCGCATGCTTCGTCTCGCAATAGCCGTTGGGAATGTCGTGCGGGTCCGTCCCGACCTTCCATGGGCACTTGGCGCATTGTCGTCTGGGCTTCACAACGCGTCATGGAGATTTCTTGATAGCCCCACCCCACGCGGACTCCCCCTGAACGATAACGCGGTCGGCCAACCGCTTGGAGGCCCAGGTGCGCAGGGCGTCGCTACTGGTGACCGATCCAACATACGCGCCGCTCACGATGGGTGCCTTGAATCGCTCGGCCGCTACCTTGGCCAACTCGGCGTACAAGCGGATGCCGTACCCGAGGTTGAGTAGGTCGTCGTCCAGGCGGACGTTGAGCACCACGCAGGGCTTCCTGAAATACACCCTAGTGACCGTCTCCAAAGCCTGAAGGTCGGCGTACACCCGGCTGCGCTCGCTCATGGGCGTCACCAACGACCCGAGGATCTGCCCACGCTGCCGCTCTCGGTCATCACCCAGGTACAGCCAGATGTGGCCCTCTGTAAAACGAAGCTCGTTGATCTTCAGTCTACTCATCGTTTCCTACTTTCGCTTTGCCTGCGTGATAGTCCTCAGCCGTGAGCAGAAACACCGCCCACTTGAGGTACTCGGCCCGTGTCGCTGAGAATTGCCAGCCGCATCACTCACTCCCAAACGGTCCGGTCGAATTCACGAGTTCGTCCCAACAGTCGGACAGCGCCCCGAACAAAGGCTTCGGGGGGTCCACCGGGTCAACCCAGATCCAGTCGCCGTCACACTTGTCGGGCTCCATGACCTTGGGCACGCCCCCGATGTACTCGGCGACGAAGAACAGGGTGATGTACTGCTTGCCTTCGACAAAGTTGGCGTTCGCGTAGGGCAGGTAGCGGTAGGGCTCGCAGTAGCCGACCTCCAGCCCGGTCTCCTCCAAGACCTCGCGCCGGCACGCGGCCTCGGGCGTATCTCCGAAATCAATGTGGCCGCCTGGGAACGACCATGTGCCCGGCCCGTGCGAACCCTTGCGCTTGTGCATGAGCCACTTGCCGTCACGGCTGATCAGGACGGCAACACCGACCCGCACGATGGGTTCCTTCAGTTCGGCGAGGGCGGCGTCGATCATCGCGTTGTCCTCGTCGTTGAGCCGCTCGCCCCCATTGACGCAGGAGCGGAGGAAGGAAATGGCTTGGATCGGGGTGAGCTTATTCATCAGGGCTTCCGTCTTTTTTCCAGCAGGTTTCGGAGCAGTACGTGGGCGAGAGAATCACCATCCGCTGCGCAGGCTCCACCATCGCGCACCATCGGCACACGTGCTCGTCGCAAACCGAACACTGCCATGTCACATCGAGGCATGAACCTCCGACGCGAACGCAGTGGCCGTCGTCAAGCTCCATGTTCTCCAAGAAGTAGGTCATGCGGCGGGCGCAGATCGAGCAGCGGCCAGCCAGCCCCAACGTGAAGCGCCTGCCGGCGTCACGTAACCCGGCCTCCAACGCGTCAGCAATGAGGGCAAGGGCCTCCATCTGCTCCTCGGGCACGAGGTCGCCCTCGATGGCCGCGACAAACCGCTCCTTGAACGTCGGGCCCTCCAGGTGGTTCAGCGCCCAGGCATGTCGAGGATGCTCAGTTCCCCACGCCTCGCGCCGCTCGGCTTTGCGAGCGGCGATGTTGGGCGGGTCAGTGAAAGAGGGCTTCACACCCCTACTTACGCCAACGCGACGCCTACAGAAACTCAGCCGAGCCCGCGGCGGTGAAATAGGCCGCCTCGCTCATGCCTGTGCCCATGTAACCTTCGTCCTCGTCGTCAAACTCTCCTGCGGCGCAGCGGCGTTCGTAGTCGGCGACCGCGGCCTCGATGTCGGCGTCAGAGAGGGGGGTGGGGATGAGAGTCATGTCGCTCATGTCTCTTACACGTTCGACCCCTTCAGATCGAAACCGCGCCCTATGCGCCTGATTTGACGTGGCCCCAGTGGAGGAGGTCGTAGACGGCCTTCGTCACGGCCGGCTTCTGATCGATGTTCGCGTGGGTGCCCTTGACCACAATGTTCTCGGCCGGCGGGCCAAGGCGGTAGCCCGAGCGGGGCCCGTACTGGTGGACATTGCGGGCGAAACCGATCTCGGGGATCTGTTTGATCTTCTTCTGCATCTTGTGGAGAACATAGCTGGGGTCCACCGTCACAAGGCCCACGTTGGCGAAGCGATCGAGCTTCTCCGCGGACGCGAGCTTCCACAGAAGGCGGCAACACCAGTGCCCACCGTAGGATTTGCCCGCAAGCAACAACGTGTCGTGGTCCTTCGACTCACGAAGGATGCGCTTGTAGAGCTTCGCAAATTTGAAGGCACCTGCTCCTCCGCGTCCGCGGAGGACTTCGACATGGGAGCGGTAGGGGAGGTGATCAAGTACACCCTCCACAACCTCCGTCATGTCTACCTCGTCCTTGCGCGCGCCAAGGAGTCCGTTAAGGGCTACGACCAGCATGATACTGATCGGATCTGTATAGGCTCAATCGTCGGCGGGATCGAGCACCTTGTACGTGATCGGACACGTCTCTTCGCAGACTGCCCACGCCCCCATGCCTCCACCGGCCAACCCGTAGCCTTGGAGCATCCCCTTGCCGCAGGTTGGGCAAGCGTCTGGCAACGTTTCAACGATCTGTGTCCCCTCTTTCGGCGCCGAGGTGCTCACGTGCGAGTAGCTCTGCTCGATGATGGGAAGGCCGCAGTGTTCAAGCGTGAGTCGGTGGAATTCCTCGGCCGTGTACGAGCGCAAGCCGTCCTCGTGCAACAGCCACATCGCCTTGAGCCCCATCTTGAGAATCAGGCGCGAGCAGTAGGGGCAGGAGGGAGGCCCACTCGGGACCGCGACGCCCCCCACCACCTTGACGTGGAGCATCTCAAACTCGTCAAGACGGGTCGGGGCGGGGGGTCGCGCCGGCTCCTGACCGATCAGGTTGAGCAAGGCGCTGGCCTCGGCGTGCACACACAGCTTGTTGCAGTTTGCCCGGCACGCCTCGGAGCCGTCACACGCCATCGGCCACGGGGGCTCGTTGGTCCCAACGCTGTACTCGCCCGGATCCTCAAACTTGGTCCGGTCGCGCAGGAACACGACCACGCCGCGCTTCGATTTTGCGCAGGGACTCTGTGCGCCGACAAGCGTGGCATGCCTCAGCGCGTCTTGTTCTGTGAAGCTCATGCGCTGCCCCTTCCCCCAGCCTCGACGGCCTTCTTCTTCTCGACCAAGAGCGCGGTGACGGCCTCAAGCGCATCGGGAAACATGCGGTCAGCTTCGCTGCCATCGAGGCGGACAAGGACGTAAAGGGGCTCTGCGTTGAGCACGTTGACGCGGAGGACCGGCGTGATCCCGCTCTCCACGAGTAAGGCCAAGGCTCGGTCACGCTGCCGGTCGGATTCGTCCTTCTCTCGACGCAGCGCGAGCAGGTCGCCCTCCCGTTCGGACAGCCTCTCCTCCAACCTTTCCTCTACTCGCCGTTCAATCAGGGATTCTAGTTCACGATCCATGTTCTTCCTTGCCTGCCCAGTGCTCGGGCCACTTGTTCAATTCAAAGGGCCGCACGAAGACGTGGCGATGGTGCTGGCCCTCGTTGGCCTTGACCGCAGCGGCCATCTTGTCCGCACGGCTCTCGTCGTCGGTGACGGCCACGATGGCGTCGTTCAGTTGGATCGCGTAGACGGTCATTTCGTACCTAAGATCTTCTTGAGAGGCACCGTTCCAATGGTCCGGCCCTTCTCCGAAACCGTGAACAGCGATTTCCGGCCGTCAAATTCAGCCTTCCTCCCGTTGCCGAGGAACCAAATATCGCCATCGTCCCACTCGTTCGCGGAGGCTATGAGTTTGACCATGTGATCGGGAATCAAGGGGTCCATATCGCCATCGCTTTCAACACGGCAAGGTGGGCGTCCGACTCGATCGGGTCCACGACGGCGCCGTAGTGTTCGTACTGCTTGAGCATGCAGGAGTCACAACCCCCGCAGAGGTCGCCCATCTCCCGGGCGTTGCAACTCACGTCGTCATCGAGCCACGTCTGCATCGTCCCGTCATCGTCGCGGACCACGTACCTCACGAGATCCTCCAGAAGCGAGCCGTCGCGCCTTCGCAGGCAGAGCAGTGGTAGTCACCCGTCACGTGGTCGATGTACTTGTCCTGCATCCCGTGAAGGCAGCCCGTCGAACCGGCGAATTCGGCGGCCGGCGTCGGCTTGAACGTCGGGGCGTCCAGCCACATCGACTCGGGCCGGGCCCACACCGTTCCTGCCGGACGATCAGATCGCCGATACAAGATCAGAGCTTCACCCGACTCGGAATGCGTCGCACGCCCGACCACATCGTACTCCTGGCCCTTGAAATGCTGCCAGCGCTGGCCCTCTGCAACGCCATCGTAGGCCCAACGCCAGCGGTGGCAACCATCAAGGTCGCCACACGCAGAGCAGAACGCGGTCTGGTGCATCGAGTGGAGGTGAGGCTCGCTCATCGCCCCTACTTACGCCAAATCAATTCCACATTGAACAGAGAGTCCAGCCCATCTCCTTGTCGCCGTCGATCTCCAGCTTCTCCATGACCGCGCGGAGCCGGGCAGGCCAGTCGCCGTTGTTCTCGGCCATGTCCATCTCCCGAGGGTTGATCCTCTGCGGGTAGCCCCGGTTCGCGGTCTGCTGCGACTCGGAGATCACGAGCATGTACATCGGGTAATCGCCGGAGCAGTGGGTCAGGAATTCGACGCCCAGACCGGCCAGCGCGGCCTTCTTCTTGTCGTAGTAGGCGCCGGCACGGGCCCTGACAGCCTCGTATTCAGGGCTTCCGCGCTCCCCCCACTCCACATCGCCAAAGGGCTCGATCCCGCACAAGGCGAAGGCGAGGTAGTCGTCATCCCACGGATCGTCAAAACCCGCGGCTTCAGCGGCTTCCTCCCAAGGGCACCCCTCGCCCTCTTCAAATTGAATTCCGTAGGAAATGATGCCGTTGGTACTTTGTCCCATACGCGGTTACGACAGGTCGCTCAGATCCGAAACCGGATCCGATCGTCGGCGGGTTCGGGCTTGGGGACAACCTCTTGCCGGACCCAGGACCCGTCGTCGCACTGGCCCACAATCCAGATGGAGGCATCGATCGGCCGGATGACGAACAAAGGCACATCCCACAGTCGGGCGTATAGGTCCGCTTTCAACTTGGCAGCGATGGTCTCGATCTCCAGTACGTCACGGCCAAACACACGCATGTCCGCAAAGGTGCGTGCGCCCATGACCATGCCCCGCACGGTGGCGGCGGAAGCTACGACCCCAAGCGGGTCGCGGAGGTCCTCGGGGCACACCGGGTATCCAACCTCGATCCGCGAAGACACAAGCGGGGCACCGAACGCCGCAGCTTTGAGGATGGCACCCAGGTCTTGGGTCTCGCGGGTGAGGCGACCGAATTTCTCCCTGACGGTGTTGGGCTCCGTCTCCCGTTGGCGGGCAAGGTGGTAGGCGACCACGGCCTGCGAGATGTTAAGCTGGTCTGCAATTTCGACCTGCGTGTACTGCCCCATCGAATACAGGGTCGTGATCATGGCCGACCTTTGATCCTGAAAGGCTTCCCGCTTCGCCTTCGCCTCTTCGGAGGTTTGGAGGTGAGGCGTGACCATCTCAACCGGGATGCCCAAATCCTTGGCGATCTGCTCGGGTGTCGAGCCACCCGCCGACCACCGCGCGACCGAATCGATCCAGATGCCGGTCTCCAGATCGTGATCAGGGCAGCCGCCGTTCTCGCACTCAAGGATGGTCGTGGCTGTGCAACTCATGTCTGGATTGTACCTGTCAGGCGCGCAGCCGAACGCCCTCGATGGCTGAGAGGGCAGAATGGGGGTCGTATCCGTACCCGATCTGCACGTTGACCATCGGCTTCGTCTTGGAGGTGTACACACACGCGGTCAGGTCGGGCGGGAGGGTGCCCGTCAGGTACTTGGGGAACACCCGCTCGATCCACCGCAGCGTCGTCGCAGTGGATTTCAAGTAGGCCGTCGTCACGTTGATGATGAGTAAGAAATGCGACGCCTGGGCTTGCCGAGCTACCGCAAAATCCCCGAGGATCTCCAGAGCCTCCTCCAAGGGCGCGCCGGGGGTGTGGAACCCATCGTAGTTGAGCACCCCTGCATTTTGTAGGCAGGTGTCCCGAGACATGACGAGGTTGATCAGATCTCCTTCCACCCAGGACGCACGGCGACCGGAATGGATCCTGCGACACTCGGCAAGGATGGAGGAGTTGCGCTCGACACCGATCATCTGTGCGCGTCGAGAGAGAGCCGACTCGATCAGGTCGAGCGTCGGGCACTCGACCCCGGCAAGCTCGACCCAATCATCGACCAGCTTGCCCCTGTGTGGGGGACAAAGGACATAACTGCGTTGCGCTGCTCTGAGGTTCGCAACGCGCGTCTCTTGCTTGGACGCGTTGTTAGTGAAGTTGGACCTCATTTGGGCAGCCCCATTTCGTCGCAGAGCTTGCGGAGGGAGGAACCCCGTGCGCGTAGCCACGCATCAATGTTTGCCAGATCCTTCGATTTAGGGCGGCGACCGTGCTTGCCAAAGAAATCCCGAACCTCGGCCATAGCGGACCCCATCGTCCGTTTCCCGTCTGGAAACCCCATCTCGTCGCACAACGCGGTCAGGGTCATGCCGTTCGATCGCAACCGATGGGTCAAGGAGCGCACCTCCTTCCACTTCGGGCGACGGCCGTGCTTGTCAAAGAAATCCCGAACCTCGGTTCTGGCGGACTCCATCGGAAGCCCCATTTCTTCGCACAATTTAGGGACGGAGGTATGCCTTCGCTTCAACCACTCGTTTGCCGTGTTCATACCCTTCTTCGTAGGGCATTGCCCATGTCGGTCGAAGAATTCTCGAATCTCCTTCCTCGTAGACTCCATCGTCCTTCCTTCCTCTGGAAACCCCATCTCGTCACACAGATCAGACAAGGACGTGTGTTGGTCCCTCAACCATCTCGCCAAGGTTGGTCTCTCCGCCCACTTAGGGCGACGGTCATGCTTGTCAAAGAATTCCCGAACCTCGATCCTAGTGGACTCCATCGTCCGTCCCCCATCTGGAAGCCCCATCTCGTCACACAACGCTGTCAGGGGAGTCATGTGGTTCGATCGCAACCACGCGTATAAGGCTGGGACTTCCTTCGATTTAGGGCGACGGCCGTGCTTGTCGAAGAATTCCCGAACCTCGGCTCTGGCGGACGCCATCGTTCTCGACAGGTGGTAGACGAGGGAGTCTCCCGGCAGCCCCATTTCTTCGCACAACGCGGACAGGGAAGAACCGTGTCGCGTCAGCCACGCGCCCTGAACGGTAAGATCTTTCGTCGTCGGGCGACAGCCGTGCTTGTCGAAGAATTCCCGAATCTCCGCCATCGTTGACTCCATTGTTCGTTTCTCGCTTGGAAGCCCCATCTCGTCGCACAGCTTGGAGATGGACGAACGATGCTGTCGCCTCAACCACTGATTTGCGGGGTCCATATCAATCTTCGTCGGGCGACTGCCGTGCTTGTCGAAGAATTCCCGAATCTCCGCCATCGTTGAATCCATTGTCCGCAGACGTGCGGAGAGGCGTCGAGAAATGTCCTTGATCGTCTCGCCTGTGAACATACCGATCATCGCTAACACGCCTTCCTCGAAAGTGACCTCAAGGTCGCGGTACTGCGCAAGCACATCATCAAAGGCCGCACTGAGCGCTGGGGCGATCGGGTCTTGCGCGTTACGGATTCGTTGAGTGATTGCCCGTCGGATTTCCTTCTCGGGCACCCCGACTTGAACCGCAAGCTGGATCCGCACTGCGAGGTCGTGCCCTTGCGCGAGGATCTGCTCGATCGTTGCCTTCCTTGACAACTTGGCTTTCGCCATCGCCATCTTGCCCTCGTCAGGCACAACCTCGCCAGACTGGCGACTGCCCTCGTCACCCAGGGAGTCGGACAAACCCTTCCTGAGCGCAGAGATGACCCGTGCGATCCGCGTGTACGCCTTCGCCGTGCTGTGGTCGTGGAGAAAACACGCGCTCAACAGCGCGGCACGCTTGTGGGCCTTCATAGCGTTGTCTCCAATACCTTCCGGCCGAGGGCAGAAGAACACGATAACAGCGTGGTCGGGGTGGGGGTGGCCTACGATATGATGCTTCGGACGGAAGGTCCGCCCCCACCTCTGAACGATCAAGGGGAAACTGCCGGGAAAACCAACAGCATAAAGGTGACTACACAGCGGCCAATCCGTCCCTTCATCGAACCGCTTGCAGGCGAGGATCACGTCAACCGTTGAATCCTCGATTTTTGAGACATTTCGCTCATGGTCAAGCACGGCCCGAAGCCGGGCCTGTGCGCCCTTCCCCGTGCCTACCGCGTTGACCACCCGAGCGCCTTTGCGCTCAAACGCCTTCTGAAGTTTGGAGGCCCACACCTTTGATTTCCACTGTGGAACGACCACGACGAGCTTCGGCTTTCCGTCCTTTTCCCACCGCTTGACGATCGCCGCAGTCGCATTCCCCTTGATCTGAGCAGGGGCCGACTGACCGTTCAACTCCTTGCGGTTCTTCACGGTGTAGCCGGGCAACCGCTCCGCCACCATGATCATGTTCGGAGGGACAAGCGGGTTGCCTTCCGAGTCGGTGTCGAGTGCGTGTTCGGCGATCGTCTTGACGTACCGGGGCTGACCCGGTTTGAAAACGTCTCGCCCGTCGTGACGGTAGGGCGTTGCCGTGATCTTGAGCACCTGACCCCCGAGCGCGACCCACCTGCGCTCCAACTCGTACAATTTCGTGACCCCCTCGCCCGCGTGCTGGGCTTCGTCAATCGACAAGCAGCAGCCCGTGAGATCAGGGTCTCCATCGAGAGCATTGATCATCATCTGATAGGAGCACGTCGCCCCAAACCACTGCGAACGCTTCTTCGCGTGGAGCATCCCCCGGATCCGATGCGTTGTGGTGCTTTGTCCGGGGAGCCATGTTGTAGGCCCGATCGTGAAAGTGCCCTCGCCGGGCACGACAAGCGTGGCCGGTTCCCTGAACCCATCTTGGATGTGGTTCTGCGGGACCACCACAAAAAGGGCCCTCACCCCGCGCCGTCCGCCGCCCCCCTCCTCCTTGAAGCGGGCAGCTACCGATTTAACGATGGTCGTCTTGCCCGACCCGGTAGGGCTCACAAGCCCGAAAACCGGATCCCCCGCCGCCCAGAAGGAATAAAGGGCCCGGTGGGCCTCAACCTGCGATGAATAGAGCGTTTTGCGAGGAGGTTGCCTGTCCACACCCTTCCTTACGACAAACACGACAAGATCGAAACCTTCACCCGACGATGCAAAGGTCGTTCCCCGCTTGTGGCGCCGGGAGTTTTACCCGGGTCCGTAACGAAACCAAAGTCCCCAATTCAAGTGCCCGATCCGAGCCGCCTACACAGGTCGTACAACTGGACTCAGCGCCGAAACACGAGCACCGGCTCCGACGCGTTTTTCCGGTTCAGCGAGGCCAGGGGCATCCTCAACGTTTCGGTGTGAAGAAACCCAACCTCTGTCGCCACCTCCACGACCTTGCTCGGCAAATCGATCACCTGCTTCCGCTTGCGGATCGGGGCCACGTTCAAGGCGAGGACCGGCGCAGCTTTGAGCGCCGTCTCGATGACTGGACGAAGGAACCCCTCAACCCAGGCGTCGAAGTTCTCGTAGAGCCGGAACGATTGCGAGGGGCTCACGCCGTAGTGTTCCACGTCGAAGTACGGGGGGGAGGTAAACACGAAATCCACCTCTGGCGGATCGAATTCTTCGGCAGGCGAATGAACAAGGGATGCCTGGGCTCCCAACGCCTTGGCAATCTCCCGGTTTCCCTCCACCGTTGCAAATTCCACATCCGTGCCGAGGTACTCAACACCCGCCGTCACGGCGCCCATTAGGCGGCCACCCCATCCCGCACAAGGGTCCCACACCTTGCCTCCTGGTTTGCAATAGGTGGTGTAGAGGTGCTTAGCGACCACGGGCCGGAACACACCGGGTGTCCGGTACTGCATCGTCAACGCACGCAGGACACGATGGGGCAGGACAGGATCACCGTGGCTCAGTTGGAACCGCACGGCCGAGGTCAACGCCTTGTCGTCGTGCCACTTTTCATACGCGGTGTCGCGTCCCCTGTAAGAGCTTCGATACCGATGCGGAAAAAAGGAGGCGCAGGCTTGCGTACCCCTCCACGATTGCGGACCAATCGCCCCATCCACGCAGGTTGTTTGCAGAGCAGCCAGCTTCCCACGCTCCGTCGCCATCCGATCCTCTGCCCAGGGCTCGGGCGTGGGGAAGCCGAGATTTCGCAACACCTCCACCACATGTTCAACCTGGGTGTCCTGCCCCTCTTGAGGCAGGTTCGACCAAGCCTTGTGGTCAATGTTCGCCAACACCTCCTCGGCCGCCCTGAGCGAGTACGAACGACGTGGGCGGCCCATCCTCTTGGGGGCACCCTCGTTATGGATGCGCCGATGGACGGTGGACCGACCGACCCCGTACAGGTCGGAGATCTCCGACACGCTCATGTTGCCATCGTACAATTCACGCGCCGTCTCCGGGGTCAGCTTCCGTGCATTCTTGTCTTGTTCCCGGCGCTCACTCTCGCGGGGCCGCTTGTACTCCATGCACTCGTGCAGGTGGGGCCCCACCATGTCAAAGAACACCTCCGACTGACCCGGGAAGTCGATACTGATCGTGGACCCCTCCTCGTGAAGAACCGGCTTAAGGCCGAGCTTTCGCAGCGCTCTGAACGCACGCTTCCGGCTCAAGTCATCGAGCCCAAACGTGATGCGAGGGTGGAATCGGTTGCTGAGGGTGCCATCGTCCATGAACCAAACCGCCAACACAAAGGGCGTGATCAGATCGGGCAATGAAGCCGGGAACACACGCCCCTCTCCGGTGTAGAACAGGTCGTAGTAAGGCCGGAGCGCCGTACAGGTTTGCGTGGTGAAGTACCGGGTCTGATAGACCTTCCCGTCCTTGACCTTCGTGGCGTCGGCCACCGTGGACGTGAAGGGCTGTAGAAGCTCTGCCTTCCACTCAGTGTAGGCCGCCTGCTTCATACTGTGGCCCTCCGTAAACCGGGCTGTGCGATGGCTCGGGGCACTCATGGACCCGTCACCGAGCAGGGAGCCGACCAGTAGCTCGCACTGCTTGGGGGTCAGGGCGGGTAGCTGGAGAGCCTTGCGGCCCGTCTTGCCCAACGTCTCGATGCCCCACTTGCGTCGTCTCCTGCTGATCGATGCTTGGGTCGTGGAGTACAGCTTGGCGATCTGAGTGAGGGTCAGCAGATCGATCAGGTACAACTGCCGCAGATCGGCTTCTGTGAGGTCTTGAAGAGTTTTCGTCCCGTTCCCAGACATGCGCAACACACCCATACCCCGATAGCGTCCCATGGGCAACCCGTGCCCAGCAGAAACATCCAGGTATAGAAGTGTTGGGGATTTAGAAACGAAGGGACAAAAACGAAGAAAACCCCGAGGCCGAAGCCTCGGGGTTTTCTGTAAACCGTGTCCTACGGCCCGCTACTAGCGGGTAATCGTCAGACGGGTCAGACCGCGGGGGTTGTACGCCCCGATGCCAAGGTTCTCGAAAACCGAGAACCCAATGGTCCGCGCACGCGGATCATCAGCCGACAGGACCGTTAGTTCCGTACGAACTGGAATCCGGCCAAACATCTCGGGTTCGCAGCACACGTAGACCGTGCCCACGGGAACGAGACGGCTCGTGATGATCTGGGCGCCCCAAAGGGTAGCTTGCAGACCAGTCTTGAGCAGAGTCGCTTGCGACTCAATGTCCAGAATGTCCCGACCAAACTTACGAATGTCGGCGTAGTCCCGTGCGTTCATGTACACGCGAGCGACCCGGAGGTCGTGGCGCTCGATGAGAGCAAAGGCGTCGGCCAGCACCGCACCGGAGATCGGAGCGACCACCGGAATGTCTGGGTTGAGCCCACCAGGCAGCGAGTCGAAGCCGACCGTTGCGATGGCGTCAAGGATAGCGAAGACGCGCTCGTCTTCGGCAGCCTGAATCTGCGCACGTGCGAGATCCTGGGCGCGCTCGATGAGATCGAAGCGACGCTCCTTGATCTGAGTGAGAGGGATCTCCGGGTTGGAGGCGATCTCAAACAGAGGGAAGATGACACGACGCGGCTTGGTGATAGCGAGGATGTTCTCACCCTCTTCACCGACCACGTACGCAGTCACATCGGGATCCTTGTCGTAGATGGGCAACGCGCCGTCAGGCAGTTGCTCAACAAGGAAGGTACGGCGGCCTACAGAAGTGTAGTCGCGTCGGGTACGAAGGGGCTGAGTCATCGACGCAGCGAGCTTCGCTCGGCCACTCGGAGTACGGATGTAGTCCGAGATGATCTTTTGCTTTACAGCGTTGGATACGTTTGCCATGTCCTTTTTCTCCTAGACGCGCTGGTCGTAGACCAGTTCGTTCATCTCCGCGTCGGGCGGCATTTTGAGGACACCGATCAGGTCAGATGCCGCAGCACCGTTGGCAACCTGAAGGGCTTGGTCGGCGGTATCCAGCGAGATGGCTGCACCCGTTTGTGCGGTGCTGCGAGGCATGAGGTAGCCGTTGCGCGATGCAACAAGCTCCATGCCGGTCGAGTAGACCAACGCGTCACCTTGAGCGAGAGCGCCAGCCGCCGCTTCGATCACCTGAGTCTCAAAGAGACCGTTGCCGTAGGTTCCCTGTCCTGAGACGTAGGGACCCTTGCCACTTGCGGGGCCGGGCTGGTTTTCAAAGGCGTTGCCAACTGCCGTGTTGATGAAACATCCCAGAGGACGGATCTGAGTGTCGATGGCGCCGACGCCGGGTTCGGCGGGACCTCCAACGAAATTCGATCCAGCATCGGGACGGGTGAAAGCGACAGAACCGCTCAGAACGCCGAGGACTGATGTGTCCGCCTGCGCGCTGATATCGGCTGCCGCCGTGGTGAGGGGAGGGTTGGTTTGCGTGAAGCTGTCTTCAGTCAACACACCTACGGTGTTGCGAATTCCGACATGCAGAATTCGTAGTGCTGACGACGACTCCGTGAAACCACCACTCGCCTGTCCAAGTAGAGCCATAAAAACTGGGCTTTCCTTCTACTCCCTGTTAGGGGCGTGGGTTTCGGGGGATGGCTTCACCCACCATTGGGTGTTTTTCACCGATCTCCCCCCTTCTTCCTATTTGTATTTTTTATTGGCTACTTACCGAAACTTCCCCGATCTTTTTTCAGATCGGGGAAGTCTGGAGGCGATTCGGACTAGCCGAACACGCCGGAAACGTCAGGGTCGCTTTTCCAAAGTGAGGAAAGCTCACCGACCTCGCTCGCTGCGGTCTTGGAGACCTGACCGAGCTTCTTCGGGCCCTTGGAGGGCTTCTTGGGACGGGGCTTCAGAGCAGCGGCCTTGGCGTGAGCCTTCTTGGAAGCCTCCTCCTCGCCGTCGTCATCGGAGTCATCCGAATCGTCGTCATCGGAGTCATCCGAATCGTCGTCATCGTCATCGTCGTCGTCGTCATCGTCGTCGTCGGACGCGAACTTCTCGTAGAGAACCGAGAGGTCATCGTCACCCGCGGCCGAAACATCCATGAGACCCATCGGGTCCTGCTCAGGGGAGAGCATCTGGATCTCGTCGCTGGCTTCCTTGCCCTCGCCGTCCTCATCGGAGTCGTCCTCGGAGTCGTCGTCAGCCTTGGCGGCCTTCTTGTCCTCCTTGTCGTCCTCGTCCTTGTCGTCGTCCTTCTTGTTCTTGTCCCACTGCTTCTTGAAAGCCTCGGGGACCTCGCCGTCTTCTTTGTCGGCAGCGTAGTGACCAGCCATCATCTCTTCCAGCATGGCCTCGACCTCGGGATCTTCATCCTCGTCGCCGACGACACCGTAGCCAGACTGGGGGTCGTTCTGTTCACGGCCCATCGAGTCAGCCATCATCTCGTCCATCATGTCCTCTTCCTCGTCCATCATTGGATCCTCGGAAAAGAGGTTCATGCCCTTGAGGATGCGGTCGAGCTTGCCTTCCAGCGAGTCGATGCGGGCGGTGAGAGCGTGGCTAGCTTCCTTGCCGTTGCCCCCCTCGTCCTCGTCCTCTTCGTCCTCTTCGTCGGCGGCGGTGAGGCCGAGACGATCGAGGGTGTTGTGGATCTGGCTGTTGGGAAGGTCCATGAAGTCGAGGGCTTGGTCCTCGATCTGCGCGACGGTGGCCGAAGGCATCATCGCCTGAGCGATACGGATGCACTGGGCAGCCTTCTTCTCAGTCGCCTTGCGATATGCAATCTCGTCGGCGGCCTTCATCGGCTTGCCGGGCTTGGCTGCGGGGTGATCTGCGGGCTCCTGATAGCCGGGCGTCGCGGGAGCGGCGCTCGTGTCATAGGGTCCTGGGTGAACATCCTCGCCCCAATCACTCGGGGTGCCGGAGCCCGTGTCCTCGTGATCGGGCTGTGCCGCGGGGTGGTCGCTCTTGTCCGTCCGATCGTTGGCCGGAATTTGCGGGGGCGGGGATGCACTTTTGCTCTGCTGGGTAAGGCGTTCTCGGGCCATGATTCGTACTCCTGTTGCTCTACTTGGGTGGATTCCACGAGGAGAGGAGCTTCCCAAGATGGAGCATGTCCTTCGCCTCTCCGTGAGTTGGTTTACGGCCAAGTGCCCGCTCGCAAGCGGTCAGGAACCCGGCCAAGTTTGCGTACCGTCTACTGGCCCCCACGGAGAGGGAGGCACGATACAATTCAGTTCCAATGCGAATGCCCATCTGGTCGTTGGCCGCGGCCAACTCGTTGATCAGGGCAACCTCGGAGTCTGCGGTGCGGATCAGGCCCTTGATGAAGCTGCCATAGGCTTGCTTCTTCCGAGCTTGTTTGATCACGTCTTCGCCCGTCGAATTCGCGGGCTCACCGGGGGAAGGCGTGGGGCCCTGCATGTCTTTGTCCATGCGGTCCTGCACGCGCTTCATCATCTTCTTGTAGAGCTTGTCTTCCAGCCCTTGAAGGTCGTCCTTCTCTTCGGGAGCTTCTTGGGGAGCTTCCTCGCCACCGCCCTCGTCGGGAGTGTCAGTCTCACCGAAATCGAACTCACCTTCGGCCGTGGTCGGCACCTGGACAAGCCGAGCAGCCTTCTCCACGCCGCCCTCAACCCACTCAGGGGGAGGCGTCGAGAGAACCTCAGCCACCCGTGCAGCGACCTCTCGGGTCGGTGTCAGGATGTTGCGCATGACCGCTCCGCCGAAGGCAGGGGTCGCAACCCAGGACGCCTCGATGAAGGTCACGCCTGCGTTGGGGTCAAGCGAGGGGTGTCCGCAAAGCTCAGCGATCCGATGTTCGCCGCCCTTCTCATCGTAGAAGCGGTTGCCCTTCTCGTACTTGATGTGATTGCACATTTCCGTCTCGTCAGCCGCGACGTTTCCGCATTTCGTGCAGATCGTTTCGGTGACGGAACAGCCCATCGAGAGGGTGCCCATCTTGCCGGACTCAATGTCCTTGACGAGCGCCGAGTGCTTGCGGTGGGTGGCAATCAGAATGTCGATGTAGACCGAGGGGCCGATATCACGCGCAACTGCGTCGATGATCCGGCCCTTGCTTTGCTCCTCGATCTGAACGTGCTCAACGAAGTTGTGGGCGCCGACAAACGTGCGATAGCTCTTGAGCAGCACGTCCCGGTCCCAGCAGTCGTTGTTGTTGTTGATGAATTGGTCGCACTCGGGCGTGACGCGGAAGTCAGCCCACTTGCGGTTCAACTGCTTGCCCGTCATGGGGTCCATGACGGAGCCCGTCTTGACGCCCGTGACCTCGCTCGTGTCCACCGAGCAAACGATGGTGGCGTGGGTCAGCAGGTAGCTGTTGGGGTCGAAGGTCTCCCCCAAGATCTCATTCGCCTGCGCGACCAGATTGGCCGAGGGCTGTGCGGTCGAGGCCGTACGAACCTTGCTCCACCGCTTGCCGGAGCAATGCGGCTTGACGACCTTGGCGCGTGCGTAGCGAAGGAAAGCCATTAGGCCACTCCCTCCACAGGCAAGAAATCCTCACGCTTGATCGTGAACAGGCACGAGGGGCAGCACATGAGCTTCGCGCTCTTGCCTTCTCGACGCTTGTAAACGGTCGGTGCGAGGGAGGCTTCACGGCACCTGGGGCAACCGAATTCGCCCGAATCTGCCTCACCCTTGGTCGCGCGGTACTGACGGTCGCGGCTTGCCCAGTAGATCGATTTCTTCACGAACGCCTCAGCCACGCGGTGCTCAGAGGCAACTCGTGGGAGAGGGCTGGGACCCGTGATGGGCCCGCCCGAAACCGGGGCAGTGCCCTGGCCTCCGGGGATCTCATTGAATTCGACTGCTGGCGGGATGGCGTCAGACTGCTCCGGGTTGAGCCGGAGCAAATCCTCGACGGGGAACCGAGTGGTGTCCCCTCCGAGATGAACGTCCACCATGCCGATTGCGGGCCAAACAGCCACCACGCGTCCGATATCGGTGAGGGAACCTTCCAACAATTGGACGGTATCTCCCACCGAATACTCGGAGGAAAGCTCCTGATAGCGCGTGGCGGCGTCGTGCTGCATCTGCGACCTATTCGGCAGCGGCTTCAAGCTCAGCGATGCGGGCAGCCATACGAGCGATGCTTGCTTGCACCTTCGACGCGGCCTTGGCGTTGCTGAATCCGCCGGTCTGCTGGACCTCACGAAGCTCGTCAAACTCCTCCTGAATGAAGTTCTTCTTCATGTAGGGCTCGTCTCCTTCGGTCTTCGGAGGCGTTGCATCCTGCTCGCCGATCTCGGCGGGGTTGAACGGCTGCGAGGGGCCGACGTTGAAATTCCCCTTGGGGTCCATCGTCCACTGACCGGCGTGCTTTTCCAGGTGGTCGGAGATCAGATCGCACCGCTTGGCGAAATCCATAGCGATCTTCTCGGGAATCAGGAGCGTCCCTGCGTTTTTCTGAACGAGGGTTGCGAGGTTATCAAAATGGTCGGTGAGCAGCTTGGCCTGCTTCAGAGCTTCAGACATTGGTTTTCTCCTTGACGGCGCGACGGGAAGTCCAGCGCAGGCGGGTCGCTCTGCACTTAAACGTGTCGTGGTATAGGGGGATGATTGAAATTTGAAGGCCGATTTTTTCCCCAAATTATCGGCTTCGGTCCCAAACTCGCCCTCCGCGGGCTCCGAATTCAGGAAATCAGGGTTGCCAGTTTCAATAAACCGGCGAATTGCGAGGATCATCGGGGAATTTGGGAGGTCCCCAACCTTCTCCTCCAAGAACTCAAGGTACTGCCGAAGGTTTGCCTTCCGCATTTCGACGGCAAATTCGCCGTCGGATACTCCGAAACTTCCAAAGTTGGAGTTTTGACCGGCCGTTTTCTTCTTTTTGTCGAAGAGGGATACTCCGAGAAATCCCTTGAGTAGATCGAGAAATCCCTTGTCCTTCTTTTTCTTGCCGATCTTCCGGGCCTCGTTGGCCCAAAGGTCGCGGTGTTCTGGAATTTTTGAGTCGCGGCCCATGAGAATGTCGTCCTCCACGTCGCCCTTCGGGGGCTTCGGGACGAGCTTCTTCTTCTTGACCTTCTTGCCATCGACCTCTTCTTCGACCTCTTCTTCGACGTACTCTTCCTGGGGTCCGGCCTCCGCCTCCATCGCCTCGCGCATGAGTTTGTCCACGATCACCATGTCGTCCACGGCGATCTGAACCATGAGGTCACGAAGGATTTCCTTCTTGTCCCCGGTCATGTACTCGGTGCCGTCGCCGCCCTCGATGGTGTCCTTGAGTGCCTTGGCAAGCTCAGGCTGAGTCTCTTGCGTTGCTCGGATCAACGACTCGTCGTCCATGCTCTGCAACGCCTCGGTCATCTTGCTGATGCCTTCGGTGGAGTAGAGGTTCTGCACAGGGCCGAGGAGCAGGTGTGTTTGACCGTCGGCGACCAAGTGCTTCGCCAACTCGACAAACCCCTTGCTCACATCCCTCCCAGGGATCTTGGCGATGGTTTCGGATTCAGGGTCCGTCCAGGCAGCCAACGCGAGCCCGTCGAGGATTCGATTCAATTCCTGAGCTTCGGGTGAGCCCCTCTTCGCCGTCTTGAGCTTTTCGGAAAGCGTCTTGGCTGCACCTTCCCGAAGCTCGGGTGGAAGGGCTTTGAATTTTTCAAAGGCGGCCATGCCCCGGGCATCCAGATCCGTTGGCGATTTGGGATCGTTGTTGACCTCTTGTCCCCCCACATTGAGTGGGTTCGCAATGATCGTAGCTGCCAAGATTTGCAGTGCCGCCTGTTCGGCGATCTGCCACGGGTCCTGGCTCGTGATTTCCTTTGACTGGATCGCAGCCACGGCTGCCGCGATGACACTAGAGTCATCGGGGTTCTCCGCGAGGACTCGCTTGAGCTTGTCAGCCTCGACCCCAATCGCCTGCTGGACCGCCAACACCTCGTCAGGGTCCATCGCTGCGAGGGCGCCCTCGACCTTCTGTACAACGTCCCTGGGAAGCTCTGAGACGAGCTTGCCGCTTGCTTTGGCGAGTGCCTGTTTGACCTTTCGGAGCGCCTTCTTACGGTCCTTGCCCTTGCCCTCGTACCGCTCGACAACCCGCTTCGCTGCGAGCATGTCAGCCACGCTCTGCGCCAGATTTTCAATGGCTACGTCGTCGGAGGCACCGGGCGTAGTCAGGTCATCGAGATTCTCGTAAAAGTCGGAAATGTCCCCACGGGCCTGTTCAACCGACTCCTCGCTGTCGTTGTATTTTTGCTCGCCCCCGCCCAGTGCCTTGAGGACCGCCTCGGAGAAGGTTGAAACCTCCTTCGCAGTCATGCCTGCCATCTGCTCGTCAAGGGCTCGACGTAGGTCCGAGGGGATGCGATAGCGCGCGTCCTTCGTGTCCTCTCGGAGCTTCTTCTGAATCGCGTCGATCGACTTGCTGATCGCCTTCTTCGCCTTCGACCCTCGGTCTTTTTCTACAGAGAGAACATGCTCGGCACGGACCCGCTCGGCAACGTACTCGGCCAGCTTGGCGGGATCCGTTTCGTTCTCGATCTGGTAGTCAGCGTTCTCGTCAAGGAATCGCTCGGCCTTTTCGATAGCGTCGGGACCAGTGATCTCGGCGCTCGCCATCGACTCCGCCCATTTCTTCGACGCGTCAAAAAAGACCCCCTGTTCTTGAGGGCTCATGGCCGCCAGGGCCGCTGGCAGGTATCGCTTGACCTCTGCGGGCAACTGCACGCGCCCACCTTGGAGCGTCGAATCGAATACCTTGCCGACCTCCTCGGTCAGTTTGGGGGCTTGGGCCTTAGCAGTTTCCCCGGGCTCCTTGGCCTTGGGCTCCTTTTTCGTCTCACCCTCTAGCTTCTTTTCAGCCTCGGCGATCTGTTTTTCGATCTCAGGGCGCTTGGAAAGATCCTTCTCCCCGTCCAACCTGATCTTGAGGCTTTCAACCTCCTGCTCCAGCTTCTTGCGGCCCCCAGACTCTTCTTCCTCACCCTTCTCCGAGTCACCCTTGGGCTCGTCGTCGTCCTTCTTCTCCTTGCCCTCGCCCTTTTCGTAGAAGTCCTCCCAGGTCTGAGACGTGCCGGGGTTCTTGCGCTTGTAGTCCTCGTGGAGCTTCTTCGCACCCTCGGGCGTCGGGGATTTGAACGCCAGGAACCGATGTGCCACTCGCTTGTAGTTGAGCGACATGTCGGGGTCCTTCTCGTTCTCGTTCTTCATGTCGGGATCCGAGTCCGAATCGGAGTCATGGACGCGGTTGTCCCGAAGGTCGTAGCGCGGGGGCTTCTTCTTCGGCTCCTTGCGAACGTGATCCTGGGCATCCTCATCCTGCTTCTCAGCGTCGCTTTTGGTCCCAAGCCGCGCCCACTCGGCGATCAAGCTGGCAGCCTTGTTGAGCTTGTCGATCACGGTGCCGTCCTTCATGTAGGACTCCTCCAATGCAGGGACGAGGTATTGGCTCCGTAGCGTGCTGGGCTCGTGACCCACCGCCTTCGCCGTCTCCTCCAGTGCCCGCTTGAACTCGTCCTTGAGCTTCTTCTCGCGCTTCTTCTTGTCGGAGGGGAGTGGCCCCTTCCGCTGCGCTTTGAGCATGTCGAGCATCTGTTCGTTGGCGTGAAGACCCCGCAAATCCTTGGCGGTGATTCCTTTGGGGAGGTACGCATTGACCTCCTCCGCGCCCACGCAAACCGTCGAGTCGCCATCCTCACAGGTGAAGATCGGATCGGAGCCCTTCTTGCCCTTGACCGCTTCCTTCAGCAATTTGACCGCGCTGCTGTCCGAAACCGTCTTGGTCTGCTTGACCCCTGACTTGCCGACGTAGGAGACCGTCGCCTTGCCCCCGGAGAACGAGACGTGCTTGACGAGCCACCCCGTCACACCAAAGTGGCCCTCCTTCGCGCTCTCGTCGTTACCCACTCGCTCGTAGGTGTGGTCGATGAGCCCGACGGCCAGCGCGGTGAGCCGCGTTTTCAGATCCTTGGCCTTGTAGTCCTTCTTGACCTTCTTCACGAGGTCAGACCGGATCGACCGGAGCTTCTGCACGCGATCGGCCTTGTCGTTGTTGCGCCTCGACACCTGTCGATCGCTGTACTCGTAGACGGTCATGTCCTTACCGTCCGAGTCCTTGACGACCTTCTTGTCCTTGTACTTGGCGCGATACAACGCCGCGATATGCAATGCGCTTTTCATGCCGGCACCTTTCCCTGAAGCATGCTTCGCATGTCCGCGTCGCTGTAGCCCTTCTCCATGTCTTTCACGATCTGGTCGTAGAGCGCGTCCACGAATTTGCGAACCGGGTCCTTGGAGCCCTTGTCGTCGGCCGCCAACACCACGTCCTTGATCACATCGAGAATCTTGCCGAAGCCGGGAATGTCTCCGGTCGTGAACGGAAGATTGGCGCCCGCAAAGGTGGCAACTGTTTCCGCTGCCTCAACACCCAAGAACCCCTCGTCAAAAAGGGCGCTGCACGCCTTGATCCCGACGTGAAGCGAGAAACTGTGAAGGAGCGCCTTGGCCCCGCCGAATATCGCGGCTCCTACGAGCCCCCCACTCATCGCCCCTGCGATACCCCCGGCGACATACACCGAGACTCCGTAGAGGGTTCTGAGGTCGCCCTTCTCCAGCTTCCCGCCCTTGATCAAACGCGAAAGGATGCGGCCCGCCTTCGGAAAGGAGTCAGCCTCAGATTTGAGGGACTCCCAAAGTGATTTCTTCACCTGGGGTGCCTTCGTCTTGAGCACCTCCGCTGTTTCCTTCGTGCGCTTCTGACGGTGTTCCTTGTCGAACAGGAATTTCTGCGTCTCCTCGGGGGCAGCCCGAACCGCGTCTGCGAGCGCCTTCTTGACCCCTTGGATCTTGGCGAGGGCGGCGTCCGCAAGGCTCTTTCCGCGACCCTTGCTCGACGCTGGACCCTTGACCGTGTGCCTCTTCGGGTCAGCCTTGGGGTGGTCTTGCAGGTACTTTTTGCGCTGCTTCTCACTCGCCCATTCCTTCGCCATGTGGAGAGCGGCAACGCGCTCACACGCACCCTTGAACCACGTCCCCCGATCCGAATCCCAGCCACCTCTTGCTGTCGTAAACGAGAACGAGCGTATGGGGAACCTTTGCGACTCTGCGTCTGCGCCGGGGTCGAGAACGACGTAAGCCGCATTGTGATGCTCAGTGGTCGCACGCGTCGCCGTCGTGAACCACAAGTGGGCCGTGCGCCCGTTAGGGCCACGCACCTCCCAAGATCGCCCAGTCCTGAGCACCTTGTACTGTTGACCATCGAGCTTGACCACGGCGTCCGTCGAACCACGCTTCTCCACGTCGGTGTGCCAGATCTTGAACAGACCGAAGGTCTTGTTCTTCTTCCGACCCTTGGGGATGGGCTCAACCTCAACCGTAGGGTTGCCCTTTTCCGTGCGTCCAAACGAGACGATGCGGCCCCGCTTGTTCTTGTACTTGCCGAAGAAGATCAGATCGCCGACGCTGAAATAGCCAGCGACGTGCAGCGAGGCGACGCGTGTCACAGAGGGCTTCACGACCACTCCTTGATCACGTGGGCTGTCAGGGCTGACCCGTGGAACGCAAGCTCAGGCTTGTTGAGGATGAGGGAGCGAGCGAAGGGCATGATGCGCCCTCGGTCACGGCCTTCCAGCTTCAGCCTGCTGATGACTTCCCCGTTGTTGACGGGGGGCTTCACAAGGGCGTCGAAGAACCCTTGGGCTTCGTCCGACTCCATCCGAACCGTGATCTCTCGGACTCGTTGGCGGTCGCGCGGAGCCAGGAACGAAAGCGAGGTCTTGGCGGGGAGGCCCAGGTCGAGCCAGTCGAGAAGAAGCCCCACACGGCGCTCCTTGCCCAGCACGCGAGCGAGGGCAGAGGAAAACGACTTCTGCTCCCGCACCATGTCGTGCAGCACGTCGAGGATGCCAAGCTCCTTCATCTGCTTCAGGGATTTGCGAGCCGTCGGCTCCGGCAGAATTGCATCGACCAAGATCGACATGAGCGCCTCGTAAGGCATTCCCTTCATCTTCGGAGCGTTCCGTTTGATCGCCTTCGCCAGATCGGGGGGGACCTTGAAGCCGTACTTGCCCGTGAATTTGATCGCGCGAAGGATGCGTGTGGGGTCGTCGGAGAACACCTTGTCGGGGTCCGCCGGACACTGGAGAATGCCCTCCTCCAAATGCCGCTTCCCGCAGCCGGTAAGGTCGATGATCTCGGCCTTCTCAGGACCGTGGGTGAGGTCCATGAGCCTCCACAGGAGCGTGTTGAACGTGAATTCACGTCGGTACACGTCCTCCTCGATAGTGGCGGGCTCGACCTCAGACGGCTTGTAGCCCTTGCCCGCCGCGCCCCCATAGCTCTCCTTGCGAGCGTTGGCGATCTCGATCACCTCGCCCTTCAAGTTGTCGCCGTCCAACTCCCAGTCGCCCTTCACCGTCAGGATGGCGACGCCGTATTGATTCGTGGTCAGGTTCGTCTGCGTCGGGATGGCCCGCGCTACTTGATCGGCGAACCATTCGGAATCCTTGCCTGCGGCGACCGAATCGATCACCACGTCGATATCCTTGATCGGCTTGTCGATCAGGAAGTTGCGGACGGCGCCTCCCACAACGTAGGTGTGTTGGCCGACACCGTGGTTCTGCGCAACCCTGGACAGGAAGCGCATGAGCGCGATGGACCGTCGGTGCGCCGAGGCTTCGATCCACACGGAGGCCACACGGAGGTTGGACGCCTTGCCAATGGGGATCGTGTGTACGCGAGGCAGCCCCCAGACCTCCATCTCCGTCACGTCCCACGAGCCGCTTGGAACGTGCTTGTCCCACTCCCCGTCCATACCGGGGAGATAGGCGAGGGTGACGTGAGGCTTGAATTCGGGAAACTTGTCACCGACCTCAAAGCCCTCATCTCGTAGCTCCTGCATGACCCGCTGTTTGAACCCCGACAAGTCTTTGTCGAAATCGACGGACACGTGGGGAACTCGACGGTTCTTGTCGGCGTGGTCGAAATACTCCAAGGGGCCGAGGATCGCCTTGCACTTGGGCCACCAGCGACGGAGACAGTCGCGTAGCGTCTCGACCAAACGAGCCTGTTCGGCCTTGTCTGTGTAGTCGCCAATGTAGAGAAACGTAACGTGGCTCGGGGAATCGTCATTCTCCCCGAGACCGGGAAATTGAATGGCCAGATTCTTGGGCAGCCGGATGAAAAGACCCGCACTGGAGCCGTCCCCCGTGCGCGGCCCGGTTGCCTTCGCCATGAAGCGCCGGCTAACACTTGCCAACAGCGCGCCGGGAAGCTCCGAGTGCCCCTGGGGCATCGGCACCTCGTTCATCTCGTCCTTCTCGTCGTCCTGCTCGTCCTCGTCCTCGTCCTCGTCCAGACCCTCACCACCGGGACGGAGCGGGTCGGCGGACATGCCGATGTCGTGGCCGTCTGCCTCACCCAAGTGGCGAGACGCGACGCGAGACGCAAAGGTATCGATCCAAGCCTTTTCGATCGGATCTTCGGCCCAGACCGTAAACGTGGCGTCCAGTAGACCTGGAGTCACGATGTACGCTTTCCGCGCTTGTTTGGGGTTGGGGGCCATAGCCTTCGCTAAAGCCCTCCCCATAGCCCGAAAAACGGCGGATCGGCCCTACTCTTCGGCCAGCTTGGCAGCCATTTTCTCGGCGACCTTCTCGGCGACCAGATCGGCCACCCGATCGGCCACAAGATCGGCCACAAGAGTCGCTAGCACGTCGATTCCGCCTCCTGTGGAGGGCGCGGTTGCGACGCTTGCGGTCTTGGTCGAGGCGAATCGACCCATGCTGCCCTCTTCCTCCGGCTCCTTGTACTCCAGACCCAGGTACTCGGCCTGCTTCTCCACGAAATCGGATCGCTCGCCCAGGGAGGTGCCGGCCTGAGAGTACAGACCACGGAGCACTTCGTTGTAGGTCGGGTCCTTGAACGTGGCGAAGTCCCGCTGAAGCTCCTCGGTCGCCGAAATCGCGTCGATGTTGAGCAGGTCGTAGATGACACTGATCGGCAACGAGCCCTTTTGGTAGAGGTTGAAAAGGGCGTCGTAAACGTCCTGATTGTCTCGGAGGGCGAGGCGGGTGAAGGAGAGTTTCGGGTAGACGACCTTCTCGGAGCCCCACTGGTCGATCTCGATGAAGCCCATGCGCGCGCACATCGGCTTGAAGAGATTCTGCTCCACGAAATCTTGGATGAACTCGCGGACCAGCATGTACCGGACGTTGAGCACCTCCAAGTTGATCCGGTCGCCGGAATAGCTCGATTCACCCGACAAGAGCGACTCGGTGACGCCGAGGCCAGCGTAAAGCTCGCGGTTGATCAGATCGTACTCGGACGAAAGCTCCAGCAGACGACCTTGCGGGGTCATCTCCTCCCATGTCACCTGAAAGTTGGTGACGATGGAGTAGTCGGGGTCTTGGAGCGCGAGGTCGATCTGGTCGCGCAATGCTTCCGTGTCGGCCTCGTTCATGCCCTCTGCGTACACGAGCCGGATAGGCGTCATGTGCCGTGACGAGATGCTGGTCTGCGCTTGGCGCAGCTTGTCCTTGTAGACGAGGGTACGGATGCACCGTTCCAGCTTGGAGTGTCCGCGCGGCTCGTACTGAGACACGCGGTTCGCCATGAAATAGTAGAAGCTGCCGGCCTCGGAATCCGTGTTCAACGGGACGTTAGCGCCCTCTCGCACCGCCATAACAATGTCTGGCGGCATCGACTCCATGACCTTGATCGCACGCTCGTCGGCTTGGTCAGCCTGCTCGATCACACTTTTGGTCTTGGAGTCAGGGATGAGCGACGCCATGATCTCGTCCGACATTGGGAACGAGTCGAGGTGAATTTGCTCGGGCGGGAGGATGCGAATTTTCGTCCAACCGCGGTAGTTCTTCCGCAGCCAATCCGACGCGCGCTTGTCCGCGTCAGGCCACAACGTTTTCTGCTCCTCAAGCTCGCCATCTTCGTGGAGGATGTTCTTGATCTCGTAGCGAACCTCCTCCGGCATGTCCTCGTTGTCGTCCTCGATGAACCAGTGAGTCTCGCCGATGACGTTGAATTCGTGGAGCCCTTCGGAGAGGCGGTGCAAGAGGCCAACGTCCGACACCCAGCGCTTGCAGAAATCAAGAGCCTCCTGCGCCATGTCGTCGGACTGCGCCTCGGGTCGGCCGAGACGGATCTTCGACAGCGGAAGCTGTCGGTGAATATCCATCGCCTGACCCACGAAGGGGTCGGCCCGGTAGAAGAAGCGGAAGTAGTTGCGTTGCTCATCGAGCGACTGGGGAAGCTCAAGGAAGTCGGTCGAAAGCTCGGGCGAGTAGAAGTTGCCGCCGCTGCCCACCATCGAGCTACCGACACCACCGCCGAGCCCACCACCTGAGCCGCCGGACATACCGGAGCCGGGACCGCCGATGCCGCCCCCTCCGAAGCCGCCACCGCCGCCTCCGATGTTCGCTACTTTGGATCGCATTGATCCAAGTGCGACCTTGGATGGCTTACCGACCGTAAGATCGGGTCGCGGACCCGCACGATCCGCGCTTGACGGGATCGAAGCGACTTTGACCGCGCCTTCGTTCGTTGGAACGCTCGCAGATCCGGCGATATAACGCCGGGAAGCGACAACCCGTCGCCGTTTGACTCGCTGCTTAGCCATTCACCCCTGGCCCCCTGATAGACAGATCGGGGTCTACAAACGCCAAATCAGGGTCGTTGTAGTTGGTTCCCGCTGTCCGGCTCGCGTCAGAGAAGCGAGCGACCCTCCTGAGAGCGCCTGCTGCCTCCTCCAGAGCACGCAGCTTGCGTTTGAGGGCTAGGCCCTCGCCGGATCGGCGGTCCACACGGACGTTCTCAAGCGACCTCGCGGCCTTGCGGATAGATGCCCCAGCCGCGGCCAAGTGCGCTTCCGCCGCCTCTGACATGGCGACATTCTCCCGCTCCTGCGCATGCTTGCGGATCTGATCCTCCCGGGTGCGGCGATCTTGTCGGCGCTGTTTGGGAGTGGTCTGCGGACCTTGCGGCATCTCGACACTCTACCCCCACTTGGGGGCCTTGGAGATCCAACCGTTCTTGATCCCGGCCTTCAGGATGTTTTTGAGGAGCTTTGTGTGGCGGACAGATCCCTTGAAAACCTTCTCCCAGGAGCCACCGAGCTTTCCGAACACCGCGATGGCGTGGTCGTACTCGTGGGGAAGGTTCTGGACCTTCTTGCCTTCAAGCAGATCCTTGATCAGCCGGTAGTCCGCGCGAGCCGGGTCTGAGGGGTCGAGTACCTTGCCCATCAGCCCTTCAACCTCCCGCCACGTACAGGCATGAACCCGCCGCGGCCCTCCCGTCGTACCGTGCGCTGCTCCATGCTTCCACCGTTCTTGGCCGCGATCCTGTTCTTGCGCTGAGCCGCAGCCGAGATGCGGTGGCGGTTGGGTCCTCTCGACCCCGCCCGTGCGATGTAGGCCCGGTTTGAGAGTTTGTCGCTGGCGAGCCAGATCATGCGCACAAGCGCGTCGGAAAGGTCATCGTGCGCGCCTCGGATATTCGGGGCCTTCACGGTGACGACGTACTTCGATTTGTAGTCGGCCTGGAGCGTGAGTAGCTCGGCGAGATAGGGCATGTGAGCCGGGGCCTTGCCCTCGGAGTCACGCAGCGCCTCGCGCTGGTCCTTCGTGTAGTCGAACAGCACGATCCGCTGATCGAACATCATGTCCTTGAAGTTGCGGAAGATCTGACTGTTGAGGGTCTGGGTGAAATGCGTTGCCTTGCACTGCTTCAACCCCTTCTTGAGCAACGCCTGCTCCATCGGGATACCCGACCACTGGTCGAACATGCCCTCATCGATCAAGAAGCGGCGCGACAAGTCGTAGACCCAATCCGCCACGTCATCGAACTCCAGACGCTCCATCCCGACGAAATCGCCCTCGCCAGCTTTGATCTGATCGATGTAGTCGAGAATGATCTGTTCGTTTTCGATGTGGCCGATGGCGACGGCCGAGCCATCGTTTGCGAGACCAACATCGAGCCCGAGGAAGTAGGGCATCCGAGGGATGCCACGGCTGCGTGGCTTGTGGGCCACGTCCACGCACGCCATGAGATCCTTCGCGTCATCGATCCATCCAAGAGTACGGTCGCTGAACTTGCCACCGTACTCGGTGTCGAACATGCGGGGGTCCTTGACGTACTCCCCGGCGAAGAATTCGGAAGGCAACGTGGGGTTGACCTCCCAGGTGGGTGCTTCGATAGCGAGCATCTTGCCCGCTGCCTTCGACCCGCCCATCGCAAGCTGGAACTGCTCGTAGAATTTCCCCTGCCGACCCAACGGCGAGGAAATCAGGATCATGCGGCCCTCAACCGGACCGATGGGCTCGTGCGTGTTGTCTGGGTTCTTCTGCGAGAAGGCACCCATCGACGGCTTGACGGCTTGATACACCTCGTCAGCCGACGACTGCCCACCATCCGTAAAGTGGGCAACCTCGTCCAGAATGATGACGATGTTACCAGCACCACGAAGGCCCTTAGCGATGCAGGACCGGAAGGTGACGTTGATGCTGGCCGCGGAAGCGTTCGGGTTCTCGGCGTAGCGACCGTGCCGGTCGATATCGGAGGGAGTCTGGAAGCGCGCGAAGGACTGAGTAGCGTTGGCTTGGTAAGCCCGGAAGAATTCGCATCCCGCGAAATACTTGGCAACGTCGCGGTACAGAAGACCGGCCTGATCCTTGTCGGTAGCGACCGAGATCAACTGGATTGTGTTGCCGTCCGGCAGGCCGTAGTACGACTGGGGGTTGCCCTTCGACAACAGCTTGTAGGTCTCGTAGGCGGCGATGCACGCGGAGATCGTCGTCTTACCCGAGCGACGGCCGACGCTCAGGATCATCTCCCGGCGCTCCTCGCCCTCGATAACCTCGGAGATATTGCAGCGGCCTTCGGAGTACAGATGGCGGAGGTACTCCGCCTCGGTCATCCAAAACGCTACGTTGGGGATCGGGTCGCCTCGGAAATCGCAGACGCGGATGGTCCGACGCATAACGTGTCGGATCAGCGTCTCTTTGTCAGAATCGGGGTTGAGCATCGGGTGCTCGACCGCAGCGATGGCGTACAGTTGCTCCTCGTCAAGCTCCTCCAGTTGCTCGTCGGTGAACGCGTCTGGAGTATCGTCAAGCGCAATGCCGTAGTGGGCCTTCAGGATCACCTTCTGGACGGGGTAGAGCCTCTGCGCGAGACCCCAATCAGACTCAATGAACTCGATGATATTGGCGATGGGCTGTTCACCCACCTCCTGACGCGCTTCATCGAGGACGATGCCCCCAAGCCCAAGACTCATCTAGTGCTCCACGATCTCCGGTCGTTGATCCCCACGCATAGCGCGTCGGGCCTCGTCCTCCCACGTGTCGTCGTCAAGACGACCAGAGAGGAGCGAGAAGATTTTGTCGATGGCTTCGCGGCGGAGTCCGGCCTGCACCATCGTCTCGCGGAAGGTACGAACGATGAAGGTGAACAGCAGCTTGAACTCAGGGCTGCTCATGTTGACGCCCTTGGCGTTTAGCTGCTCGGCACGTTTGAGATAGGTGTCGCCAACGGCCTTGAGGGCCTGAATACGACTCACGCTGATCTGGCGGGTGTCGTCCCCCTTCGCCTCGGCCTTCTTCCGCTCAAATTTGAGGGACGCGGCCTCGCGGGCGAACCCACGCATGACCTCGTGGAGCACGTCAATGGACTCCGGGTCACGGCCGACAACGGTCGTGAGGGCGTCCTCATCCATGCCCTTGTACTTGGCCTTGACCATCGCCTCGACCTCTTCAGAGACCATAGGGGTGGCGGCCACCGGGTCCTTCTTCCGGCCCGGCTCGCGCAACATGACGCGCATCTTGCCCTTCTTGTTGAAAAGCACCTTGTCGTCGGGCGCGATCTCATCGATCTTGCGCCACCGCTCGGCACCGGCCACATCCAATACACGAACACGCTTCGCCCCGTTGGGGAGCGCGCGATGCAGTTCTTCTTTGGTGAGGGTGCGTGCGTCCATGACTACTTCATCAGGTTGGAGGGGATGACCACCGCCGGGCCAACAATCGGCCGGCGAGCCAACTGCGAGGCGGGACGATTCGGCTTCAGCCGCTTCATCAGCCCTTCCTCGTTCACGAGCATGATCATGTTGCCGGGCAATCGGATCATTTCGATGTAGCCCCCGACCCACCCTTGAAGCTCGGCCAAGGTGTAGCTGACCGAGTTGCCGGGCAGCGGAAGGTTCCAGGGTCGGCCAGTCTCCGGGTAGAGCATACTCTCGCCCGCAGCTTCCTTGAGCAGCGGGAGAATCTCATCCCGTAGCTCGGGGCGGGCGTGAGCAAGACGGATCAGTTTGGTTCGCAGGGTCATGGCGCGTTTTCCTTTTGTCGCTCGCTGGATAAGGTCAGCGGCTCGTCGGCTCGGGTCTTTCGTAAGAAACCCTTTGCCCCGCCCCTGGCCGTAAGGGACGGGTGTGTCAAATTGCTCAGAAGTCAGGTCCCATACCTTCGCGTCGGGCCCTTGAATCCACCAGTGGGGCTCACCCTCGTGGGAAAGGAACATCGGCTTGTAGCCCTCAGCCTTGCCACCGACGAGGTGATAGAACGCCTCCGACGCGGCGTAGCAATGACCCGTCCGCTTGTCCGCGCCGTCTTGGACGAGCTTGCGGTACTTGGGTTTGAGGAGGTCAGGCGTAAGATGGCGTCGAACAGCGCTATACGCCTGCTTTGGAGTCAGGCGTTTCACAGCTACAGAATCTCCATTGCCCTCGGCTCAGGCAGCCCCCCAGTCAGGAACCCGCCCTCCGTGAGCAGTGAGAAGTTGGCAACGGCACCGAAAGTGCGAACGGCCCAACGATGCGCAATGGCGTCAACGCGAGGATCGCCAATCGGGCCCGTCACGTTGACCGCAGCAACCACGGCAACCGCGGAGTACCCTGGGAGATTGTCGATAGCGGCGGCAAGGTTCGTCGCAACAACCGCGACACCGAGCCCATCGGCGTCGAAGTCCTCGTCGGTCACGAGCACAAAGGGCCCGATCATAACTTCGGCCGGCACGGTGAAATCGTCACTGGCGATGGTGACGGTGCCTGTGCTGCGCGTGAACTGCCCACCCAGAAGCGTTCCTGTTCGCGCACCGACAACGGTGCCATGCGGCGCAAGACCGACCGGCGTGACATTCTGCTGCCGGAACCCGTTACGGGCTCGGACAGGATTTCGGCCCACCGAAGGGTCGCCAGGAGCCGTCAGGTTGGCAACGAGAATCGTGAAAGGAGGCTGTGCACCGCCGCGAGCGTAGGGGCTTGGGAACAGTTTTTCGACGGACATGGGGCTTACTCTCTTACGGTTGTCCAGTCCTTGAATTCGGACAGGGGTGGGTGTTCTTCGATCCCTTCAGCCTCCTTGGCGTCAGGTTGTTCGGTGTCGATCACGTAGCGATGCAGCGTCGAGAGGGATTTACCCCCCGGCTGCTCCTTGATCTCCACCGGAGTAGGTGGGGTGGCGGGGTCGGTATCGAGGTTCGTGTCGCGCTTAGATTTGACGAATTGGGTCAATTCGTAGCGCTTGGGGTCGTCCCGAAACAGGTACTCAACGGACGGGGCAGCCTTGTCCCCGATGGCGGCATGCTTTTCGATCTTCTCCAGCTTGTCGTAGTAGGCAGGGTCTTCGGTGAGATGATCAAAACTGATCTCCAGGGCAAGAGCGGGATCATCGGTGTGCTCGCGCTCAATCTTCAGGCCCTTCTCGATCTGGTCCTCGTCAAAATCGTCGCGTTTCGCCTTGTCGCCCAGACCACCGGGGATCTGGTCTTCGTGCTCGTCGTCCTCTTCAGAACGTTTGATCGGGCTAAACGACGAGAAGCCTCCCCAGGATTTCTCCACCGGGGTCCACTCCCCTCCCCATCCGCCCATTGGCGTTGCAGTCTTGGACTGAAGGTCAGCCTCGATGATCTGCATCGCGCTGTTGAACTCTTCCTCGCCCACCTCGCCTTCGACGGCCCAGGATCCGTCGGCAAGCCTCTCAGCGCGCCAAAACTCTCCCTCTTCCAGCGCAGCCGTCTTGTACGGCATCTGCATGTCCTTCTCAGGCTCCATGCCCATTTCCTTGTAACGATCGTTGAGGGCGTTCACATCGACAAGTAGCTGTTGGAGCAGGTACGTGTGTGACTCGTGATTGGACGCGATCGACATGAGGAAATCGTCCAATCCAAGGGTCATGCGGCCCATCTGCTTGATCGAGTCGTACGCCTTACGAACGCACTCTTGAAACTGGTCCTCCGAATGGAGGCCGCGTTCCACATGGCAATTCGCGTAGGCAACCCACTCGTGAACGCGTTGGGACATCAGGTCCACAAGGCTCGACGGGTCAACGGCCCCCAAACCAAAGTAGCCGATCATCTTCTCGGCGAGCGTGTCGATTTCGGGTTGGACCGACTCGTACAATCGTTGAAACAGAAGGTGATTGCCGTAGCTTGGCACCCCGGCCGTCTGCCAATGGGCCGTCTGGTAGCTCCAATACTGCGCACGCAGGCACACCAGCACATCAGCCAAGAGTGCGTGTCCCGCCTCAACGCCGGGGTTCACGTCCCCGCCGGGCAGGGGGTCAACGCCACTCCAATATGCTTCGTGCTTCGTCATGCCCTACTCCTCGTGCATGATCGTGCCGCCAAAGGTGTATTCGGCGAGATCGTCCAGCGCGGGAGCATCCTCAATGTCGAAGCCATCGAGTCCGTCGTTCGACAGGTTGAATTCGGACGGGCTGAACAACGAGGCCGTAACCTCTTGATCGGGCGCGTCCGCCAATCGAATCTGCTCCGCCTGCCATGCGGACAATTCATCTTCACTTGCCATCCGGCCCCCGAAGGCACCGAGGCTGCGCTCCTCATTCGTGAGGAGAACCTTGTTGTACTTGTTGCACACGCTGTCTTGATTGCGGTGGACACAGGAGCCACAGCGGTCCATCTCCAGAACCGCGGGGAGCCTGTTTGCGCGATGCTTTGCTGCACCCTCGTCGCAGCCGGTGGTGCCCGTACGCGAGGCGTAAGCCTCGGCATCGACGTAGGCCGTGCCTGCGATCCCCTCGTGCTTGCGGCGAAGCTGGACAAGCTGAGGCTTGGCCTGCTTGCGCAGCTTCTTGCTGAAACGACCCCTGAGAGCGTCGGTCAGATCCTTGCCCATGAACCCTTCGGTCATGGCTTGTCGCATCCAGCGGACCATCTTCTGCGCCTCGCGCAGCGTTTCGCCAGCCAGCTTGGGGAAGGCCGGGTCCTCGGGTTGAGCCTGAGCAGCCTCGTGCAACGCACCGTAGGCTTCTGACGCGGACACGCCGGGCTCGTAGTGCTTGCCGTCGCCCTGGTAGGAGCCCGTCTCCTGACGGGCCGTGATCATGCGAGCCGCCTTCTGGAGCACCTTCTTGGGTTCTGCGGAGGACGCGAGGAGCTTCTTCGCTTCCTTTTTGGAGAGCAAGCTGGCCTTAACCCACTGGCCGAGCTTGGCCTGGACCTTCGCCATCTGACGCTTGGTCTTGAGGGCCTTCGCGTCCACGACCTCTCGGGCCTCGGGCGTCGAAGCCTCAAACGCAGCGCGGGCCTCGGCGGACGTGACACGCTCGACGGGAGTCTTGTGGACGGGACGGTCGTCCCGAACACGAGCGCTCATGTCTCGACTCGGGCTCAGGAAGGCGTTCTTGAGGGCGAGCCGCTTGTCCATGACCGTTGCCGTGCGGTCGAGACGACCCGTCGCAGCAAGGAGAGGAGCGTAGTGGGCATAGGCTGCGTTCCACGGAACCTTTTTGACGACCTTCATGCCCAGGTGCCGGTTACAGGCACACTCGGAGCAGTTGTTGGCTTGGCAAGCGTCGCAGGAACCACACGCGATCAGATAGCGGGCGTTGGGGCACTTGGCACGAATGTGCTTCGCCCATTTCTTCTGGTCAATGCCTGGGAAGGCAGAGGCACGGATGTAGACGTTGCCCACGAGACCGTGCTCGTTCTCCATCGCCTTGACGGGTTTCGCCAGACGCATGGCCTCGTGACGAAGGGTCCGAACAATCTCCTTCTTGATCGTCAGCAGGTCGTCACCGTAGGCCGACCGACGCATCGCTCGTGCAAGGACGCTCCGAAGCTCGTCGTTCGCAACTTTCGGTGCCGCGTCGTTCTCCATTTCCTCACGGGCCTGGATCTCACGACGATCGGTCATTTCGACACGGTGCACGCCGTCGGTACGGGTGCCCCACGCATCGACAAGCTCGGGGATGATCGTGTTCGTGTTCAGGTTCGGTAGACGCGAGGGGTCTTGCTCGCTGTCCTCCAGCCAGGAGAAATCCGTCACGTTGGACGTGTTGTCCTGGTGCGCTCGATCCTCGCTGTACTCGTCTTGGGGAAGCCCCGAAACAGAGCCCTGTGCCACATCCAACTCGGAGCCAAGGACCATTCCGATCTCATCGAAATCGATCCCCTCCTCATCGTTGGTCAGGTCAAGATCATACGCTTCTTCGACCTCTTCTGACGTGACCACTCCATCGGGGAGGTCCGACAGGCCGTATGCTTCAGGCTGGTTCGCACCATCCTCCACACCGCCATTCGGGCGCACATCAAAGTCGAAAGTGGGGAGGAGCATGCTCGACCCCATGTCTGGCGTATTGTCGTCAGTCGGCAGCTTCGCGCTCATTGAACACCTTCCCAATAGGCGTCGGCCAGCGAGGCGGTCTTGCCTTGCCCTTCGTCGCCGAATTCTTCATCGATCTGCTCGTCGGCCCACTGCTCGGGATCGTCTTTGATCTCCTCTGCGTCGCCCAGCATCTCCTTGACCTCTTGCATGGCCTCGGGCGTTTCCTGACGGGAAATCGCGGCCCAATGGGGCGCGTGTACCTCGTCGTACATCGTGTCGGTGAGGGCCGAGAGGGCCTCCACCACGTTCATGTACTGCCGCCGCATGTCGGCGATCTTCTGGATGTAGCCCTTGCCTCCAAGGTTGCCATCGGGGCTGACCCGGGCGGATTTGACCTTGGCGAAGGTGTGATACGCGGACAAAACGTGCCCGAGTGCGGCCAAGGAGGACCGCAACACCTTGGCGAGCGGCTTCGCATTCTTGGGCGCGTAGTTGAAATCTCCAGGCAGGTGCCGCTCGGACGGGGGCACGTCGGCGTAGGCCCACTGGTCCTTGTCGCCTCCGCGGTCCTTGCGGAAAATGACCTCACCGGCCATTTTGAGGCGGCTAGCGGCCTTTGTACGGCCCTCGGCCATCAGGATTGAACGCGCCTGCGCCATCAGCGGTTGTGCCTCACGGGCCAATTCACGCCATTCGTAGGCGTCGGCCAGTCGGGTTGGATCTGTTTGCGTCATTGGCGCTCCTGTACGGGGGGTTCCTATAGATGGATCCGCGCCCTAGCCCTTCAGTGGGTCGCCCGTGTCATCGAACAGGCGGTTGATCACGATGCCTTCGTCGCCCTGTTCAAAGGACCACAGGTCTTTCGTGCTCTTGTGAATCAGATCTCCGGTCACGCCATCGTTGGCGCGAACGAAGAATTGAGAAATGTCGCCGAGTCCGCTCGCCGTGATCCGGTAGGCCGACGCGCGCTTGCGGCTTGTCTTGGCGCGGCGGAGGTAATGACGGTGGATGGCGCGGAGCTTGCCGTCGTCCCACTTGACGAACACCTCGTCGTTGTAGTGCGTCGTGTCGCCGTGGCCTGTGCGGACCATGACGATGGTGCCCTCTTCGTGCTCGCCCGGCATGTCAGGGACAGCCAGAACGGAGCCGATGTTCGTAATGAAGGAGACCCGGGTGCCGGGGGCGGCAGAGAGGTCGAGGCCGTTGGCGTCTCGTCCCCGATCCGTGAGGTCTTGGAGAGACGAGAATTTCGGTCCTCCGAGCGCATCCTCGGATAGATGCTGATCAAGGCTGCTCGGCGCAGCCCAGGAAATCTCGTCCAAAAAGTCTTTTCCGCTCATGTTCATTTCCTCCGTACAGTGACGCCAACCGTGGTGGTCTGCGCCGCGCCGAAATCCACCGAGAGGCCGGCAACGGTGCGCGCCGAGGTTCCCGGTACGTCGGTAATGGCCGCGGCTGCACCGAGACCTGAATCGAGATAGACGTGGTACGCCGTGTCCGGCATCGGCACCGGGAACACGACGGGCGCGGCCACAGCGGCAACGAACGCCACGCTCATCTGGAACACGTCAATGTCCAAGGTGGCTGTGCCGGCTCCGGCAACGCTGCCCCAGTCGGATTGGCGCGACACCGCGGCCACCGTATCGAGCACAGATAGCGCCCCGGGAGACGCCACGTGGTTCAGGCTGGCGGGCCCAGCCCCTCCCAGGGTCAGGCTGCCCATCGCCGTGCCGCCCGTGCACACGAACGACTCACCGCCCGTGGTGGTGACTGCGACGCCACCTGCGTAGGTGCCACCTGTAAGGGTCAATGAGCCGACTCCGCCATCGAACGCAGCCGCCAGGGCTCCGGTCGCTTCGCATTCAGTCAGCGTGTAGCTCGACGTAGCGACGGACGGGATAGGCCCACCAGCCACCGTGTCGTAGCGGAGATCGAACAGCGACAGGTTGTCCACGTCGCTGGCCTCAAAGTGAACGCACTCGCGGACACGGATGGTTGCGCTGCTGCTGGCTCCGTCTGAATTTCCACCGGAGAGGTAGATCCTGCCCACGGATTCCGCGAGAAGGTGGAAGCCAGTCGCGCCCGTAGGTACAAGGTCGCAATCGACAAAGGAGATCCGGTCGCCTGCGAGAGTGGACCCTGCGACCGAATCCACGCCACCCGCCAGCGTCGCAGCGGACAGGACGAGAACGATGGGGACCGAGGTCGCCAAAGTGATCGTGTTGCCGGCCAGACCGGGGGTGAATGCCTTGATCGTCACGACTGAAGCCGACGCGAACGCCTGCACCGTCGTTGTAAGAAGGTTGAGCGGGTCGTTGATCGCCGTGGCGATGTTCGTAGCCGTGGTCGCCGTGTCGGTGCCAAGCTCAAACTCGCCGGCTACAGGGGTGCCTCCGTTGGCGATGGCCGTGAGGGTCGTGCCTGCGATCGACAGCGTGTCGCCGACGAAGGGGACCGTGGCAACGGTCGTTGTGCCCGTGGCGAACAGACCGGAGAACATGCGTACACACGCTTCGGTCGCGCTGGTGTTCTCGATGCGGATGTGGCGGAACTGAACCTTCTCGGGGACGGAGAAGGGCCCTTCTACAAAAGTCAGGGTGTGAGCACCGGCCGTGGCGTTGCGCAGGACGACGTTGCCGAGGCCCACGACCTCGACGCCGTTCTTCTCCATCAAAGTGTCCTCGATGTAGACGCCGGGCATGGCGAGGATGACCCACGGGCTCGATGGGCTGGAGGAGGAGGGAACCGCATCGAACGCTTTTTGGAACGTGTCGATCTCGTCGCCGTTCGCGTCCTTGGTTCGACCCGATCCGCTCTTGCCCAGGACGATGACGCCCCCGACCTGCTGGATGCCAGTCAACGCGTAGAGGGCGAGGTCCGTCACCTTGGAGTCAGTGAAAAGCAGAGTCCCATCGGTGTCGTGCGACTCAATCAGCCGCGATCCAACACCGCTGTCTCCAACGATCTCTAGTGCATCGACTCTGTACGGAGGTTGGGCCATCGTGAATTCCTATGCGTGGGTCCGAGCCGCAAGCTCGGCTGCGTGTGCCTCGTCCCACTCCTTGCGGCGAGCCTTTGCTTCCTTGATCACCTTCTTGGCGACCGGGGCGAGCCCGGGGGACTGAGCCATCGAAGACTGAGCCGTGAGGACAATGTTGTCGTAGATCCAAGGCAACGATCTCTTCAGCGAAGCTCGCAGGAACCGGATCTGGTATTCCAGCGCGCCCGTCCCATCGGGTGCGCGCCCATTGGCAAGACGGTGCTCGTCGGCGAGCTTGTAAAGCTCGGCGTGGAGATCCTCGACCACGCCGTCTGTACGCCACGGGGTCGGGTTCTTGTCCGCCGCTGCCTTGCCGAAGGTCACAGCCGGGGCCAGGACGAGCGGCATGAGGTGGTCGCGGAATTCGGGGTGGGCATGAGCGAGCCGCACCAGCTTGGAATGAAGAGAGGCACTCTTGCCCTTCTTCGGGGCTTTGGGGGCGCGCTTGATCTCGTCACGTAGCATGAGTAGTTCTTCTTTCGCTTGCTCCCACGCATCGAGGCCCTCGTCGCCACGCTTCTTGGAGCGTCCGATCGAAGCCTTGAGGTTGGAAAGCATGGTCTGCTCCTGCTTGTGAAGGCAGCGAGTTTCAATGTCTGCGAGAACCTGCTTCGTGCTGATCGGAGCGAAGCCGCGTGCCGTCGAGAGAACGAGCCGATCGAGCAGCGTCACAGCGTCGTCGCGTAGCTCCAGAGCTTCTGCCTCGTAGTTGCGCTTGGATTTGAGCGAGTCCACGACCTTCGCGCGGCACTTCTTCGCCTCCTCCAAATGCTCGATCGCACCAGCCTCACCCTTGGAGGCAGCCAGCCCGGCTTCTTCCAAATGCGCGTCGCACTCTTGCATGAGCTTCTGCTCCTCTGGGAGAAGCTCAGGCCACGTGTCCACGTACCGTTCAAACCAAAGCTCGCGGACCGAGAGTTCCGCACCCCGACCCGCTTCGATTTGGCGGATCAACTTGTCGATGGCGGCAGGACCCATCCATGAGTCGTTCGCCATCGAGAGACGGCGCTCCTCAGTGTTGGTCTGTAGTGCTTGTCGTTGCATGGCGTCCCTAGACGAACACGTCGAAACCGACGGCCCCGGTGAAGGTAATGCCGCTCTCCACAACGAACTGTGTGAGCGATTTGAATTGGATGCGGAAGGGGACGAAATCTTCGACGGACAGGACGACGCGGTAGGTGGTGTTCACCATCGGTGTCGAAAAGGTCACTGTCTTGGACGTTTCACCCGCAAAGGTCAGGATGCCGTTGACTGCTGATGTTTGTGCCAAGAGATTCTCCACCTGCCCTTTGGCAGTAGTTTGGTCGTCAAGGACGTACCCGGGGATCTGCGTCTGCGTGTCGCGGACCAACCCATAGGGACCGATTTGCTCGCGGATGCCTTGCGTCGAGTTCTGGTTGACGACAACCGTGAATTGCCAAATCTCCCCTCCGAATTCGGAGCGGTAGGTGAAAGCAGATTCGATCAGAGTCAGTGCCATCGTTCACCAAATCCACGTCGTGTCCATGCCCTTCTTCTCCAAGAAGGTTTTGAGCGACTGAAGGCCGGACCAGTCGTTCGACCAGACCGTGAAACCCTCGACCTCATGTTTGATCCCGAGATCCGGGATCGGATCGACGCTTCCGAATCGGATCCGATTGTCACGGAAAGATCGGAGAAGGTTGACGTAAGGGGTCGTGTCCCCGTTGTGGTACACGCGAAAGCGATACTCAGCAGCGGAATGCTGCGAGAGCCAGTCGGCGGCGATTTTCTTCGCCATGATTACGCGTCGTTCAGAGGGCTTTTTGGGCATGACAAGCCTCATTCCTGCCGACCCATAGGCGGAAAAGCGAAGCCGCGAAAAACGACAGCCAGACCCCCCTGGGAGGGCCTGGCTGAGATCGCGTCGGGCGCGTATTAGCCCTCGTCGGACGCCGGAGGATCCTCGGGCGTCTCAGGGGGTGCCTCTTCAGCAGGCGCTTCCTCGGCGGGAGCCTCCGCAGCCGGGGCCTCCTCGGCGGGTGCTTCTGCCGCTGCTTCCTCTTCGGCGGCCTCTTCCTCGGCGGGCTCCTCAGCGGGGGCCTCTTCCCCCACGGGAGGTTCCTCGACCGTGCCTGCGGTCTCACACGCGCTCAGGGGGACCTCGACGGATGGGATGGTGAATACCCCGTCAGGGTTCGACACCTCGTCTGCAATCGGGCCCACGAGGCCCTGGAGGTACGCGATGGCTCCCAAGGCAGCCTTGCCCTTCTTGCAGTCGCTCGTCTCCAGCTTGGCCGCGTAGTGCGACCCGAGGCCGAGCGCAACGCCAACGACCTGCTCCACGATCATGCCCACGCTCTCCTCGGCTCCCTTGGGGTCCTTGGGGTTCAAGGGCATACAGTCGGACAGGTCCACGTCGATGCCGGGGATGGTGACGGTGCCGCCAAGATGGCCCATGAGGGCTTCGCCTGCGGCGTCCGTGGCTGAGATCAGAACCTCCGACGTGACGCAGCCCGCGAAGTTCTTCTTGTCGATGGCTTCGTTACGGCCGATCATGGCAGCGGTTTTTCCGCTTTCCATTGCGACGAGGATGAGGGGGAAGTAGTCGTCAGGGTTGGCAGTGCCCTTTTTGGGCTTGCACCCGAAGGAGCCAATCGTGAGCCCGAGGACGCAGGCGGTCGCAGCCATCTTTTTGAGTAGCATGTGTAGATCTCCTACCTGGAGAGTTGGGATAGGCGCTCTACCGCCCAATCAGTCGATCACGAACGCGACCTGCGCATCCCACGCGGGCCGTTGGACCTCGCGGAGAATGTTGAGGTTCTTGCTGATCGCATCGAACACCTTGGCGTAGATCTGCATCGCCTCGTTCTTCAGCATCTTCTGGGTTGCCCGCATGAAGCGGTGACGCACCAAGCCCTGCGTCACGCTCAGCCGCTTGGCGACCTCAGACTGGCAGGTGGTCGTGTACATGAGCACCATGATCTGAACGTCGAGAGGGTCGCTGAGGAACCCGGACATCGCCTCTTCGATCTGGTCGAGGGTGAGGTCGGGGAGCGACAGCATGAATTGGATTCGCAGCGTCGCACGCTTCAGCCGGTAGCAGACCGTCGGCTGGCTCACGCGGAAGATGGCGGCAATGTCCGTCTGCTTGAGGTGCCGGAAGAAGTACAGGTCCACGAAATCGGCTTCGCGCTTCGGCAGAGCCTCCATGATCTCGCGGACGCGCTCAAGGGAGCGCATCGTCTCCTCGGTCGGCTCGTCATTGACGATCTCGCGGACAAACGCGATCGAGTCCTCGGTGGAAAACCGAGTCTCTAGCTCCGTCGGATCGATGCTCCGACAATCTGTCCATCGTGTACCCATCAGTTTACTATCACGATGGCTTCGTCACCATCTGCTGTCAAAAACACTCTTGGGATCGTAGCAACGATCTCCATTGACCGAAGCTCGATCGAAACCAGAGCGTACTCGCCCTCGATCATCAGGACAACGCCCTCAAGACCTTTGTACCTACCGTCACTCACATGGACGGCTATGTTCGGCTCAAGATCCGATGACACCTCTTCCACGAGCTTGCGCCGAAGCTCGCGGATCTGACGATCGGGGATGGTCTTTAAGACGCGGAGACCGCCAGGGCTGCTGGCGGTCATTACCCGTTCTACTAACTTGCCTTCGTGCTCAAGACGGAAGTAGTTCACCTCGTCCAGCCCAGAGGCGACGAAGGCATAGCCCTCCATCAGATGCACTACGACCTTCTTCGCGCCCCGCTTGTAAACACGGGAGGGGATGAAGATTGGCCAGCCTGCATCGAGGGTCAACGCCGAACGTAGCTCGCCGTCGAGCGTCCCAGTCTCAACTTCTTTTTCACCTTGTCGAGTCAACTCCAGAGCGACCCACGTTGTTCCATCCCGGCGATCGGCCATGCTCGTGTTCGTACTCTTGAAGGTGTCGATCAAGGGAGTCTGCGAATTGCTCGACCGAAAGAGGTGGGAGGCCACCACTGGTTGCTCGACGTGCGGTCTGCTTTCGTCCGTTTGGTACAAGATACACGCCGTCCGTGGTGACGTATGGTTCTACACTACCGGGATCCTTAGTCGAAGGATCCATTGGCGGCGGTGAATTCGACTCTACCGGAGGTGGAGGAGAATTCGGTGCGGGATCCGATGATGCCCGTTGTACCTCAATAGGCGCTTGGGTGCGAATTACTGAGGTAACGGTTCCGGTTTTCAATTGATGCAGAACGGCGAGGTCACAAAGCAACATCGAAGCCGATGCACCGCGCGGATGCTTCGCCAAACGTGCTGCAACTTCGACCATAAATTCACCGTGGTACTTTGAAACTTCCACAAGGCGGCCCCGATCTACAAAAGATGGGGGGTTTCCTACCCCCAAATTTCCAACTCGATACCCGAGCATCGCCAGATCTGAAATCTCAGAGTACGCAGTAGAGGGTGAAACTTTGGAGAGGAGATTTTGGGCAGTCTCCATGACAGCCGGAAGGTCCCGGCCAATCGCCGCGAGTACGTCCAAATACAACGCGTTCGCGTCCATGTGGAGGTAGCTGAAGACGCTCTCAGAGGAGATCGGCCCGAGCATGGCGACTCCCTCAACCGCTTTGAGAGCATCTCGGATGTGACATTCCGTTGCCTCCGCAATCAGCGTCAGGGCCGCACCCTCATACGCGATCCCCTCCGAATCACAAATGCGGGCGAGGCGCTTACCGATCACCTCGGGCTCGACCGGACGAATGATGAAGGCGGGAGCACAGCGCGAAAGGATCGCGGGCCGCATCTTCTCGGGCTCGGTCGTGCAGAAAATACAGATCAGCTTCTTGTCTTGGCTCCCCGGCATGCACTCCTCCAAGGGGAGGAGCATCGCGTCCATCGCGGATCGGGAAAGCTCATGGCACTCGTCCCACAAATAGATCCGACGCTTGCCCGAGTAGGTTCCGAATTCCAGATCCTCCACGATCTTCGCCACGTCGGCCTTGCCGCTGTTGGTCGCCGCATCGACCTCGATGAAGGCTTCGTGGGTTCCCGTCTCCAAGATCGAAACGCACGAGTCACACTTGTCGCAAGGGTTCCCGTCATCCGGGCTTTCGCAGAGCAGGGCACGGGCGAGGAGTCGGCCCAGCGTGGTCTTGCCGGAGCCCCACGGGCCTCCGAACAAGTAGGACTGCTGAAAGCCCTGTCCCGCCTTCACAAACTCCTTGAGGACGGTGATCGTGCCCTCCTGTCCGAGCACATCGTCGTAGATCAGCGGCCGGTACTTGGTATCGAGGCTCACGACCTACCTTACGCCACACAGGCGCGTTCGGGGCTCAGTCGAGCCAGTCAAAATCGAGGCCCATGATCCGACACATATCGTAGAGGTATGCGTTAGCGAGGCCCGTGTACTCGGCGTCGTAGCACCGCCGGCAACCGAGGAAGACGGAGCGGATCGAGACGACGGGGTTTTTGCAGTTGGCATCGTTGATCGAGTGCCCGGGTTCCTTGCAGATCGGACAGTCCATGTCGGGGAACTCGACGCACTCGGCGGCGAGCTTGCCCTCTTTACTCGGGACCGGCTGCACGATGCACGAATCCGTGCCGTAGACGTAGCTTCCTTCGTAAATCAGATGCTCAACGTCGAAGGGGAAATACTGAACCCCGTCTCGCGGGGTCGTGATTGACACGCCCTCGTAACTCTCGTCGTTGACCGCCCATGCGTACCATTCGTTCGGTGTCATTTTGACCTCTACTCAGAGGTCAGTATAGCCGACACAACGGCGGTAGGCTGGCTATGGCCGCTATTCGGCTTCGTCGGGCTCGTCGGGCTCGATGACGCCGAACATTTGCTCGACCGGGGTTGGGGCATCCGGGTCACACTCAGGACGCCAGAAGCCCCACCGCTCGACCTCCGCACGGTAGCCGATGAAGTCCGGGGGCTTGACCGAACACTTGACCGTGCCTTCGTCAGCATCCTCCTCGACCAGCATCGAGCACAGATGGTGGTCGATGAGCGCCATCTTCTGCGTCTGCGACAGGGTGTGCTGCCACTCATCGCCGGCCAGGACGATCAGGAATTTGTACTCCGTGGCCTGGAAGGCGTTGAACAGCGGGGCTGCCTTGCTCGTCTTGCCGTAGACCTTGACACCACCCGGAGAACTTGCCTTCTCTTTCAAAGCGATCCCGATCTCGTCCTTTACGAGAAGGAGATGGTGGTGGTGTTTGTCGATCAGATCGAACATTATCTCGTAGATTTCAGGTCCGGCTTTCCATACATCCATGTCGTGCTCCTATGCGGCGAGGGGGAAGGCTTTTTCACAGCCTCGTAGACCCGATGAGTCCCAGATTTCGCCTGGGTCCTTGCCGGGTCCGTAGGGATGGTCCTTGCACTCTACCCCTGCCTTCTCCAAGTAGTAGAGTGCCTTTTCAGTGCCCTCCCGCCCCGCTTTGTCGCGGTCGAGGGCGAGGCGGACGCCGCCCCGGGCGAGCCGCGACAGAAATCGTACCTGCCCGCGGTGAAGCCGGGCCGTCCCGATAGCGAGGACGGGGGAATTCGGAAGGGCCTGATTGAGAGCGAACAGGTCGAACACGCCTTCACAGATCCAAACGACCTTGCCTTCCCACATGCGGGGCATCGCCAAGGGCATCCCGAGCCAGTGCGTCTGCCAATGCCACTTGGGGATGATGTACCGGCTCAGATCCTTCTGGCCTGCGTGCCGGCTTTCCCAACCGATCAGGAGGCCACGTGCCGACCACAGAGGAAATAGGATCCGATCGTTGAAGAACTCGCCGCGTGAGCCGTATTTCTTGCGGAACGCCTCATCGGGCGCGGGCTCTTTCGGAGGCACCCACGTCGAAATCCCCAGGCCATGAATCGTGTCCGGCCGCGCACCTCGCCCAAGCAGGTAGCCGTAGTCCGACTCTGCCAGGGGCATCCCGGCGAGCGCCTTGGTCGCCCACTCCCTCATACGGCCCCCGCCGCCTGACTGGGCGCCGGCTCCGGCTCCGGCTTCGGAGAAGGGACCATTTCCCCCGCCATCGTGAAGCCTCTCGTGGCGTTGTGGATGACGGCGCAGACCCGCGAGGTGCCGACGGTGCCCATGAAGCCGAACAAGGCCCGGTCCTTGGGGATGATCACAACACAACCCGGGAGCATCCAGTCGGCGTCGTGGCGTGGGTTGTTGTCGATCCAGTCCGCCGACACCGTGTCGGGGTATTCAAAATCTGGGTGCGAGATGACCTCGTACTCCGCGAGGCCGTAGAACGCGAGGTACGAGACACACGCCTTGAGCCCCTCAGTGGTCAGCGGATGGATGGATCCCCACTTGTGAACCATGGCAGCTTGGGCAAGCTCCTCCACGGCCTCCTTGTAGAAGCCCTGGACGCTCCTCACGGCCGCCTTGACCGTCCGTGTCCGCGATGCCCGCTTCGCCCACACCACGCTCCTCGTGGACGACACAAGGTACGGGGCGGCATCCGCAGCGACGGGAAACTCCATCATCTTCGGGGGCACGCCACGCGGGCCTCGGGCCGCGTAGTCGAAGTTCAGCACGTCTAGGAGGTCAGTCACCCGTCAACGGCTCCTCGGGGGCCACGGTGTTGTCCAGATCACCCCCGAAGAACGACAGGATATTTACATCCGGGTCCGGCTTGGGTGGGGGCTTCTCGCTGTGGGGCTCGCTGTCGAGCACCCACATGAGCGCTGCCACGTCAGGGTACTGCTTGGCGATCCACCCAATGTCCACCTCAGTGCCATCGACACCGAGCATCGTGGCGAAGGCAGCTTTCAGATCCTCAGCCTCGGACCCGCACTCAAAGGTGGGGCAGTCGCGGCACTGCTTCCGGCCGCCAAGGGACTCGTCGCAGGTCACGGCGTTCCACTCGCCGCCGTCCTCTTGCCGAAACGCTCCGGGCTCCTTGGCGTCCTCGATCCCCCAAGTGCAGATGCGAAGGTGCGTGCGATTGGATCGAGAAGGGTCTCCGATCTCAATCACCGCATTGTGCGTGCAGTTGGCCGGTCGCCGTCGAAGACCTTCTTCGACGTACTTTTTCCGGTGTCTGTAGAGCACCTGCTTGAGTTTTCGCTTAATCTCTGCCGCCTTCTTCATCGTCGCTCCTTGAATACCACCCCGTTCGGAGTGGCCTCGATGACGTATGCCTTCTGAGCCGCGTCGATCAACAAAGGGTCGTGCGTTACGGCAAGAATGTCCATGTCGAGCCGGGAGCACAACGTCGTCAAGAACCCGGCCATGCGCTCGATGTATCCCTTGGCGACCGCGCTGAGCGTTTCGTCCAGCAAGAGCACCGGCCGCATTTGCCGGCGCAAGATGACGATCACACGGAGCAGGACGGACTCGACCGTCGCCACCGCGCCTCCCATCGTCTCCAAGGGGTCGTCCTTGATCTCGTAGTCGTCGGAGGTGGCGTCAACCGTGAGCAGGTTGACGGCGACCTTCCCTCGTTCTTCTGTGACCTCGGCCTCAAGACTGAGGTTCTGGTCGAAGAAGATTTCCTGCAAACCTTCGGTCTGGAGCTTCGTGACGGCTTCGATCCCTTCCTTGACCTCAGCGTCCGCCAACGATCGGATCAATCCAGCTACGAGGCGCAGGGTAGCGTCCTCGTTTTCAAGCCGGATGATCTCCGCGTCGTTGTCAGCGCGCTGTTTACCCAAGGCATCCCGAAAACCGATGGCTTGATCGGCTTGGGAGCGAAGGGTCTTGATCTCTGGAAAGGCGTCGAGCATCAGGAGGTGAGCCAGATAAGCAGGGTGAGATAGTCGTCCTCACCGCGGGCATCGCGGAAACGGATCCACCCACCCTTTTTCCCCTGCGGGTTAATCCCGAAGCGGAGCGCCTTCTGCTTGTACTGCGACAGAAAACGCTGAATGTATGGATACTTGATCGCAAAGCCCCCTTCAGGCAAGGGCGACTCTGGGTTCTCGCTGGAGCCGTGCTCAGGGCACTCCAACTGGAGGCAGTCAGTCGAGCCCGACGCGGAGGTCATGGACAGAAGCACCTCGTTGCCCTCGGGATCGAAATCGATCGTGAGGCGGTGGTCCTCCTTGGCAGCGGAAGAGGCAAGCTGCTTGACGGCGCAGTCGAGGTCGTGGGTCGAGACGACCCACCAGTGCATGTCATCCGAATCCTTGTCCACCTTGATCGGCGGGAAGGCGTTGTGAGGGCGACCCACCGACAGGATACCCTCATCGCTGCGCTTGAGGAACAGGTTGCGCTCCGTCTCCAGAATCTCCACGTCCTCATCCGCGATGAGTGCCAAGTATGAGAGCACCTGCTGGAGATCCTTGCCGTGGATGCGCAAGTTGGACTCGGCAAGCTCCTCGATGGTGATCAGAGTGAGCGAGGCCATGTCCGACGCTCGCAGGGATCCATTCTGCACCTCGGTCACGGAGAGGTGCGGCTTGGTCGTGTCCTTCTCGTGGGTAAAGAGCTTGGCGTGTGACAGCGCCGCGTGGAGCCGCGTCGCCTCCAGATCCACGATCTTCTTCGCCTGTGCCAGCGACTCGTCCCAAAAAGGGAACGAGGACGGATCGAGGGATCGGAATTTGACGCTGCCCTTGAGCGCCGTCGCCTTCACCGTCCCGTCGTCGTACTCCAGCGTGAGCGCGGTGTCAGCCGCAGCGGCGAGCCACTGCTTGAGACGCCAGGACTCCACCGTGAAGGAACTGGCGGCCTCCTCTTCGACCGTAACCTTGCAGACGAGAGGGATGCTCGCGCCCAGGCGCCCGTTGTACGCCAGGATGCTAACCCGCTCGTCATCGTCCACAACCTCGTGGCGGAACAGGAAATGGGTGGACAGGTCGGAGCCGGTGCCAGACGTGCCAATTGACACGACCTGCAATGCGGCTTCCAAATCACTTTTAGCTACCTCGATTTTCATCTGTATCTTCCCTGTACGGGGCGAGGGCTTGCCTCGCGGTTTGAACGTCGGCCTCAAAGCTGTCCACCAGCTTGATGTACCTCTCGTTGAGTTTCTCCAACGCCACGCCGATCTGTTCGGGTTCGATCCCCTTCTCGCGGCACTCCGACTCTGCTTGCGCAAGGCCAGACTCGGCCGCCTCCAGGCGTCCTTCGATCCGTTGAATGTCGGCGATCAACTTGTTCCGATCTTTCACGGCCGTTTCTAGGCGGCTGTCCGTGTCAGTCATCATGGCTACTCTCCTTACTCGGTGGCTTCGTCTTTTGACCGTCCGTGTCCATGTCAAATTCCACGAACCCTTCGGAGTGCCCGACGATGGGCAGCAAGTCTTTGCGCTTCTCGGCGTTCGCGTTGTCGATCGTCAACCGCGCAGGGCAGACCCCCTTGTAAGGGCAGTATTGACACGCCTTGCTCGACGGTTTGGCGTCGAACAACCCCTTATTCATCCCTGTGCGCGCCTTGCGGGCTCGTGCGGCGATCTCTTGGAGGTCGCGCTCCGTGAAGGGGACCCAATCGAGGCCCTGCTCGTCCTTCCCGTCGTAGGGGAAGCGATACCAAACGAAGGCTGCTCGATCCGGCAGCGTGTTGTTGTAGCTCAGATAGAACAGCAGAGCGTAGAAGCGAAGCTGATCGGGATCGACGTGCAGCATCTTCGTCTTGCTGTTCTTGCCGTCGAGGAGGGTGATCCCGGTGTCCTCGCGGCGAATGATCGTGTCGGCCCACCCCCCAAGCCGGTTGTGCTTGTCCAGGTGGCCGATAAGCTCGACCTCGGCCCGCGCGTAGGGGCCGAGGAGCTTGTGGTGCTTCATCGTCTTCAGGTAGCCAAGCACCCCGCTGACGACTGTATCTTCAATATCGGCCTGCCCCATGCCGGCGGCGCGCCAATCGATCCAATTCCGCTCGTCCTTCAGTTCCTTCTGCACGTAGAAGAGGGCGAGCTTCTTCATCTGGTGCTTCAGGCTGTCCGGTGAACGCCAAAGCTCCTCGTTGTACAGATCCTCGATCACCGCCTGGATGGCGATGCCCATGACCGCGTGCTCGCGCGAACGCGGCTTGTCGAGAGGCTTCTTCCGGCCAGGACCCCCTCCAAGGTCTATCTTGCCCCAACCCCTGCTCCACAGGAATTTCAGGCCGCACTCCTCGTACTCCTTGAGGTGAGTCCACCAAAGGGTGTACGGCCGGTTGGGGTCCCACGCCATGATGCACTCTACCGGCCGACAACGGCCCCTTCGGCGGTCTCGATAAATTCGATTGCCCGGTCTCGCACCTTCTCGGGCAGACCATCCATCGCCCCCACCTTCTCGGAGAGGGTCGCACCGTCCTCCGTCTCAGTGAGCGTCTTTCGGATCGAATCCACGAAGAAGTCCATCGTGGCAGCCCGCGACTCCTCACGGACACGGCCGTCCACATCAAACACCTCCTCGTGGGGCCGGATCTCGATATCGTGACGTTCGATCTCAATTCCCTCACGCGTGAACGTGATCACCGACACCGCAGGCTGGCGAGTTACGTCGTCCCAGGCGAGGGAACCGCGAGTCAGGCTGCCAAGGTTGATCACCCACTTGCCGGGTGCAATCTCGGTGATCCCTTGGTCCTTGTGCCAATGCCCGAAAAGCCACACATCCACGTCCGGCGCGAGTTCGATGAGGTCGGCGTATTTGATCACGTCCTCGTTGTCGAACATCGTGCCACCCTTCTCTGAAGCGAGGACGTGCGCCATGACGAGCAGGTAATCCTCACCCTGCTTCTTGCAGGCCCGGAAGCGGTCGAGGTCGTACTTGTTCCCATGGAAGGGGATGCCAAGCACACGGACGGACATGCCGTCGTCGTCCAAAAATCCGTGCTCGTGTTCGTCGTAGCAACGTTGGAACACGCCCGTCGCAAACAGGACTCCGAGTGGCTGCTTGGGCAGGTTCCGAATGTCCTGTCGCGTACAGTCGTGGTTCCCAACGTTGCCGTAAACCGGGCATGGGTACTCCTTGTGAAGCTCCGCCACACCCCGCACAAGCGCGTGACTGTTTCGGATCGGAGCCTTCACGTCGAAGAAATCCGCGTTATCCAGCACGCCATCCGCGCCCACCCGGCGCGCGAGATCCCCGATCTGTCGGAGCTTCCCGAACACCGTCTCCGTCCAGTCATCCGTCCTAGAAACGGGAGTGTGGTCAGAGAGGTGAACGTCGGTGCGCGTGACGAAACGGATCATCCGACCCCCGGCAAGCGCATCTGTTGGGAGCTTTCCCAGCCCTTGAGATAGGCGTCGCGGTATTCGATCCACGGCTTGTAGGTCGTATTGCACGTCCCATCCTTGGCCGTGTGCGGGGGTCTGTACTTCCCCGCAAGACAATCAGCCTTGCCCTTGGCTTCATACGCGCGCCGTTGTTGGCCGTGCTCCAACCATGACATGAGATTCGCTTCAGCTTCATACGCCTGACACATGCTGTTCTCCCTTCAGGTGTGTGCCGCAGGTGGGGCACTCCTCGTAATCCCCCAAAATCGCATGGACGTTCTCCTCCGCCGTCTCAAGCTCCTTGCGCTTTTCGATCAGGAGGGTTTGAAGATCGGAAACCTTCTTGGCCTCATCCTCGATGCCCTTTTGAAGCCGGCCGAGCACCTTCCGCCCCTGCCTGAGCTTGTTGGCCTTCACGACCGCCTCGTCCTCTCCAGGGCGGTTGTTGGCTGCGATCTCTACGGCTGCCCCCCACTTGTCCACCATCTCCCTGCGGGCTGTGAGGCGCACCTCCAAGGCCGCTAGATCCTTCCGCTCTGTCTGGATATCTCGGATCTCGGTGAGGCGCTCCTTGTCAGGCACTTTCCCCTTGGCGTCTCCAAACCCCTCGTGTCGCTCGACCTCAGCCTTCGCCTTGTCGATCTTGACCTGCGCACTCGACAGGATCTTGTGGAGCTTTACTACCTTGTCGCCCTTGGTCCTCGACTCCTCCAGACCATCGAGCAAAGCAACGGCCTCGTCCAGCCCCTCAAACCGAACGAAGCGCTCGTCCAGCTTCTCGCTGTCCTTGCGCCGCAACTTGAGATCGCTATTTACGCTGCGCCGCTCCGACTCGCAGGATTTGAGCGCGTGGTTGAGGACGCGGATACGCTCAACGTTCGCCACCGCGTCAGCGATGGCTGAGCCGGGGAGATCGAGAAGGAACAGGTCGCCACTCTTCTGCTTCGCAAACTGCGGCCACAATTTCTTGCCGCCTGCCTCTATGGGGCGGTAGCCGAGGTCCAGTACCTCAGCAGGAACGCCGCGCCCTGCGGACTCTCCGAGCTTCGCGCCGTCGATCCAATACTCGTTGATCTTCGCCCCTTTTTTCCAGACGACGTTGCGACCGTCGTTGAACGTGATCTCGACCTCCGCGTGCGAGGCCCCGTGCCGGACGATGGAGCCCGGCGCAGGGTTGGTAAACACGGCGTGGATCGCACGCATGAGCGCCGATTTGCCGGTGTTATTCGTCCCAGTGACTACGGTGAACCCGTCGATTTCGACAGTCTGATTCCCGATGCTCTGGAAATTCTCGACGCGGACCTTGATCACTTGAGGAGGTCCTCAATCTCCCCGTCCATCGGGTCATCCAGGTCGCTCTCCTCCTCCTCGACAGGCGTAGTGGTCGCCCCGAGGTACGGAAGGATCTGCTCGTAGAGGACCTGGAAGGCACCGGGCTCATCGATCATCTCCCGCCTGAACTTCTCCATGCCCTGACACTTGACGTTGCTACTACCATCCGGCGAGGTCCATTCGATCCAGGCCCCTCCCTTCTTGACGATCTGGTAGGCGATACCAACCTCGATGATCGTGCGGTAGTCATCAATGCCTTCGCCCTGACGGATGTACATGATCTCTTCGTTGCCCTGCTGGGCCGAGACCTTACATTTGTCGAGCTTGACCTTGATCTGCGCGCCGACAACCTTGTCCTCGATCTTGTTCGTCAGGTTGTTTTGAACCTTGATCTTCTCGGTCTTGATCCGCGCGAGCTTCATACGCAACGACGAGTAGAAGCGCCATGCCTTGCCACCTTGTGCGTTGGACCCGTCGCCGCCGAAGCCAGTCGTGTTGATCGAAGACCGAAGCTGCGAGATGCCGATGATGGCAGTGCCCGTCCGCATCGACACGGCCTTGATCTTGGGCAGGGAGGCCGACCAGATGGCCGCGTTCAGACCAATGCGGCCGAGGTCCGCCAATTCCTCCAGCTTGCCCTCCAAGAGCTTCTTGGGGACACCTGCGCCAACCGAGTCGAACACGATCAGATCGACGCCGTGCTTTGCCATCGTGTACGCGATGACAATGCCGGCCTCCAGCGTATCAGGCTGAGCCAACAGGAATTTGGAGCTATCCTCGATCGGAACGCCAAGAGCTTTGGCGTAGTACGGGACAATCTCGTTCTCCCAGTCGATGTAGCAGACCGTCCCGCCCGCGGCGCACGTCTCGGCAGCCAGGGTGAGCGCGAGGGTGGTCTTGCCCGACCCCTCGTGGCCGTAAAGCTGCATGATCCGACCACGGGGCATCCCAGGGCAAGGGGCCACACCGAACGAGTTGGGCTTGCCGCCGATCAGGAAATCGATCGTGAGCGAGCCCGTGGGAAGGTGGGCGAGAGACTGGCGGAGCGACTGGGGGTCGAGGTCAGCCTTCCAGTCCTTCGTCTTGAGGGTCTTATCGAGCACGTCGCCCGCCGCAAGCAGCGGGGAGCCCATGGTTTTGGTCGATGTGACCTTCTTCTTCGGGGTCTTCTTCGTGCTCTTTTTATTCGTGTTAGCCATTGTTTTGCCTTGACCACATGAAGAAGCGCTCGCTTTCGCGGTGGATGATTCCCCGCTTGACCGTTTGGCCGGCTCGCTTCCCTTTCGTGGGTTTCCAGATCTCGGTGAATTGCTTGGTCTCCGGTGGGGTCAGGTCGTCCTCGGTGATCTCTCCCGAGTACAGACTCCAAAAGCGCCCTGCCGTGCGTGCGACCCAAAAGGCATCAGCCTCATTATGATTCCAACGGCCGCCGCCTGAAGCCTTCTTGGCTGCCTCCACCATGTCCGGTTTGTCCATCTTCCACCCTCGCGGGCGGCGGAGGAACAGGGACGCATGCGCCTTGACCTGCCCCGGAGAGAAGAACGCGACGTTCCTCCTCTGGTTTTTGATCGCCTCACACGAGTAAAGAAACAAACCGTACATGCCTTCGGACCACAGGTCGTTGAAAACGGGGTACTCGATCCCGATGAAATCAGGGTCGTCCGTCAAGATTGCGTTCTCCAACCGCTCCCGCATAAACACGTTGCGATCGATGAACTCCATTTTGGCTGGGGTCTGCCATCGACCTCGGTTGAGTACCGCTTCACGACCCTCACCTTCAGTGTCAAGCAGAACCCAGCCAAAATTGGTAAGGGAGGGGTCCAGACCAAGTACGATCATGGCCCCTCCCTTCCTCCTCTAGTCGAGGATGCCGTCGAGGGCGCTGTCGATGGCCGCGCTGTTTTGCGGCTGAATGTCCCCGACCGGAGACCCGCCATCGGCCCCCAGTTTCTCCCGAATCTGGTCGAGGCTCATGTCGCGGGCAATCTCGTTCTTGAGGTTGCCGCGGATCCCAATGGCGGAATCAATGATCCCGTCGATGATCTTGGGAGCCTTATCCGACTCGATCAGCTTCCGCACCGCGTTGTTCTTTGCGGATTGGAAGGTGAAGTTTTGGAACTGACCTCGCGTACACTTGGCGATCAGGTCGTGCTCGCCAAAGGGCCACTGGGCGTGGGCACCCTTGATCGTGTCGTACTTCTCCGCCGAGAAGATCCACGGCATGACACCAGGGGCCTGATCGAGCGTCGTGACGTTGCCGTTCTTGTCGCAAGGCCACGACACGATGATCGTGGCGATCTGCATTTTCGGAGCGGCACCCCCAGCAAGTTTGCTGTACTCAGGGCCTTTATGGAGGAAGTACCCCACACTCGGCACGTAGTGACGCTTGGCCCCGACAAACTTCGGTGCGGGCGCCTTCGCCTCGTCGTTCTCACGAGACATGGCTGCGAGAAGCCCCTTGGCCCCATCGTCCAGACCGTCGTACCAGACGAACGAGAGCCGATAGATGCGGCCCTCCTCGCCCTTGAACTTCTTGGCGCGGGTTTGGACGACTTCATCGCCCGTATCAAAACTGAATTCTTCAAAACCATCATCAGACATGATGTGTGCTCCTTTTTTCCTCTGCGGCCCGGTGACTCATGTCGGCTAGACGGGATGAACGGCCGCTTGTTTGGGTTGTGGTTTGCGCGCCCGGCTTGGGTTTGCGTTTCAGATCCTACCCGGTCTCTGGCTAGAGAGAGTCGAGCAGTCCGTCAATGTTTACGTCGGCTGCGTCCGTTTTGAGTGTCGGTGTCTCATCTTTTTCTCCGGCATCTAGGCCGCCCAGGGCGTCCAGAAAATTGTCGGTCTCGTCGCTGGAAGCGGAACCGGCGAGCGCCTCGGGCGCAGGCTCTTTCACCGTCTCAACGGCATCTCCGTCGTTCCAAGAAGGGTTCGTCGTCTCATCCTCGTTCGCGTCGGTCTCGGCGATCAGGTCGTCAATGTCCTTCGTGTCCGCCCCAGTGGCGCGGGGGGAGTCGGGGAACAAGGGCGACCGAAAGTCGCCCCACCGCGCACCGAGGGCAAGCTCGTGCTCGCAGATCTTGAGTTGGTCCTTCAGACGGCTCTGGGTGTCCCGAATGTCGCGGGATTTGATTCGCACCACGATCAGGAGGGCCTCCAGATCGGACACGCTCTCCTCCAACGCTCGGATCGCCATGTACCGTTCCTTGAGTCGGATCTTGGCCACGGCCTCGCGGTCCTGAATGTTTCGACCCGCGCGGACATGGGGGTCGTGGGCGATCAGGTCTTGAAACTCAAGCTCGTAGTGACCCTGCTGTCGGTTCAACGAGCGCTTGAACCAGTGCAGATCCTCAGCAAGCTGTAGCTCTACCCCGACACAGCGGCGGAGCATGTTTCGCACCTTGGCGACCTTGTTGTTGATCCGTTTCGGACCGAGCGACAGGGGATCGGGGTCAAGCTCCTCGTGGAGATCGGAAAGCTCCTCGTGGATTCGGCGAATCCGCTCCTCGTCAACGACGGGCTCCTGTGGCTGTAAATTCAGATCACCCATTGTCGGCCTCGGGACGGACCTTCATGGCCCATGCGATCAGTTTTCCGTAGTTGCGTTTGATCCCACTCACGCGGTCCCTAAAAAACTGCGGGGAGATATTGCCGGTAGCCAGTGCTTGCTCATGCGCCCCAATGTCAGCCATCTGCGCGACAAGGAGGTGGGCGATGCGGGCCTCGTCCAAGGACATGCCTTGGGAGGCAATCTCGGGATCGGAAACCGCCACACCGGACTGGTCTTGGAAGTCCTCGGCCATGACCGAGAAGCACGTGAACACGTCCCCGGTCTTGCCTTTAACCGAACGGCTCGCCACGATCTTCGTGAAGCGCAGCTTGCCTTCAAGCTCCTTCAGCCGCCTCTTGATCTCAGCCGCGTGGGCCTCGTCCTCCGCAGAGGGTTTCGTCTCGATCGGATAGTCTGCCATGCCGTCCCTTGTATGTACTCCCGACGCGCACCGAGTGAGCGCCTCCGTGAGAGAAAAATGCCTGCGGGTCAGGCGCTCTTGGTTCCCTCGGCGATAAGTCGCACGAGGCGGTCGGGAAAGAGGGTGTTGCGGGCATCCACGCGGTTGTTGGCGACAGCTTTCGCCAGCGCCCGGCCCGCACCGAACAAGATGACCTTCCGCTTCGCACGGGTGATCGCGGTGTAGATGAGGTTCCGCTGAAGCTGTCGGTTGAACCCCATGACCCACGGCATCAGGATCGTGTCGTATTCCTGTCCCTGGCTCTTGTGCACCGTCATGGCGTACGCGAGTCGCAGGTGCGTCGGCGCAACCTTGAAAGGGAGGCGTACCGTCATGGGAGGCGGCCCGTGGATCTTCACCCGCACCTCCTTGGTCCGGCGGTCAAGCTCCAACACCTTGCCCACGTCTCCA
>Ga0307380_10000537_pt1 | contig 59210 bp, 47 predicted proteins | sample UN3MG_FD_202239 | JGI IMG/M metagenome (GOLD analysis project Ga0307380, IMG submission 202239) | Soil microbial communities from Risofladan, Vaasa, Finland - UN-3 | ecosystem: Environmental > Terrestrial > Soil > Coastal area > Acid sulfate soil | place: Finland: Risofladan, Vaasa | collected... | reverse complement strand
GACAAGGTTCTGACGCAGGAAGAGATTAAACTGGCGATGAGAGGTGATGTAACACTTGCCTGGGACCCGAATCCGACTAACGGATCGACCCTGAACATCAAAGATGCGGTCCCCCTTACATGGTCGCCCGGAGATAAAGCGTCTCAGCATGATGTGTATTTCGGCACCGATAGAGATGATGTTGAAAATGCTGATACGTTCGACATGACGGGTATATATCGAGGCCGCCAGGCTTTTACCAGCTATAGTCCCCCTGAAGGCGTTGAATGGGGCGGCGGGCCTTATTACTGGCGGATTGATGAGTATAATAACGACGCGACGATCAGCACCGGGAGGATGTGGATCTTTACGGTAGCTGACTTCATTGCCATAGACGATTTTGAGGATTACAACAACATTGAATCCGGCAGGATATTTGACACGTGGAAAGACGGATGGGGTATCCCGACAAACGGTTCTGAGGTAGGTTATGCTGACCCTAATTTTAATGCGGGAGAACACCACGTTGAGACTGCGATCGTTCACAGCGGTCAGCAGTCGATGCCGTATTTTTACGATAACAGTCTCAAATACTCTGAGGCAACCATGAAGTTGATTTACCCTCGCAATTGGACCGAGCAAGGTGTTGGAGTATTGTCGCTGTGGTTCTACGGAGATCCGAACAATGCTCCTGAGCGAATGTATGTGGCTATTGCCAACAACCTCGGCACTACTGGTGTGGTGTACAACGGTGATCCCAATATAGCGATGCTAAACGCCTGGACCCAATGGAATATCGACCTGAATGATTTTGCAACTCAGGGCGTCAATCTGACCGATGTCGATAATTTCTCTATTGGCTTTGGCGACAAGAACAATTTGCAGCCTGGTGGTTCAGGTAAGATTTACTTTGATGATATTCGGCTATATCGGCCATCTGCGGAGGAACCAAAACCTAATTTGAACGGCAGCTAATTGCGCGTTTGATGTGGCAGATTTGCATCAATTCGGGGCATGTGTCGACTGAATTCGGCACAGGCCCCGCTTGATTAGGTATTGGTCATTTGTTTTGGCGAAGCGCCTTGCCTCAGATTTATATGAGAAATAGGAGCAAAAAAATCCTGCGTGAAATCCGGGGCAAAATACGTAATAAAATCTATCAACTCGCAATTGGGGCAATAAAGTAAAAAAATAATCAGTAAAAGGCCTTTTCTGCCAAGAAAAGCAATAAAAGTGAAATTTAGCTTGACAAAGCGGGTGCAGTTAACTATTTAAGCAGTTTTTGGTATTTCTGTTAGAGGCGTTTATAATGATATTTACCTACGCTGTAAGCGGATATAAGATTTTAACATTATGGAGTAGTTTAGAATGTTACCTGTAAAAAAGACCAGTAAGAGCAAGACCCGCAATCGTCGGAGCCATCATCGTCTGAGAGCTGTGAACTATTCGGTCTGCAAAAAATGTGACCGGGCTAAGTTGCCGCATGCGGCGTGTGATAATTGTGGTTACGTGAATCCGAAAATTACATTGAAACTTGGCAAGGAGTCCTGATAAGGACGTCTAAAAGATGCGAATAGCAATTGATGCAATGGGAGGCGACAACGCGCCGAATGAAATTATCGCTGGTGCGATAGAATCAATTGAGCTGCTCAGTGAGGATGACGAATTGATTCTTATAGGACCTGAAGAGACAATAGAGGCATTATTACCATCTCCACAATCTCGCAAAGGTAAGATTAGTGTAGTTCACGCCCCGGACATCATTACTATGGATGATGTGCCGATAGAGAGTCTTCGAAGGAAACCCAAAAGTTCGATCGCGGTACTTGCCAAATTGGCTAAAAGAGGCCAGGCTGATGCAGTCATTTCGGCAGGTAATACAGGGGCTTGTGTTGCGGCCTTCCAGATGAGAATGAGGAATTTGCCCGGAGTTAATCGCCCTGGGATAGCGGTAGTGTTTCCTACTCCTGAAGGGCCGGTGACAATTTGTGATATCGGTGCTAATATTGCCTGTAAGCCGATGCACCTTTATCAATATGGTGTGATGGCCAGTGTGTATTCAAAACATCTGCTTGGGATTGAAAATCCAAAGGTTGGGCTTATGAGTATCGGCGCCGAGGATGCCAAAGGCAACGAAGTCGTAAAAAAGGCACGTGAGTTGATGAAATCCGATTCTAATATGAACTTTATTGGTAATATTGAGGGAAGAGATATTTTCAAGGGTGTTTCTGACGTTGTCATATCCGAAGGTTTTGTCGGTAATGTGATTCTGAAACTGACAGAGGGGCTTGTTGATGGTTTGTTTAGGGCGATAAAAGACGAGCTTAAGGAAGAAAAACTTCATCTTGCTATGAAGTTTAAGCCCGTTATTACAAGAATATATCAGAAATATGACTATAATGAGTATGGTGGAGCGCTGTTGTTAGGAGTTAACGGCACAGCGATAATCTGTCACGGCTCAAGCCAGAGTAGAACGATAAAAAATGCGATTTTGGCCTCCAAAAGGTTCTACACTGAAAAAATAAATGATAAGATCATTGAGTACCTTTCGGGAAGTAGTATAAGGACCACGGATGAATAACCTAACTAATGGTCGTCCCCCCGCTTATCGTGCAGTCATCACCGGTTATGGCTCATTTGCGCCGGCTAAAACATTAACGAATGATGAGCTTGCAAAGATGGTGGACACCTCGGACGAATGGATCACGACACGGACCGGTATAAAGGTTCGACATATTACTTCGGACAACGAAAGCACAGCATTTTTAGCTACGGAAGCAGCTAAAAATGCTTTGGCCCAGGCAAAACTTGATCCTGGGGATCTTGAACTTATTATTGTGGCTACTATTACCCCGGAGATGGTTTTTCCTTCCACGGCCAGTTTTGTGCAGCGGGCTCTTAATGCAAAGAAGGCCTGGGTGTTCGATTTAGCCGCTGCTTGCAGCGGTTTTATCTATGGTCTGTCTATTGTACAGCAATTCATGGAAAGCGGACGATTTAAAAATGCCCTTGTAATAGGTGCTGAGACTTTATCAAAGATTACGGACTGGACGGATCGGGCAAGCTGTATTCTTTTCGGGGATGGTGCAGGTGCGGTCGTGCTCCAACGAAATAATGATGGTCGAAAGGGTATTTTATACAGCACTATGCACTCGGATGGGCACCGCTGGGAAGCATTAAACTGCCAGGCGTACGGTTCTCGCTATCCGGTGAACAAGGAGTTAAGCGATCCAAATAAAATCTATATGCAAATCAAGGGCAGAGAAGTCTATCAACAGGCCATTCGGCGAATTGTTGAAACGGTTACCAACTGTTTGGAGCATTGTAAATTAAGCATTGATGATGTCGATATGGTTATTTCACACCAGATGAACGCGAGAATTATTGAATCTGCATCGAAGCGTTTAAATCTGCCGGATGAAAAGGTCTTTATAAATATCAACGAGTACGGTAATACATCTGCGGCCTCGGTCCCGATTGCTTTCGATGAATGCTTCAGGATGGGAAGAATCAAGCCAGGCAATATTGTTATTTTAGTAGCTTTCGGCGCCGGATTGACGTGGGGAGCAAATGTAGTTGAGTTATAATTGCATCAAGCGTATCTCGTCAAACATAAAGCGAGATACGAAATTACGAGATAAGAGTTATGAATACTGCTTTTTTATTTCCGGGACAAGGTGCTCAGGTTGTAGGGATGGGGGCCGAAATTGTTCAGTCTTTTCCCGTGGCAGCGGAAATATTTGAGAAAGCAAACGAAATTATTGGGTACGATTTGAGCGAAATCTGCTTTAATGGCCCTGCGGAGCAGTTGAATAGCACGACAATTTCGCAGCCTGCGATCTTTGTAACTTCCTCGGCCATACTGGAGGTCCTCAAAACAGAATCTGCGACCAGAAATATCAGTGCAGATATAACAGCAGGTCTTAGTCTTGGTGAATATACCGCCCTGTATGCGGCTGGGCTGATTAGCTTTAGGGATGCTTTAATCCTTGTACAGAAGCGCGGCCAGGCGATGCAGGCTGCTGCTGACGCCACCGAGGGCACGATGGTTAGCATTATCGGCCTCGATGAAGAAAAAGTCAATCAGCTTTGTGCCGAGGCCGGAGAGGGGGAACTTCTGGTGGCTGTAAATTTCAACTGCCCCGGACAAATTGTAGTAAGCGGGACCAAATCGGCCTGCGATCGAGCGGAAATACTCGCGGCAAAATACGGTGCTGTAAAAGCTGTTAGGTTAGAGGTCGCCGGCGCTTTTCATACCGAAATGATGTCAAGTGCGGCAGATGCTCTTAAAGAAGCATTGTCGAATTGCGAGATTTCAGAACCGTCAGAAACTAAAATTATTGCTAATATCAACGCTGAGTATTACAAGACCAGTGAGCAAATCGCTGAAGGCCTTGTAAAGCAATTGACTTGTCCTATTTTTTGGCAAAGATGTATGGAGCGGCTTTTAGCTGAGGGAGTTGAGAAGTTTTATGAGATTGGACCGGGCAGGGTTTTGACAGGACTTATGAGAAGAATCAACAGAAAAATAAAGGTTGAAAATGTAAGCAGTCTGCAGGCGATAAAACAGCTTTCTTGAAATGTAGAATAAAAAACACGAAAATACGGAACGAAAAAAAGCACGAAGCAGAAAATTATAAAATTCGTGATTAATGGAGATCAAAAGGATGTCGGAACAAAGGCTGGCTGTTGTAACTGGTGCTGCCAGAGGGATAGGCAGAGCAATAGTTCTTGAACTGCTCAAGCGGGGACGTATCGTTGCCGGGCTGGATATCAACGCCGAGCAGCTTGGCGAGCTTGAGGAAGTTGTTAAAGAGGCTGGTTTTACGGTAGTCACCAGGTGTGTGGATATAACCGATACGGCTGAGTTCACCGAGACACTTAAGTCTTTGGCTGACGAATACGACGGGATCGGGATTTTGGTGAACAATGCCGGTATTACTCGCGACAAGCTGATGATACAAATGAAAGAAGAGGATTTTGACCGTGTCATCAACGTCAATCTTCGTGCTGCTTTTATAGCGACGGCCTTTGCCGTCAGGTCAATGGTCAGAAACCAATTCGGCCGTATTATCAATTTAAGCTCTGTTGCAGGAATAATGGGACAGGCCGGCTCAAGTAACTATGCGGCCAGCAAAGCGGGACTTATCGGTATGACAAAGTCGGTTGCACGGGAGGTCGGCAAGAAGAACGTTACGGCAAATTGTATCGCTCCGGGATTTATTATGACCGAAATGACAGAAGTGCTCTCGGATGTCGTAAAAAAAGCCGCGAAGCAGATTATTCCGGTGCGGCGGTTTGGTCAGGTCGAAGACGTGGCCAGAGCGGTCGCCTTTCTCGCCAGTGACGAAGCCGGATATATCACCGGCCAGGTGCTTTGTGTGGACGGCGGGATGGCCATGTAAAAAAATTAAAAAAAAATGTTTGTAGATGAGTATCTTTGCGGGTAATATACCCGCCAAAATAATAAATAGTGCGAATGGTTGTTGGTGTGGGCTTTATTACCGAGCACCAAACTGCAAGATTACAGAATATATTCCTATTTTATTAGGGAGGATAAACAAGTGAGTGCTGATGGCGTAGATGTTGAGGCAATCGAGAAGAGAGTAATCGAGATAATAAGTGAGCAAATGGGCGCGGAAAAGTCTGAAATAACGAGGGAGACCTCATTTATCAACGACTTGAATGCCGACTCGCTGGATACGGTTGAGCTTGTTATGGAGTTCGAAGACGAATTCGATATGAGCATTCCGGATGAGGAGGCCGAGAAAATCCAGACTGTCGGTGCCGCGATCGATTACATTATCAATATCGCACAATCCAAAAGCCAGGAATAGCGAATAAGTTTGAGTATGAGTAAACGGCGAGTTGTTATTACAGGCCTGGGTTGTGTAACCGCCTTAGCCGAATCCACAGATGAGCTTTTCGCTGCGCTATGCGAGGGTAAAAGTGGTGTTTCTATTATCGAGTCATTCGATACCAGTTTATACCCTGTGCATTTTGGGGGTGAAATAAAACACTTCGATCCCACAAAATACGTCGACCAGCGGGACAGCAGGCGAATGGACCGCTTCACTCAGTTTGCTATAGCTGCGGCAAGACAGGCTGTGGACGACAGCGGGCTTGATTTCTCGAAAGAAGACGTTTTCCGTATCGGTGTTATAGTAGGTACAGGCATAGGCGGCATCAAGGAAATCGAAGAGCAGCATGTAAGACTTTTAAAGAGAGGCCCAAATAAGGTCTCTCCCTTCTGCGTTCCAAGGCTTATGGCTAATGCCGCCAGCGGTAATATTGCCATTTATTATGGTCTTCGGGGTCCAAATTTTTGCGTCTCAAGCGCCTGTGCATCGGGCAATCATGCTATTGGTGAAGCTTTCTGCAATATTATCGCCGGACGAAGTGACATTATAATAACCGGTGGTGCTGAAGCGGCTCTTACGCCGATAGGATTGGGCTCTTTTTGTGCAGCCAGGTCACTAAGCACGCGAAATGATGACCCGCAGGCGGCTTCAAGACCGTTTGATAAGAACAGAGACGGATTTGTTCTTTCCGAAGGGGCCGGCGTTCTGATTCTGGAAGAAGAAAGCCACGCCAGGAAACGCGGTGCAAATATTTACGCTGAGCTTCTTGGATACAGTGCCACCGACGACGGTTATCACATCACCGCCCCCCTGCCGAATGGTAACGGAGCTGCGATGACAATGAAGCTGGCACTGGCTGATGCAGGCATATCGAAAGAAAAAATAAGTTATATAAACGCACATGGGACAGGTACCGAACTTAATGACATAGCAGAAAGTGCAGCCATCAAAGATGTTTTTGGTGAGCGTGCGTATAAAATACCTGTCAGTTCGACCAAAAGCTCTACTGGTCATCTGCTCGGAGCCAGCGGTGCGATTGAGCTTATAGTATGCGTAAAAGCTATTAACGAATCAGCCATCCCCCCCACTATCAACCTGGACAATCCTGATGAGCGCTGCGATCTGAAAATGGATTTTGTGCCTTGGGAAACTCGCCAGACCAAAGTCAATATTGCTCTGAGCAATTCTTTCGGCTTCGGGGGCCATAATGCTTGTCTGGTTGTGGGAAAGGTTTAGCGCATCTCGCATCTTTTCTTTTTATCCGCTAAATAGCTTGAAATCGTATCCACCTTCAATTATTTTCTCATAATAATTCCCCAGTTAAACTGGGAGCTAAATACGAGGTACGGCACAGGATGAATATGTTCTCGGCTGTTATATTTCTGCTCGGCGGATTGGTGGTATTGTGGAAGTGCGCTGAGTTTTTAGTGGCCGGAGCGATTGGATTGGCTGAGCGGCTGGGCATCAGTCCTCTCATCGTCGGCTTGACAATCGTAGCAATGGGTACTTCGGCGCCGGAAGTGGCTGCGAGTGTCGCCGGTGTCTTGCGAAGCACCGGCGGAGGAGATTTAGCTGTTGGTAACGTTTTCGGCTCCAATATTGCTAATCTGGCACTTGTCGGCGGTCTGGTCGCTCTTATTCGGCCGCTCAGGGTCAAAATGCAGACGCTGCGCCGTGAGATACCGGCGATGATATTAGTTGCGCTGCTGTTGTGGCCTTTTCTGCGTAATTCATATTTGGCCAGATGGGAAGGTTTGTTATTTTTAGCAGTTTTTTTAGTATTGATTTGCCTAACTGTGTATACGGCAAGGCGGGAAGCTAATCAGGCTAAGCGTCAGGCCCAAAGCCTAAAGCTGGATGAGAGATACGATATACACAATACGAAAAAAAATGTGCTGTTGGTTGTCATCGGACTGGCGGGTCTGGCATTGGGGGCAAAAATGGCTGTGGAAGGGGCTGTATTTATCGGCAGGGAACAATTCGGCTTGAGCGAACGCGTTATTGCGCTGACTATTATCGCATTCGGGACTTCTCTTCCGGAACTTGTAACCTGCGTAGTCGCCGCTATTAAAGGTCATCACGATATTTCCATCGGCAATCTCGTCGGTTCGAATATATTCAATACGCTGCTCGTTACCGGAGCAGCGTGTATAGTTAGGCCCTTTGAATTAGGGAATCGGCTGGCCGGAGGATCTGATTATTGGATTATGATTATCGTCAGTGTTGTCTTTGCCGGTGCTGTCATAATCGGCAGACGCGTTATTGGCCGTGTATCTGGCATATTGCTGCTTTGCGCATACATCGGTTATGTGATTTATCTTTTATCAGTTTAATCCCCGGATTCATCCCGGGGAGGCCTCTCATTTTAACTCAATACAGAGAATTGCAATTGATACTTACTTGCCACCTTTGTGGTGGGTGGTCGAAGTGGTAGCTTAAGAAGTCAAGGCAGTTCGGCGCCACACCATAATCGAGAAGTATTCTTATCCTTATGTAGCCAATCAGCATGGCCGTCGAAGAAAAGATTGTTACAGCCTTCGTTGCGATGACGATTATTGGAGATCCTTCGAGTCAGGTTATCCCCACGGTTAGTTCGCTCCGAGGTGGGCAAATGTGTAGTCGACCACACATCCAGATAGTTGAACCTTGATAAAATATCCAGCTCATATCTGTTCCGGACCACAGGGCGCCAGTCTCCTGCCGAGTTATCGGCCATATAAATCCGCAGGGCCGGAAACTTGACATTGCTGAGCTTGGAAGGCTCATCCTTTTGGTTTCCCTTGTCACTGCTCGATAGGCCCGGATCATCCATATCCCAGGCGTTCACAACATAATCCACTGTCTGCTCGGCATTACTATGGCCGTATTGCCCTACTCCGTTGCGAGGAAAGGACGGACACTGGTACACATCGACCTCCCGGTAATCTTCGATGTGTTTGTATTCACTGCCTAAGAAAGGTGTGAATACCAGTATCCATTTTACCTTGTGGTCCAATGCCCGAGGGATAAAACCCTCGTTATCATCGGCATACATTGTCATGGCTATACCAAGTTGTTTGAGGCTGCTCAGGCAATAGACGGTCCTGGCCTGTTTCCTCACCCGCTGCAATGCCGGCAGCAATATCCCCATTAACAGCGCAATAATGGCAATTACCACCAATAATTCTATCAATGTAAATCCTTGTCGTTTGTGCATGGCTGTAAACCACCTTTCCGTAAGGAAACTGTCGCGATTCATTATAAACTGTTCCGGCCGGAAATCAATAAAAAAGTCACCCTTCACTCACAGGGCCGAGCGGGATGGCCATTATGAATATTAGCTGAAACATGGCTTGGTAAAGCTCATAATTACACTGTTCAGGGAGCTTATAAATCGCAAACTTGGAATAACGTGGAGTGTGCTGTGCAAAGTCTGGTGTTTAGGACCAAGCTTGCCGGCCACATTTTATGCGACCGGCAAACTCAGCTTCGTGGAGGAGGGGATGAACTTGTATTATGTTTTCTGCAACTTATATTCTTTCTATTTTACTTGTTTATTTCACAGCTATTTATCGGACGATAAAAACTACAATAAAGTGCCAGCGTAAATTCCAAACGTAACGCTTTTTTTAAAATGTTAATAATAACTGTCTTAAAAGCGAAAATCCTGCCCTGGCCCCGCCACAGGTGAGCTCAGCCGAAGCCTGATACGACATACCTGTGGCGGACCTAAGATGTACTAAATTCGAGTTTTCTTCTTGAACATCCCGATTCAATAGTGTAGATTTCCCATCAGCGAGCAAGCGAGAAACATCTTGGGTTTTGTTTAAAGATTAGGACGTCCGTAGTGCATAAAAGCTGACATTTTGAGGAAGAACGCGGGTTTTTCGGACAGTGGGATTTATACGAGTTCTTATACGGAAAGCATATAATCAGTAGTTGGTAGTCAACGTCATGGTTAGCGATGTTGAGCATATAGCAGAAGAGGGCCTGGATAGTCCTGCTGAGGGATCACCTCTCTGTCCCAAGTGTCTATCGCCGATTGAGCCTTCTGCCTACTATTGCCCCAACTGCGGCGGTGCAAGCAACCAGCTAACTCCGTACATTCCCTTTGTCAACATCCGCTTCAACTATAGCATATTTGGCCGGCTGTGGCGCAAGGTCTGGTATGAGAAGGCCAGTCTACCGATGAAGCTCTTCAGTCTATTGCTCATCTTCGTACACGTGCCGTTCATGCTGATTGGCTTGCCGTTTGTATTGTGGGATAAGCTCAAGGCAGTAAATGGTCCTCAAGATGATTCTGATTTAGAAGAAGAAGACTGAGGTTCGTTCTTAGACTTGCCGCCGGAGTCTTTGGTTGGAAATACTTTTGTTGTTATATTTCGTCGCCTGTTGGTTTTTTCCAATATATTTCTGAACTTTTGTCGGTATTTTGCCGGGAGTAAAGACAGGAACTTCCGCTGAAAAACGAGCCTCAATCCGAGAATCTCTAATCCAACAAGTGCCAGCCAGGAGCCCGGGGAAAACGGTGTCAGCAACGCGGCCACACCGAGGATAATCAACACAATGCCTAAGAATATTCTAAAGGTTCTTCGCATCTTCTAAGAGAATAACAAAGCTCGCAATTAACCTGTCCTGAGTGTAACCAAAGAATTGCGGAGCTAAGCAAACGTCATTGATTCCGTATAAACGTCCTGAAAGTCTGGTTCGTGGGCGATTTCAATATATTCGATTTTTCGAGCCAACTTGTGCCCCTGGTCCCGGCAGTAACGGGATAAGAGTGTCATCTGCGCGCCGGAAGCGGCGGCGTTGCCGATGAAACGAATTGTTTCAGCGGGCACTGCGGGCAAAAGGCCTATTCGTAATGCACTTTCTCTTCTGATGTAATTTCCAAAGGCTCCGGCCAAAAGGATGTGTTTAATGTCGCAATCTTCGATGCCGACTTTCTGCTGTAAGAGTTTGATACCGGCTCGAATGGCGGCTTTTGCGAGCTGGGTTTCGCGGATGTCCTTTTGCGAGAGGAGCACCGTTGGAGCATCGGCTTTTTCCGACAGGATAAAGGCCGGCTGGCCGTTGTCCTTGGTGAGCCGAGCAAAAATAGCCGGCGGAAGTTTGTCCCGCAGGATACTCGGGCTTACGAACCGTCCTGTTCGGTCGATAACACCGAGGTCCAGCATTACTGCCACAGCGTCAATCAGGCCGGAACCGCATATCGAGCGAGCTGGACAATTTCCTATTACGTCCAAATCTATGTCATCTTCGTTTGCGACGACAACTTCTATCGCACCCTCAGCCGCCCTGCTGCCGTGGGTTATACGTGCACCTTCCAGGGCCGGGCCGGCTGCGCAGCTTGCGGCGTTGAGTTTGTCTTTCGTACCGAGCACGAGTTCGCCGTTTGTGCCGATATCGACTATTAACGTCATTTCTTCGGCTGAATCAATGTCGGCTGCAAGCGCGACGGCTGTAGTATCCGAGCCCACGAAACCGGCGATGTTCTCCACGGTATGGATATTGCCGGCCGGATTCATTAGCAGGCCCAGCTCCTCTGGCGAAATATCGTGGGCATCGAGCGAATGGGCCTTGTACGGTGCCTGGCCGAGCTGGATTATGGGTAGTTTGAGGAAGATGTGGTTCATTGTCGTATTGCCGACGACACACATTTCGAATATTTGTTTTGTCTCGATGGCCGCTTTTTGACAGAGATTTACTATAAGGGCGTTTATGCAGTCTATTATTACTTTGTGTAGCTGGGCCAGATTTTCGTCGGTCTGAGCGTATGCGATTCTGCTGACGACATCATCGCCAAATTGTGTTTGCGGATTGAGGGCGGCTTCTGTGGCCAGGCATTGACCACTGGTCATATCGATTAGTTTAGCGACAACAGTGGTTGTTCCGATATCAACGGCCGCGCCGAATATCATGGCGGTGGAACCTGCTTCTAAATGTTTTTTGTATATGTCGGGCTGGATTTTGCGCTGTGTATCAATGCCTTCGGCGAGGATTCGCTGCTCGAAGAATCTGGAGCCGGCAGGAATTGTTACTGTAAGGTCACTTTGAATGCGATATTGGCAAGCGAGTACTTCACGGCCGTCAGGCTCAAGGTATACGAGGCATTTTTTGCAGGTCCCTTTACCACCGCAGACAGTGTTCAGGATAATGCCGGCCTGGCCTGCGGCCTCGATAAGTGTTGCACCTGCGTGAATGGAGATTTGCTTGCCGTTGGGCTTAAAAGTTATTTTGAAATGCTTCATTTGCCGTATTGCGTATATCGTATTGCGTATTGCGCATTTCTTTCGCAATACTCAATACACACGACGCATAACTGAGAATCAGCTTATTTTATGCCGAATTTTCCACCGAGCACGCCTTTTTTTACTGCCCACTTTGCGTCTACGTCTCGATTTTGCCATACATTTCTCCACAAACTACAAAAAACTTTATCGCAAAAAACTTTTAAGCCTTTAGAATATATGATATTATAAAGTGTTTGGGAAGTAAAATAAAAATAAAAAGTAGCAAAAAGTTCTTAGTTCAATAGTCAATAATTGCCGGGACAGGTTCTTATTGGTTGTTTTTTGGGAGACGTCGGTTTTTTGCCGATTCAGATTGGGGTGTCAAAATGATTCAATGTAAAGATTGCGATTTTTGTGAAATCGGTTCGGACGGCAGGAGGAGCTTCAAATGCGATCCGTTTCTTAATATCAAGGAGCCGGAGTGTATAGCGAAATGGCAGCTAATCCGCCTGGATATGCTTTTGGCCAGCTATCAGGGGATGCTCAAGTGGTATGGGAAATTAGCACCTCTTCAGGATAAAATCATCCAATACATGCAGCGAGAGATCAGCGATCTCGACGAAGCCGACAATTGGAAGCTTGAAGAGCAGGAAGAAGACGAAGAAGAGGACATCTAACTGTATTATAAGTCAGAGGGCTGGTAATAGGAATTTACAGCATTCTGGCTGCAATAAAGACCGATAAATGAATAAATAACAATATTTCGGCCTACCGTTTTTCTCATTCAGCACATAATAAACGGTACTCATAGCAGTACTATAAATGTTACTCAAAAGTCTATTTTTCGGATTTATGCAATAAATCAGTTGTGAATGCCGTCTCTATTTATGAAGAAAATACCAAAAATCGATGATTTTGCCCGTATAATAACCGGCTGTAAGAACGGCGAGTGCCAGTGCTTTTCGCGGGTGGTTGATATGTATGCAAGCCGGTGTTACGGTTATTTTTTCCGTTTAACGGGCAATAAAGACACAAGTGACGAGTTGCTAAGCGAGCTATTTGTCAAGTTAGTAGAGAAAATCAGCTCCTATAGGGGCGGCTCTTTTGAGAGTTGGTTGTTCACGATAGCGTCTAATATCTTTCACGACCATTTAAGGAGTAAGCATCGACGGAAAAAATTGCTTGAAGTTCAAAAAAAAGAGCTTGAGTCGCAAATAACAGAGACCAAACAATTTGACGACGAGCAGATTGACAAGTTGCATGTACGACTAAAGAGACTGGATACGGATACGAGAGAGTTGATAATGCTGCGTTTTTATTCTCAGTTGAGCTTCAAAGAAATCGCAGAAATGCGGTCTGAGCCGATAGGGACAACGTTGGCAAAGATGCACCGGGGGCTAAAGAAATTGAGGGAGTATATGGAGGACTAATTATGGATGACCGAAACCGAGAAAATTTGACTGAATTGTTCGAGAAATTCTTCGACGCCGAACAGGCCAAAAGTTGTATTGAGGATATTCAAGAAGGTGAGCGAATCCTTCGCGAGCATCCTGCGCCTGAGCCGGATGATATGCTCTTTGCCAATATCAAGGCTGAAATTGCTATGCGCCTAAAGGCCAGAAGGGCGCATCTCTTTAGGCGAAGAGTTTACGAGGCGGCAGCCGTTGCCGCAGCAGTTGTTATCCTGGCGGCTGTAAGTGTACAATTATTTGATAAAGACGGCAGCGAGCCTACAGGATTAGTAACTGCCTCACTAATACCCACGGCAATTTGGGAAAGTGATGATATTGTGACTGATGATACTAATTTGGCGGTTTTCGCCGCTGAAATTGAGCAAATTGAAGACGAGGTGCTGACCTTGCAGTCCGGTGATGACACCAGCGAGGAAGATAGGACTATTGCGGAATTAGAGATGGAATTGGTAGAAATTAACAGCGATTTTTGGAAGGGGTAAGACAGATGGAGAAAAGTCGCGGAATTATTTTACTTTTAACGATGGCGGTAGTAGTAACTGCAGTCGCCCTGCCCTGCTTTGCTGATGAAAAAGGAAAAGATGATGAAAGCATCTGGACCGAGGACGAGCGAAAAGGACCGAGGCCGGGTTACGGACCCGGACGAGGAAGGTTCGAACTGACAGAAGAGGAAATTGAGCGCATTTTGAAGGAGTTGAAACAGCGCTCTCCGGAGAAGGCAAGGGAACTGACGAAGCTGCGAGACAAAGATCCGGAGAAGTTCATAGAGGAGCTTAGAAAAGGCGCCCGTGAAGAGTTCGGTACAGTGATAAAAGAACGTATAGAAAGTTCAAGACAGAAAAGGCGGACAGATTTTCTCGAATGGCTTCAAAAGAGCGTCCCAGAGGATGCGGAAGAGCTGGCTAAACTCAAAGAGAAAAACCCTGATCTTTACACCAAAAAGTATGAGCTGGCCTGGAAGAAATATGTCCGGATCTTCGATGAAAGCAGGAGAAGTCCTGAATTAACCGAGGTTCTTATAGAGGACTTGCACCTGCAAAAAAGAAGAGCTGAGCTGCTCGCGAAAATTAAGGCTGCCGGGAGTGAGAAGGAGAAGAATAAACTGATCGCACAACTGGAAGAAGTAGTCAGTGACAGGTATGACCTGCTCGTGAGACGCAAGCAGATTGCGTACGAACGGCTGCTTAAGTGGCTTGATGAGTTGAGGAATCGAATCAAAGAAAGCAGGGCTGAGCTCGTTAAAGCGCAGGATAGCAAAGTCAAGGCCGAAAATGTCAAAAAACGAACCAAAGATTTGATCGAGGGGAGCACAAAGTTCAACTGGGATTGAACCGGTTGTTATTGAAAGTCAATTAAAAACAGCACAATCACCCGTGCCCAAGCAACGGCACAAATCCATACTCAGCCCCGTATCACCATTGCGGGGCTTTTTTTATTTGCGGCGGTTAAAACGTAATCCGGCGATCAAGATACCTTTATACTAATTTTGCTTGTTGATTGCCGCAGGCTCTTCGAAAGGTTGTCACCCCTGTTAAAACAAGGGTGACATGACAGCCAAAAGCGGGCAGTTTGAGTTATTTCTTGTTTCGGGTTCTCCGAATAAGGCGAGCGATCGATATTCAAGTAAATTACTCGTCAACAGACTGATTCCTTCTCCCTTCGGGCCTGCTTCGCGAGGGTTCCGGCGGGAAGAGTTCCTGCTGGACGAAGATTGCAATGTAGTGATACGTACCTGTGATAAGCTCGTAGCGCACAGTGACCCACCCTGCCTCCTCGGCCTGCTGGATCAGAAGCCCGGGTGACCAGGCGTGCTCTCGGCCTCGTCCGGCGGCGGCTGGAATTCTCTCAATCACGCAGAGCCGGCCGGTAGGTTTGACAACCTTCCGAAGATGACCAAGGTAATCGACGTGGCCCCCTTTGTCCAGGTGGTGATAGGTCTTCGAGAGAAAAGCCAGGTCGCAGGAGTTCTCCGGCAAAGCGGTACCGTCGGTCGGAGATAAATAGGGCTTGACCTGCGGCACATCAGCTAACTTCTCTTTCATTTCGTTGACTTTTTGCTTATCGACCTCCGACGCATGAATGACGCCCTCGGTGCCCACGAACCTGGCCATTTGTTCGGCCCACCAGCCGTCCCCGGCCCCGATGTCCACCACGACGTCGCCGCCCTTGAGGTCCAGCTCCTTCAGCACATAATCGCTCTTTTCTCGGTACGGATAGCGCCCGCCTCCCATGTAAGCATGTTGGTTGGCATCGGCAACACGTGTACTTTCCCCTGAGTCGGCATAGGTCATGACCGGAACGAAGATCAGGATTAGCAGTACGACCAAAAGAAGGATTTTCCGCATTGTCGGACTCCTTATTCACTGAGATTTGGATTTGTCACTGCCCAGCTACGCTGCTGAGTCTTTTTTAAGAATAACAAATCTGTCTCAATAATTCAAGCCTTAAAGTCATAACGCTCTGCACAGTACACCCTGCAGCAATGGCAGAGAAAAAGCTTATACATAAAGTATGTAGCTCCTGTATGAAAGCGGCCGGAGCTGTTCTGGTCCCGCCACAGGTGAGCGGAGTCGAAAGGGAAGAATCTCATATCAATAGCATCGATTATCACTAATAAATAATCGTTTTGAAAGGTCCTTTTCCCTTGACCTGCGAGATCGGCAATAGCTATATTAGAGCGGTTATAGGGAGATTGTATGATGGGCGAAAAGAAGGCACTTAAAGCCAGATACCTGAAGCTGGTAGTGGCAGCGGCGATTATTATGTTCATGGTTTGGCTTATGTCAGTCTTAAAATGCGGCATGTCCACCCCCGTCTATTGATTGAGAATACGAAGGATTTCAAAGTGGACCACGGCCGAAATCTGGCCGGACGCAGCCCTCATCGTCGTAGTGGCCTGGGCATTCGCCGCCCTCGCAAACATCGCCATCAGAATGACCTTCACATAATGACTGGCATATTGTGTTCTTTGCACTTAAGGCTAAACAGGGTTTGTTATTAGAATTTGTTTCGCGTTTGCTCGGATTTGGTGGCTTCTCTGAGTGTCTTTTTTTCTCTGTGTGTCAGGCTTTGGATGCCGGTGTCGTAGACCTTTTTCAGGATTCGGTCGAGCTCGATCTGCAGGTCGCCTTGTGCAGACATCTGCTTTTCCCTGTGACCGGCCTGGATTTTCGACCTGAACCTGTCGCGCCATGACTGCGAGAATACGTAAGCGGCCCCTGCCGCCATACCCGCCAGATGAGCTGCGTGGCCGCCGGCGTTATCTGCTTTGGTTACCACCAGCAGAAAGTACAGGGCTGTCAAACTGACTGCCGCTACCCTTATCGGGACGGGAAATAGGAAAATGAACACGACAAAGTGCGGGAAAAGGATCGCACAGGCGGCTAACATGCCGAGGATTGCGCCCGAAGCACCGACCATTCCACGAGCCGGCAGGAATCCGACCGCAACGAGGAAGAGATAAAATAAGGCTCCGGCAACACCACAGCCGAGATAGAATGACAAGAACCTCTTGCCGCCCCAGTGGCGTTCCAGTGTTGGGCCCAGAAAGAACAAACCAAGCATATTTAAAAAAATGTGCCAGTACCAATCCGGATCGTGCAGGAACTGGTAGCTTATCAATCTCCAGAGTTGCAGGGCCCGCGGCCAACGCGGATCAAGCTGAAAACTACTGTAGATGAAAACACCGAGAGGTTTTATCATTATCCCAGCCAGAAAGATACCTATATTGATAATCAGCAGCCACTTGACAACCGGCGTGATTTTTGGCCAACTTATCCGCATCTGGGGTGCGTACCGGAAGTGTCCCTGTTGTGACTGAAAATCCGCCTGAGTATAATCTCTGTCGTAAAGGCCCATATTACCATTCTTAAAAAACTACTTATTTACCTAAATTTACAAAATCCCAAATGAATTTAAGGATTATACGTCTTTACATCGCCGTTACGGCGATGCGTATTCACTATATAATATCGTCATTTTGGTAAAATGTTCAACTTAAAAAGATGCAGGATTCAGGATTTGGGGCTGTCAGGTTTGATTTTTTGGAATATTGCCATCAAAATCACACCGAGTGCAACCATTGCAAGGCCGATGTTTTGTGATATTGTCAGGCCGTCGAATTCAAAAGGATTGTCATCACGCAGGAATTCCATAAAGAACCTGGATATGCCGTAAAGTATGAACATCAGACTAAATGTGCAGCCGGGTTTAGTAAAGAGTTTTTTGGAACTCTTGAGGCGTTCGGCTTTTTGGGCCCTTCGCCAAAAAAGAAAGAGTATGAGGCACGTAAGAGCTGCAATTGCGGATGAATATAACTGGGTTGGGTGGATGGACAAACAGCGATATTTGCCTTCGGTGATCTCGATTTTTTGCTTCTCGGTTAAATATTCGCGAGGTTTTAGACCTGAATACGAGGCACCGTCTTTATCAGTATAGCCGAAGAACTCGTCGGGTAATTTCAAATGCGGCTGGGGCCGATTCCTTTCTAAATCCGCGTTTATTTGGCTGAGGTAAGCGAACGAGTAGTACGGAAAACGGACACCCCAGGGCAATTCTGTAGGTTTGCCGTAGCAGCAGCCGTTTAGAAAGCAGCCGATTCTGCCAAAGACAAGTGCCAGCATCAGGCCGATGGCCAGGATATCAAGGTACCTGCGAATGGGCAGCTTATTATACAGCAGGTAAAACAGGATTATGGCGACGGCCAAAATCACGCCGCCTAAAAGCTCCAGACCGCCCAGCCAAATGGCAAAGACAGAGACAGGATCCTGCTGGAATTGATCGAAATGGTGAATGACGTAAAATAGACGTGCCCCTACCACTCCGCCTATTAATGAGTAAAGGGCAGCGTTTGTAATAAGTTGAGGATCGGGCGTGATATTACGGCTGATGCGCCTTATCAGCGATACTGCTAAAAGGAAGCCGATGACCATCATTAGGCCATAGCTTTTTACGGTCAGGTGGATAAAAGGTATCTCGAAAAGCTCAGGATACATATCTATAATTGATTATTTCTATAAAAACGTGCGTAAAAATCTGGGCTAAACAGGATAAACACCATCTATTTTATTATTTTGTTATTTTCGTCCAGAACGACAATTTTCGGCTTGAATACTCTGGCTTCTTCGTGCGTAAAATAGCCGAAACCAAGAATGATAACAATGTCCTTTGGCTTAATCAGCCTGGCTGCAGCGCCGAGTATAATAACCTGGCCGGAGCCGGCTTCTGCGGGAACAACGTAGGTCTCCAGTCTGTTGCCATTATCCAAGTCGGCGATCAGGACAAACTCGTAAGGCAAAATGCCCGCCGCTTCCATCAGAGAGGAATCTATCGCGATACTGCCTGGATAGTGCAGCTTCGTCTCAGTGACCCTTGCGCGATGTAACTTGCTCTTTAATATCTTCACAAACATAATTCGCTGCTCACTTCTCGATTTACAATTTACCAACGTCTATTCTGCCGTCATTATACGTATCTATTTGTCTGCGTCCACCAGAATATTGTCTATTAGTCGGGCCGGGCCGATTCTGACAGCTACGGCTGCGAGGACTTTGCCGGCAATCTTGTCAATATTTTGAAGCGTCACAGAGTCGACAATGCTTACATATTCTATCTCTATGGATGGAACCTGTTGCAGTATCTTTCGCATCTCGGCAATAATTTCTTTAGTCTCTGTAATGCCGTCGTCAATCATCCGGCTGCAGGTTTGAAGTGATGTGTAGATAATTGTTGCGTCTTTTTTCTGTTGTTTGGTCAGGTATTGATTTCTGCTGCTTATTGCCAGGCCTTCCGGCTCGCGAATTGTGGGGCACACAACTATTTCCAAAGGCATATTCAAATCAGCGGCCATTCGCTTGATAATGATTGCCTGCTGGGCGTCCTTTTGGCCGAAATAGGCGATATCGGGAGTGACAATATTAAACAGCTTGGCACAGACTGTAGTTACTCCGCGAAAGTGTCCCGGGCGGGACCGGCCGCACAACGAATCAGTTAGTTTCTCGACATTCACCCATACGAGATTATCCGCCGGATACATCTGCTGAGGCGTCGGTGCAAAAACGACATCAACGCCTGACTTTTTGCATATCTCCAGGTCGGCCTCGAGCGGGCGGGGGTATTTCTCAAGATCTTCGCCCGGACCGAACTGCGTAGGATTCACGAAGATGCTGACGACGACAAAGTCACAATTTTTGGCCGCTGCTTCGATTAATGAAATATGCCCGATGTGCAGTGCGCCCATTGTCGGCACAAGGCCTATCTTTCGGCCCTGCCCGCGGGCGGCTTTTACCCGAACTCTAACAGATTCTATTGTTTTTGCGACTTTCATTTAAAGTCTCTATCGAGTTTGTCATTGCGCGATTTGCGAAGCAGGCCGTGGCAATCTCAACTGCTACATTTTAGATTGCCGGGCTCTGCTGACAATGACGAAATGGCCAGCCGTGTAATATTTTATTTGCTCTGCAATGCGGTCAACATCTGTATCCTCCGATGTTGATATACGGATAACTGGGCATATCTTCCAATCAGCGAAAAGCCGCTCGTAGTCGGAACTGAGGGCTTCCAGGAACTGCAATTCAATTCGCTGCTCGTAGGGACGGTTGCGGCTGTGGATACGTTCCAGGCAATTTTCTGCCGAATCATGCATATAAATTATCAGTACCGGGGTAGTAACCTTTGCAGCAAACGCCGGGTAAATCTCTTCGTATAAAGCGAATTGCTTTGTATCGAGCAGGCGTCGGGCGTAGATCAGCTCTTTGTCAAAGACATAATCGCTGATAAAAGTCTTTCCCTGTGCCAGCAGGTCAGGGTCCAACTGTTCGGCCCTTTTGGTCAGGAAATACAATTGCGAATCCAGCGCCAGCTCTTTTTTGCCGGCGTAAACATCCGGCAGGAAGGGATTCGTATCGTAAGGTTCGAGCAGATTTTTACAGCCGAGCCGGCTAGCCAGTTTTTTTGTCAGAGTGGTTTTTCCGACACCTATAATGCCGGCTATACTGACAAGCTGCGGCAAATCAGGATTGAGAGCAAAATCCAAGCCGTGTAATCGAGTAGCTAATTCATTGACAGATACCTTCATAGTCGGGTGTAGCAAATCGCCGTTGAGCTGACATAGACCCTTAAGTACGAACGAGCGAAGGTGCATCTGCCGATGCGGTACAGTCAGGTCAGGGCTTTCGATGATTTCACTGCCGAACAACAAAATGTCCAGGTCGATCGTCCTCGACCACCATTTTCCCCGCCTTTCCCTGCCGAGCGAAGTCTCCGTCTCGCTCAGCTTCTTTCGCAAATCCGTCGCACTGAGCGTCGTCTTCAGTTCGGCTACCGCGTTAAGATACCTGGGCTGGTCGTTTGACGCCAGCGGGGCCGTCTCGATGATGTCACTGACGCGGGCAACTTCAATCTTTTCGGTTTCGGCGAGCATTTTGAGGGCCTCGTCGATGTAGCTTTTTCTATCGCCCAGATTGCTTCCTAATCCGATGTATGCCGTCTTTTCTGCCATCACGATATTGCCTTGATACGCTCAAGCGCTTCTTTAACGTTTTCGGGCCGGCCGAATGCCGTCAGTCTGATGTAGCCCTCCCCTGCCGAGCCGAAGCCGGCGCCGGGCGTGGCCACTACATGGGCCTTGTTCAGCAACGTATCGAAGAATTCCCAGGAGCCCGTGTCTTCGGGGGTCTTGAGCCATATGTATGGTGCGTTGACACCACCATAGACGGTATAACCGATTTTTTTGAGTGTCTCACGAATGAGCCTGGCGTTGGTCATATAAATGTCGATGGTCTCTTTAATCTGCTCTTTACCCTGTTTGGTGTAAATAGCGGCCGCCCCGGCCTGGGTGACGTAAGATACACCGTTAAACTTCGTACATTGCCGCCTTTTCCAAATCGGGGCAACCTCTACCGCCCTGCCGTCCTTCGTGTAGGCCTTCAACTGCTTCGGAACGACGGTGAACGCGCATCTGACGCCGGTAAAGCCGGCCGTTTTCGAGAAGCTGCGAAATTCAATCGCAACATCTTTGGCACCTTCGACCTCGTATATGGAGTGCTGTACATCCGGATCGGAGATAAACGCCTCGTAAGCAGCGTCAAAAAGAATTATCGCCTTATTTTGCCGCGCATAATCGACCCACCTGGCAAGCTGCTGTTTTGTTGCCACTGCCCCTGTCGGATTGTTCGGGAAACACAGATAAATCAAATCAACTCTTTCGGCGGGCGGTTCGGGTACAAAGTTATTCTCCTCGGTGCATGGCATATAGAAAATCCCTTCATACCTGCCCCGCCCTGCCGCGGCGCCGGTCCTGCCGGCCATAACATTCGTATCGACGTACACCGGATAGACCGGGTCGGAGACGGCCACGACATTGTCCAGCCCGAATATTTCCTGCATATTGCCGGTATCGCATTTTGCCCCGTCGCTGACGATTATTTCGTCGATGTCGATTTCGACGCCGCGGGCCTTGTAGTCATTGTCGCGAATCGCTCCTCTGAGGAATTCGTATCCGATACCGCCGTCATCGTAGCCTCTGAATGTCTCGGCGCGGCCCATCTCATCGACTGCCCTTTTCATCGCTTCGATGACGGCCGGCGCCAGAGGCTGTGTAACGTCGCCGATACCCATACTGATGATTTGGGCATCCGGATGAGCCTCCTGAAACGCCCTTCTTCTTCGCCCGATCTCCGGAAAGAGATACCCGGCCTGCAACTTCAAATAGTTCTCGTTAATCCTTGTCATAAAAAAACCTCGTTTCTTGATACTCGATTCTCGATACAGGAGTTAGCAATTCTATTGACTTATACCTCCTGCGTCAATGGTTCAATGGAAAACGCCGTGAATTGTGAACTGACGGATTTGGAAGAAGCCTGTGCCGGAGCATTTATCGCACAAATAAGGCAAAGAGAATTGAATCTTCAAAAGGTCATCACATTCTCTTTGAGGGTCCGAGCGTGAGACTTCTAACAATGTGGCTGCCTGAGGTGCCATATGATGTAAGCCTGTGTAAGTAGAAGGCTTATTTTGCGCAGGGAAAAAACTATTGTTGAGGCGATTTTAAAGTTTTGTTGCCTGATGAATAGCCGCGGCCCCGAAAAGAAGTCGCTGAAAGGTTACTTTCTCAAAACCGGCCTGGCGCATAATGTCGGCAAGTTCTTCCGGGGCGTAAAAACGAGGTATCGTCCTTGCCAGATAGCCATAAGCTGTCCCGGAGCCGGATATTCGGCTTCCTATCATTTTCACAAAGAGCTTCACATAAAGGTGAAAAAATCTTCTGACAGGTGATAATGATGGCTGGCTGGTTTCCAGATTTACAAAGCGTCCCCCTCGTTTCAAGACTCGGTAGAACTCGGCAAAGCTTTCAATCAATATGTCTTTGCTTAAGTTGATGTTTCGCGTGGCAAACGACATTGTAATCAGATCGAAGCTTTCATCGGGAAAAGGCAGGGCCTTGATATCGGCGGCAACAAAGTTGATATGTTCTGCTTCAGGCTTTCTGCTCGCCTCTGTCATCATTGGCGGGGAAAAATCAATCGCATGAATTTTCGTTCCCTCCGGGGCAAGGCGACTGAGATAAACAGCCATCTCTCCTGTGCCGGTACACATATCGGCCCATTGACCACCTCCGGCAGTTGCGGCAATCCTTGCGGCTCGTTTGCGCCAGGCAATATCAAGTCCCAGCGTCAAGATATGGTTCACCAATTCATACGTCGCTGGTACTTCCGAGAATACGCTTTGGACAAAGCCTGTAGTCTTAGCTGGCATATTTTTGGGTCTCTTTCATGTTCGGCTGACAAGGGCAATCACCGGCAGAGCTTTTGGGCAATTTCGGCCACGTGTTTGCCCTGGAACCTCGCTATGGCCAGCTCGTTTTGCGTCGGCTGGCGAGAGCCGTCGGCACCGGCGAGAGTTGTCGCCCCGTACGGCGTTCCTCCCGTGATTTCTTCCATGTTGAGCAACCTCTGTTCGGCGTAAGGCACGCCGACAATAATCATGCCGTGATGCAGCAGCGTCGAATGAAAACTGGTAATCGTTGTCTCCTGGCCGCCGTGTTGAGTTCCCGTACTGGCGAAAACGCTGCCGACCTTTCCGACAAGGGCGCCGTTGAACCACAATTGGCCCGTCTGGTCGAGGAAGTTACGCATTTGGGCGGCCATATTGCCGAACCGTGTCGGGGTCCCGAATATAATCGCATCGGCCTCGGCTAATTTGGCGGGCTCTGCCACCGGAATATCCGCAAATGCTTCACGTGTGGCCTTGGCACCGCTTTTTTCCAATGCGTCATCCGACATCAGTTCCGGTACCTGATAAAGTTCGACTTGTGTGTCCGGGACTTTACGGGCCCCTTCGGCCACGGCTTCGGCCAACCGATACACGTGTCCATACATGCTGTAAAATACAATCTGTACTTTTGCCATGATTAATCTCCTTATCTTATCAGTTGTTAACCTCACAACGTTTATGTTGTTTCCAAATAGAAATCCATCGCCACCCTGAGGTTCTTCTCAGTCGGCGGCATTTGTATGTGCTATTGCTACGCCAAGAATCCAGTGTTTGTTCCGCATTTTAGTGGGTAATTTATACTGTTCGATGTGAATTTTCAAGGAAAGAAAGTAAAAATAGTCGGCGGGCTGGGATGTGAGAGACCTGATGGGAGGAGGGAGAATATCTGAGCTTTTTCCTTTGTTACCGCGTGTATTTCGGTTATACTTGCCGGCTGATTTAACTGCTGAGTTTAATTTGTAAAATTATGGTATATTCATATATATGGGCCCAACTTGAAAGGAGAAGACTCAATGAATGCGAACAATCATGAAGAATATCCAATTCAGAAGACCTGCTGTCCTTGCAGCCAGCACCAATCACCAGGCGAAATCACGCGCAGAGGCTTTCTGCAGGGTATGGGTGGAGCGGCGGTTTTGGGAACGGCATTGACTGGTTTGACCTGGTCGGGATTGTCGGCCGCCGAGAGAAACAGCGAAAGCGGTCCGAAGCGCCGTCCGCTTGTGGTTAAGCCGATACTTATCTACAGCACTCCACAACGGCGCCAGCAAAGAAGTTGGCGCAGCTGGGGTGGTATCCAGACACAACAGCACGCTGAGCAGGAAATAAGTCGTATCAAGCGCGAACTCAGTGACCTGAGTGACAAGGCAGACTTTCCCGTAGAGTTTTTGCCGCCTGCAGGTATCAAGAATTCCGCAGACTTATCCGGATTGAGCGACCTCGACAAGGCCGACGTGTTTCTCATCTATGCAGCCGGGGGCGGAAGCGGAATGGATACCTTCGGCAAACTGGTGGAGCGAGGCAAGGACATTATCTTCTTTTGCCGTCACAAGTCGGGGCCCGTCTATTTGTGGTACGAAATCATCAGTCCCCGCTACCTGCGCCAGCACACCGATAGGCTCGCTGTCAAGGGAATTGATGAGAGGGACGTCGTAATCGACAACCAGGATGAGATTCTCTGGCGTCTGCGGGCGCTGTGCGGCCTGCGAAACACGATGGGAACGCGGATAATAGCTATCGGTGGGCCGGGTGCCTGGGCACAGCCGAGAGATGTGGTGCCTAACCTGGTCAGGGACAAATGGCAGTTTGATATGCAGACGGTCTCGTACGAGGAGCTGGGCAAGCTGATCAAGGAATCTCGGGCCGACGATGCAGCAGTCCGGCGTGCCCGCCAGCGAGCCGAGACGTATTTGAAAGCACCCGGCAACACGCTGGAAACGCAGCGTCAGTTTGTCGACAACGCTTTCCTTCTGGAGCAGGTATTTCGGGGGATTATGAAGGAGGCCGACTGCCAGGCCATCACTGTCAGGGGTTGTATGGGGACGATTATGCCGCACGCCGAGACCTCGGCCTGCCTGACACTCTCTTTGTTGAATGACAACGGATATATGGCGTTTTGTGAATCGGACTTTGTGGTGATACCGTCCGGCGTATTGCTGGCTAATATTTCGGGCCGGCCAATGTTCTTAAACGACCCAACCTACCCACACGATGGTGTTATTACTCTTGCCCACTGCACAGCCCCGCGGAGGATGAACGGTCAAGAGCTTGAGCCGGTGCGTATACTGACGCATTACGAGTCGGATTACGGTGCGGCACCCAAGGTTGAGATGAGCAAGGGGCAGGCGGTGACCAACATTGTGCCCGATTTCGCTTCCAAACGCTGGGTGGGTCTGCTGGGTGAGATAGTTGATGTTCCGTTTATGGACATCTGCCGTTCTCAAATTGACATTAGCTTCAAATGCAGCAGCAATACCCTGGCTGAGCGGATGCCCGGTTTTCACTGGATGACCTGCTATGGTGATTATATGCGCGAGGTTGGCTATGCCCTGAAAAAGGTCGGAATAGAGTGGGAAAATCTTACCAAAAGCGAAACTGCCTGAATAACGGTTTCCTGTTTGCATAGCCCTGTTAACGGTGAGCTAAAGTGACATGAATAAAGGTTGCTTGAAGAAATCCCGTTTCATCTGTTGCATGATACTTTCGTTGGTTTGGATTCAGTGTACCCAGGCTGTCATTCTGTACGTTTCGCCGGATGGCAATGATCACTGGACGGGCAGGCTGGAGCGGCCCAATAAAGGGCGTACCGATGGGCCTATAGGTTCATTGGCCGGTGCGCGGGACGTTGTTCGGCGTTTAAAATCGCAAGGGCCGATTGCAGAGCCTGTGCGGGTCGTTATCTCGGATGGGACTTATACGCTTGCAGAGCCCTTTATACTCACGCCTCAAGACAGCGGGACCAGAGAATATCCCATCAGCTACGAAGCCGCTGCCGGCGCCAGGCCGGTCTTTACCGGCGGGCGCGTAATCAAAGGTTTCAAACGCGGCGAAAACGGCATCTGGAAAACCGATATTCCACAGGTTGCCGACGGCAACTGGTATTTCGAGCAGTTGTTTGTCAATGGCCGCCGGGCCGTGCGCGCCCGCACACCCAACAAGTTCTACCACTATATGGTGAACATCGAGCAGGAAGTGCTTGAGAAAGTCAGGGGCGGAACAGCCACCCGAGCCCGGCAAACCGTGCAGGCCCGCGACGAGGACATTAAGCCGCTGTTTGGCTTGAATAAAAAACAGCTCAACGATGTTGCGATGATCGTTTATCACAAATGGGACAACACCCGGCGACTTATTGAGGCTGTTGATTCAGGCAAGAACAACATTATCACCAGCGGGCAGGGCATGAAATCGTGGAATCCGTGGAAGAAGGGTTCACGTTACCACCTGGAGAACTTCAAAGCGGCCCTGGATGCGCCCGGTGAATGGTTTCTGGATCGGGACGGTACGCTTTATTATAAACCGCTGCCCGGTGAAGATATGTCCGGAGCGCAGGTTATCGCGCCGGTCGTTGAGAAATTTGTCCTCTTCGAAGGTGACGTTGATGCCGAAAAGTATGTAGAGCATGTCAAAATAAAGGGTCTGACTTTTCGCCACGGCCAGTACCTGACACCGCCCGAAGGCTTCGAGGCCAGCCAGGCCGCATCGCCCATCGATGCGGTGGTTATGGCCGACGGTGCCCGCAATGTGACAATCCGGGATTGTGAAATCGCACACGTGGGCAGATATGTCGTGTGGTTTCGTAGAGGTTGCAGGGATTGCCGTCTCGAACATTGCTACCTGCACGACTTCGGAGCCGGAGGTGTGCGCATCGGCGAGACTGCGATTGCAGCCAACGAGCATGAACGGACCGGCCACATCACCATCGACAATAATATCATTCGCTCCGGCGGGCGCATCTTCCCGTGCGCGGTAGGCCTCTGGATCGGGCAGAGCGGAGACAACGTTGTCACCCACAATGACATCGCCGATCTTTTCTATACGGGCATTTCAGTCGGCTGGAGATGGGGCTATTCCGACAGCCTGGCCAAACGCAATAAAATCAGCTTCAATCACGTCCACCATATCGGCTGGGGCGTGCTCAGTGACATGGGCGGCATCTATACGCTCGGACCATCCGAAGGCACCGTCGTCAGTAATAACATCTTTCATGACATCTATTCCTATTCCTACGGCGGCTGGGGACTTTACACCGACGAGGGCAGCAGCAATATCGTTATGGAGAACAATCTCGTCTACAACACCAAGACCGGCGGTTTCCATCAGCACTACGGCAGAGAAAACATCGTCCGCAACAATATCCTGGCCTTCAGCAAGCTGCATCAAATCCAGGCAACGCGGGTCGAGGACCATCTGTCGTTTACCTTCGAGAACAACATCGTATATTGGAACACCGGCCCCCTGCTGTCAGGTCGCTGGAAGGAAGTCAACATCAAGATGGACAGGAACTGCTATTGGAATTCAGCCGGCGAGGAGGTCAGGCCGGCCGGATTGTCTCTCGAAGATTGGCAGAAAAAAGGTCACGATAAAAACTCAATTATCGCCGATCCATTGTTCCTTGACCCGGAGAATTTCGACTTTCGCTTAAAGCCGGACTCACCTGCCGTCAAGCTCGGCTTCAAGCCGTTCGATTACGGCAAGGCGGGAGTCTATAGCGACCCTGCTTGGCTCGAAAAGGCCGGAAGTGTGACATTCCCTCAGCTTGAAACAGCGTCCGATCCGCCGCCGATGTCAATAAATGACAGCTTTGAGACTATGCCCGTCGGACAGGCTCCGGCCAATGCCGAATGCCACGTCGAGAACAAAGGCGATGCCATCGTCGTTACCGATGAGACCGCCGCTGAAGGCAGGCACAGCCTCAAAATTCTCGATGCTCCCGGACTACAGCACTCGTACAATCCGCATTATGTCTATCAGACGAATCATAGCGGCGGGACGACGCAGTGTACATTCGATATTTGCATCGGCCCGGATGTTCGTATTAATCACGAGTGGCGAGACTGGCGAACCTCGCCTTATGGTGTAGGACCAGGCTTCTCGATTAACGGGACGCAGCTCAAAGTCGCCGGCAGGACTTTGCTGGTGCTGCCCGTCAATAAGTGGATTCACTTCGAGATTACTGCCGCCCTGGGCGACAAAACCAAAAATACATGGGACATGACCGTGACACTGCCCGGCCAAACGCCGAGAGAATTAAAAGGACTGAAAAACGCAAATGCGAAGTTCGATCAGCTCACCTGGGTCGGTTTCACCAGCAACGCAACAAAAAAAACCGTCTTCTACCTCGACAACCTCAAGCTGACAAACAAGGTTTAGATAAGAGGAGTTTTGATAATGAAACGGCGTGATTTCTTAAAGTTGTCCGGCGGCATGTTTTTGTTGTTTCCGCTTTCATCATGTACTGTTTTTTCGATAAATATTCCTCCTGGTATTAAGATTATTCGAATAGTCGGCTTTGATCTGGATTGTCAGCGAAACAAAATTGCGGGCAAGAACTCCTCTCGTGATGTGCACGGCTCACAGGCCAGAGAACGGATGATCAGGATCTATACCAATGCCGGGATTGACGGTATCGGGCATTGCCGGGCGAGTGAAAAAGCAGCCGCTCAGATATTAGGCAAAAGCCTCAATGAGCTTTATGATGTAGAGCAGAATAAAATGACCGGGCCGCTCGGCGAAGGGACGATGGCACTATGGGACCTGGCAGGTAAGATTTCCGGCAGGCCGGTATATGAGCTGCTCGGCGCCAGGGGCGGCAAAAAGGTGCCTGTTTATGACGGATCAATTTATTTTGCCGATCTTCTGCCACAATATCAAAACGATTGGAAAGACCGATTCCGTGAAGAAATCGACATGTCAATAAAGATGGGCCATCGTGCGTTCAAGGTGAAAATCGGCCGGGGCTTTAAGTGGATGCCTCCGGAAGACGGATACGCTCGGGACAAACAAGTGCTCGAATTGATACGCTGGCACGCAGGGCCGGAAGTTCTCATAGGTGTCGATTCCAACAACGGCTATACGCTTGAAAAGGCAGAACAATTGCTGATGGACTTGCCCGCATACAACTTTGCGTTTACCGAAGAGATGTTCCCGGAGCAGGTTGGGCAGTGCCTCGAATTCAAAGAATTCATTAAAGAACACGGCTGGAAAACATTAGTCGCCGACGGCGAGGGAGGCAGAGAAGTACAGTTCTACAAGCCTTATATTGACGCAAAGGCCATTGATATTTGCCAGGCGGATATGCGGCAGTTTGGAATCGATGGAATCATGACTATAGCCGGCTTATGTGAAGAAAAGGACATTCTGCTGGCTCCGCATAACTGGGGCTCACTGATGGGCTATTACATGCAATTACACATCGGCCGGGCCATCCCCAATTTCTACGGGGCTGAACAGGACCCGGTTAAAACGGATGTGATTATCGCCGATGGTTATACGATAAAAAACGGCTATGCTACAATTCCAAACGCACCGGGATTCGGTTTTAAAGTTAATGAAGACAAGTTTGCTTCCGATGTCAAAGTGCGTTTTGATTTGAAGGCCTGATACCCTGTCATCTATTCAGATATTAATAATGGGAAGACACTGCACTATTGGACGAATAAAGCGTCCTCAAATGTTCAACAACATTTGTCCACATTCGTTTAGCTTATTGCGCTGTATTTGCAGGACAAGCATTGCTTCATATTACTTTATCCAGGTCTACTATGAATAACTGGCGTTTCCCCTCAGGAGCCGCCTGAAGAGAAACCTTCTTATAATCGCGACTCCAGGCAGGATGACCGTCCAGACGGAAAACCTTGTCCTCTATATTGTCCCTGTTTATTGTTGGGATAGCACAAACGCAACGTTCTTCTTCCGCGATAAGGTCTATCAGGCGTAGCTTCATGACAGCTACATCATTTCCCTCGTCTCTTTCATCTGTTATAAGATACTTACCATTTGGTTCAACGCTCGGATGGCCTCCGCCCTTAATCTTTTCACAGAGTATTTTGAATTCCGTGCCGTCATATCGCGCTTGAATGAAGCGTGAATCTTCCCCGCCGTCCGGCTGCATATTGCGGATGATATGGACGCCGTCGCCGTGCCAGTTTGGATGACCTCCACCTGCGTTCCACACGCCAACACGGTCCGTCTTAGGGATGTAGCAAATATCACTGCCGTCGGGATTGAATGTGAAGACCATGGGATTTCGGACGTCCGGTGCATCGGGATGAATGTACCGCAGCACCTGTACCAGCCGCGTCCCCTGGCGGTTGAACTTCGTGTGCCAGAAATAATACGTTCCCCCTTCGGCGGGCGGTGGAGTAGGGACCTTCGCGGCGACATCGGCAAGGCTTACCAGTAGCCGTTTATCGTTGGTCTTGAGGTCCGTTAGCCAAATGCCTTCGTCCCTGGACGCACCGGGTGGCAAAATGGCAAAACTGTTCAGGACTTTGGGCGGGACACCATAACCTTTCTGTGTCACATCGCGCAGCTCGTGGGGGAAGGCCAAGACGCAGGATTCGTCCGGCCTGATTGTATATAGCGGGCCGGCATAAGCCAGCGTTTCGGTGGTTTGAAGGTCGATACCCACACAGACGGCCTTCCCGTCAATCACATCGTTGGCATAAAGATGGCGGTCGGTGGACCCCCAGTTTAGGTTGGCTCCCGTCTGATAACCCCAGCATTTGGTCCTGTATACGGTTTGAAGGCATTGTTTTTCAAGGTCGATAACGCAGACCTCCGCCATGTCTCCCAGGACCGGATACTGGTTATCGAAAGGCAATCGTGTCACCGCGAGATATCGCTGGGAAGGACTGAAAGGCGTAACGTCGAAGTACGTATGGACGTAAGAAAACCCCTGGGGAGTGACCTGCGTTACCGGCGCGAGCGTTTCGGCGGTCTTCCAGGGTTTGAATGCATAGTATTCCTTCCTGGAAAAAGTGTTTTTGATGTGCTTAATCGGTTTGATGTTTCTTTCTTCGTCTGTTCTGGACGTGTTTTTCGACTCATGAGAGACACATCCGGACAGAGCCGCCATTCCGAACCATTGCAGTACTTCCCGCCGTTTCATAATTTATTCTCCTTGCTAATAAACTTTCTTTCGCAGCAAAATATGTTCTTTTCTTATGGAAGAAATAACAAATTTTTTTTGATACTATAACCAGACATTAATGCGTGGCTGTGACTGTCTGTCAAGTAGTATCTTTGTTAGGATGAATCATCATCTTGATTTATTTCGTCTATTTTACTCCAGACACATGCAGAATCAAGTGTGTGTAAGCCAGGCACCGGTGACGACAGCAAATGTCCACAAAACAGAAACCGGAAATCCATATTTACGCTGAAATACCGGAAGCCCTACAGCAATGACGACAATAGAGAACGTCAAGCTTGAGTTTCGATATAGGCGATTTTGTATGTCTTTTCTCCATAATATTATCTACTCGGACGCGACCGGTTGGCTTCCAAAAATAAGCGGTGACGCAGGATTGCTCAGGAATCTTCTTCGCCATTGCTTTCTTTGAGCCTCATAGGCTGCTCACAGCAAATGATGTTGCAAATACAAGATAAGTCACAGTCCTTGATAACCTTCAGTTCGACGCCGCACTCGTCGCAACACTATATTTGATCGACCTTCACCGGTTCCATAAGATATCTCCTTTCTTATTGCAGGGGACAGTCACGGGCCTATTTTACATTCCACATTCCATCATCATTTACGACTGTCCAATCTCCATTTCTCTTTTCAATTACGATTTCTTTCGAAGCTCCACCTTCCGGGCCGATGTAATAGCTGACATAATATCTTTGTTCATTCCTCTTTTTCTATTCTCTTGATACAAACCTTTTAAGCTCTCCTGATACTTCAGGAGATTGAAGTTAATGGCATTATCGGGTTCGAAGAGCAGAGTCTGGACACTGCCTGAGTCCTTCCTGAAATCGCTGGAGCGCAAGGTCACGCTTGCCTTGCTGGAAAGGTACTATCCCGTGCAAATGATACCAGGATTCCTTTTCAGAGCCTTCCAGAGTTGCCGGATCAAACTTGAGAAGTTCCGTCTCCAGTTGATCAATCTTGCCTTCTTGCTGAAGCTTGTTGGCAAGATCGTCAATTCGGTTATTGGGGGGTATAGGCACGGGATCCTTCTGTTTTCGTTTCCTAAACATAAATCTCTCCGTCTAATGTTCAAGCTGACAGTCGCTAAAACGAACCGTGTTTTTCATATCCGAATCCATCTGCAGGTTTGGCTCTTGTCCGTATCTCTTCGATTGCCAATCGCGGTGATCTTCGCTTTTACAAGTATATCTGCACTATTATCTTATTGTCAATGGCCGCTGTATAATTAGCCCCCGGCCATTGGTGGATATGGAGCAGTTGAAAAAGTTCAAATTCGCGACTAAGATAATCGTAGTCAAACTTGTTCACCACAGTAGATACACCAAAATCAGCTTTTTTGCCGAAGACCTGTGATTGCATTGAGGTTTTTCAACAGCCCCACTTTCACAAGTTTTTTATGAGTCAACATCACCAAGTTGCTCATACATGAGGAACAGCACATCATGTGCAGTGATTTCAACTTGCGGGTGGTGTCCGGGACCGATCGCAACAACGCGTTTATTCCAAATGTCCTTACAGTGGAATGCGCGATCCGCGGGCAGGCCAAGCACCTCTCCAGAAAGGGCCACTTGGCAATCAGCTTCGCCACGATTGAAAATGCCTATCCAGCCCTTGTTGGCCTTGCCACGCCGCCGAACGAGCCAAGTCTCCATGTCTCGACTTTCATAGACGAGCCTGCCCATAACTCCATTCTGGTTACAGGTAATCACGTCAGAGTTCGTGATCAATTTCAGAGAGACATCATCCAGCGTCGGTAAATCTCCTCCCATCATCAGTGGCGACGCGGATAGGGCACGAAGCGTAATGAACGTCCTCATCTGGGCTTGAGTCAACTGGGACCATCGCGTTGTTCCCTGACCAGACAGTGCAATATCACCTTTGCTCATTGGGTCGAGATTCTTTCCTGGCGGTGACATCAACTGAAGCTTTCCGAAGGAGATCATGTCCATATCGATCCAGAATCCCGGCCGCTCTTGACCTTGCCACTTGCGCCACGCCGCGAAACACTTGTCAATGTCTTCTTGCGTATCCCAGATATCGCTTGTTACACGAAGCATATTGGCCGTCCTGAAGGAGCCAATATGATTGGGATCGACGTGGCCGCCGGGCGATAGGCTCAGGACAATGGGACGCCCACACTGCCTGATGGCTCTTGCTACGGCTTCGACCTCCTTTGGATACGGCACAATATCGTCGTACTTAATGAAATCCACGCCCCAGTCAGCAAGCTGATTTATTAGACTGTCGTAGAAAGCCTGTGCGCCAGGTTTGTCCATATCGATACCGTAGCAATACTGGCACCATTTGCAGTGGTTATCGGGATCCTTGTCGGCGATGTCACCGGCACGGAAACGAGTACCTTTAATGGACAGGTTCAACTCGACGGCCTTTCTGGGAATCCCCCGCATAAGGTGAAGGCCGAACTTGAGCCCCAGTTCATGGCACCGGTCGATAAGGCTTTTGAATCCATTGGGAAAGTAGCACTTTGATGGCTGAAACAAACCATATTTATTGATATTCACATCGTGAGCGTGCTTTTCCGCAGCGTACATCGTCCCAGGTTGCAGAGTGTATTCGCCGAACCAGCCATTGTCGATTACGAAGTATTCATAGCCCACCGGCCTGAGTTTCTTGGCCATGGCCTCCAGGTTCTCGAAGGCCGCCTTCTCGTGTAGATAAACGCCGTAGCTGTTGAAGCTGTTCCAACCCATCGGCGGCGTCGGGACCAGCGGTCCGGCGGTGGGTCCGGCATGACTTTCACCCACAGCACCGGCAAGCAATAATGACCAGAGTGGCACACAAAGAAAGAATAAATATCTCGGGTGTAACTTGCCGGACGAGCCTATGTAAGGTCTTATAAATAATAGTTTTAAGTGTATCATAGTATTGTATTGTGAGCCTCCGAGACTGAAACATTGAACAAAGATTTAAGTAACCGTTCACGGGTATTTTGTATGGTATTGAGCAACACATCCAAATTGCCCCAAACAGAATATCTACCTGACATTTCCCATATATACTTCACTCAAACACTCCTGCAAGCTTCAAATATCATAATACCGTAATCTCATCTCATTATCAATAATATTAATATTCTGGCGGAATCAGCGAGTTTTCTCACAAAAAACGCCAACGAAGTATAGCAAATACGTCGAAAAGCCAGTTTTTCCTACTATTTTGGCACACTGCCACCGTTGCCCTCCATTCCAGAACCCGGTTTTCAAAAGTTCCATACATCATCCCGGCTTCGCAGGTATTGTCAATAAACGCAACCGCCGGATTCGGTCAAGGATTTCCCGAAAGAGTATCTGTGGCACCACCACTTCTGCCATTTGAAATATCACGTAGAATGTGTTTTAGCCCATACCGTTCATTTTAGTCCTGATGTTTAGTCAATGGCCGCTGCCGGCTACTTCTTTATCTTGGATGCTTTCCTTATAGCTCTTTCGAGATGGTGTTCCATTTCTCCCATAAATCGCGGAAGATGCTCGGATCCTAAAGACCATGTTGGTTTGTCTTAAGTTCATCAGCCTGAGAGGAAAAATTACCGTTCTAAGGAGCTTCGAAACGTGGGTCCGCAAGGATTGAATTAGCCGGCCTCTCAAAATTCTCCGTGTCTGTCTGGTTCTTCCAAAAGGTGTTTTATCCGAGCGTTACTCGATTTGTTCCGGACTCCTCAAAGATGGCAATGCCCCATGAGTTTTCCTGGAAGACGTTATTCCTAACGGTCAGCGGACAGGAATCATGCGTACCCAATCCCGCATAACTTGAATTAAGAATCAAATTGTTTTCGATTGTTACATCCGTCTGCGCAAAGGCGCTTATGCCGGTTCCGTTGCCCAGAATCACGTTATTGTTTACCCGGCCGCTGGTGCTTTTGTTACCCGGATAGACGCCCCTGTTTTTGTTCTTGATGATGAGATTGTCATGGGCCAATAAGGTCCCGCCTGTGCACCGCAGGCCGTGGTAGCCGGAACCCGTGACAATATTTCTTGCAACTTCTATCCATGCAGTTCATTGATTCAGGGCAAACTTTTTTCATTCGGAATTACGGCTTCTCATACAGCTTTTCCCCGGCCTAAGCGATTCATAAGCCCCGAGATACGATTCGCGAATTAGACTTCGTCCCTGTTAGTGTCCCGCGAACCGCGAGCAAGTCTGAGAAAGTTCACTCTTGGCATTAAAGAGTCAGGATGTAGCCGCAACGAGAAATCTATATTGCAGGGGGGGATTTTCAAGTTTAAATTCGAGCCTGAATATGACGTCTTAAGTCTTAACGACAGCTTTCTTGGGTGCAATTTCACACCTGCAAAAGAAAGTGCGCGAATGACAAGAGAGGTTGATTGCTCCATTTGGAATGACGAATTGTTGGCTATTTCTCGCTTAGCCAGGTTGGACCGTGGGTGATGTCAACTTTTAGCGGGACGTCGAGCTTGATGGCGCCGGTCATCTGCGTTGCTATCCATTTGGCGTGGGTGTCGGCTTCGGCAGTTGGCAGCTCAAAAACGAGCTCGTCATGCACTTGTAAAATCATGGCTACAGGAAGATTTTCGTCCTCAATTTTTTGCTGTATTGTTACCATCGCGACCTTGATTAGATCTGCGGCGGAGCCTTGAATCACGGTGTTGACCGCGAGCCGCTCGGACTGCGAACGTTTGTTGCTGTTCTTGCTGTTGAGGTTTGGGATTTTTCGCCGGCGGTGTAGAATTGTTTCGGCATAGCCGGTCTGCTTTGCCTCGGCAATGCACTCGTCGATGAATTGGCGAATCGAGCTGTAGCGGGCGAAATAATCCTCGATGAACTTCTTCGCCTCGGCCTGGCTGATACCGATGGTGCGGGACAGTCCGAATGCACCCTGGCCGTAAATTATACCGAAGTTAACCGCCTTGCAGCTGGATCGCATCTCGCTGGTCACATCTTCGATGGGCACGTTATAAATCTGCGAAGCGACGAATCGGTGAATATCACGGTCGGCGGCAAAAGCTGCCATCAGGGCCTTGTCTTTTGAAAAATGTGCCAGCAGTCGAAGCTCGATCTGCGAATAGTCCGCGCTCAATATACAATCGCTCTTTTTCGCCGGGACAAAGGCCGAGCGGACTTTGCTGCCAAGCTCGGAGCGAATTGGTATGTTTTGCAGATTCGGGCTGCTGGAGCTCAGGCGGCCGGTGGCGGTGATAGTCTGATTAAAAGAAGCATGCACCCGCTCTGTCCGCGGATTGATAAGTGAGCCGAGCTTTTTGGCATAAGTATTTTGTAATTTACTCAAAGCTCGGTATTGAAGAGTCAGCTCAATGGCAGGATGTTGGCCGGACAACTGTTCGAGTACTGCCGCATCCGTGCTTCGGCCCGTCTTGCCCTTGCGAATCGGTATCAGGCCGAGCCTGTCAAAAAGAATCTCGGCGAGTTGCTTCGGAGAGTCTATATTAAATACCGAACCGGCGTGCTGATAAATCTGCTCAGTGATGGTCTTGAGCATCTCGGCGATTTCCCCCGACATCTTCCGCAGCAGCTTGGTATCAAGCGAAACGCCGTTATATTCCATCGCCGCCAGCACCGAAACCAGCGGCATTTCAACCTCTTCGAACAATTTTTTAAGCGAAGGTTTCTCTTCGAGCCGGTCCTTCAGATAATTATAAAGCCCAAAGGTGACCTCGGCGTCTTCTGCGGCGTATTCACAGGCGGCGGCCGTATCGACCATATCGAACGTAAGCTGGTTCCTGCCTTTGCCGATAAGGGCAGAGATTGGTATACAATCGTAGTTGAGAAAATCGGCTGCCATTTTATTAAGCGAATGGCCGCGTTCCGGGTCCAGGCAATAAGAAGCGACCATCGTGTCGAAATAAATCCCCTTCAAAGGCATCCGTGCATTTTGGAGGATATGCAGGTCGTATTTAATGTTCTGCCCTATTTTTTTTACGTCTTGCTCTGCGAGTATCGGCGCCAGTTCCCCGCGGACTGCTTCGATCTCCAGATGTTTCGAACCGAGCGGCGCTTTTACGGGCAGATAAAACGCCTGACCGGGCTGCCAGCAAAAGCTCATACCGACCAGGTCCGCCCGCATCGCATTAACGGAAGTGGTCTCTGTGTCTATCGCAAAGATTTTCTGCTTTTTCAGTTTGTCAGCAAACTTCTCGAACTTCTCCGCAGTATCTATCAGTTGATAGTCATGTTTGACTGTCTTGACCGATGCGGGTTCCTCGTATATCGTTCTCTGTGACTCGCGGCCCGTGTCACTGCTTCCGGGCGACGGGCGACGAGCGACGACCAGCGTATTGAGCAGGCGGCTGAAGCCGAGCTCGGTGAAGATTTCTTCGAGCCTGACATCGTCGAATTTCTTTACCGCCAAATTGCTGTAATCAATTTCCAGCGGGACATTGCAGTCGATAGTTACCAGCTCTTTGCTCAGGGCGATCTTGTCTTTGAACTTGCGAAGATTGTCGCCTCGTTTGCCCTTGATTTCATCGACGTGAGCGTAAAGGTTCTCAATTGAGCCGTACTTTTGTATCCAGCCTAAAGCCGTCTTTGGGCCGACGTCCGGGATACCGGGAATATTGTCCGAGGTATCGCCCTGCAGGGCCAGGCAGTCTATAAACTGCTCCGGCTTGATGCCCATCTTCTCGACCAACGCGTCAACATCCATGCGAGTATCGGTCTTGATATCGAATGTGCTTATATGCTCGTCGAGCAACTGCAGAATATCTTTGTCCTTCGAGCATATCAAACAATCATAGCCGTCAGCAGCGGCCCTTTTACTCAGAGTGCCGATTATATCGTCCGCCTCGAAGCCGTCGATGCGAAAAATCGGGATATTCATCGCCTCTAAAATCTGCTCAATTCTATCTATCTGACCCGGCAGGTCGTCGGGCATCGGCGGGCGGTTGGCCTTGTATTCGGGGTACATCTCCTTCCTGAAAGTCTTGGACTTGCTGTCCAGAGCAACAACAAGCATGTCAGGCTTTTGACGCTTGATCAGGCCTAACAGAGCCGTAGTGAAAATATGAACCGCTTTGGTCGGCTCACCTAACGAGCTAGTCCAGGCATCAGACCCACCAGTTGGGGCGAAAAACGCGGCGTAAATATGCGCGTGGCCGTCGATTATATAAAGTTTCTTTGCCATTTGTGCCATTTTATGTATTGCCGGCGGTGATGTCAAGGGTACGTGTGGTAATTCTGTCAGTCTTGTTGATACCAGCCAGATAAGGTTCATCACCGCTTCCACGATTGCGCGGCGCCAGCCGATACGACTATGTTCTTCCGCGAAGTTCAAAACTGCGAATTGTCGGTGATATTTTCTGGCGGCGCGGTCGTAGGCCCTGGCCGCCCGGACCTCATCATCGAAACTGCCGAGAAATATGTGCCTTCCGTTGACTCTTATGTCTGCCTGCCAGAGCCTGTGTCCGCGGTTCCATGTGACGCCTTTGTATTTCGAGCTGAAGGTTCCGTTCCGGCATTTCGTGCGATTTTGGTTGTTCTCGGCGCGGGTCGCCGGGCGAAGATTGGCCTTTCGATCGTCCAGGCTGTTGCGATTGATGTGATCCACGAATAGATGATCGGGTGCTTTGATAATCTCGCGGTGCATAAAGAGCATAGAGCTATTGCCACTTTTGGCCGCCTCTGTGCTCACAGCGTAGTAACTGCCGGGCCTGCCGACTACGTGCCATTTGTACATGGACAGACGCCGGTAATCCTCCGGATCGACGACAGCGTATTGGCCCCGCGTCAGCGGTATCCGGCAGAAGGCATAGCCGTAGCGAATCCGGCGATACAAAAGCACCGGCCGGATGAGTATCCAAACAAGCCAGAGAGGAATATGAATGCTGATTGTGATCTCGCCATCCTCCGCTGTGCGAATTTGTAAGAGTCAGATTGGAAATCCTAAGCACTAAGCACTAAATCCTAAACAAATTCGAATCACCAAAATTCAAAAATCAAAACGCCGTCCGGCAGTTAGTTCAGGCCCGCCCTGTTTAGGTCATTTGGAAATTTGAATTTAGATATTGTTTAGAATTTAGGATTTAGACATTAGGATTTGATGCGTAACTGTTCATGCCGTAAGGCATCCTGTGGAGAGTTTAGAATTTAGTATCTGGGCCGCCGTTCGCCCCGGGGCCGAAGTACGGCCCTCTATAATTGGGGCTATCTGCGCATTTGGCCGAAATTCCGGCCATATTTTACAAAGCCGTTTCGCGTAAGTCCTTATCTGAGCGACAGTAAAAAATTTTTTCAATTTTCCAATTTTTGCTCCGGGGTATCATCGTTTTTGGCCGAAAATTCTCGATGCCGGAGCGTATCGCAGATCAGCCCTCAAGCGAGACGGACTCCATAATCGTAAAGTTTGTTGACCGGTTAATCGGTCAAGAATTCTCTTCCCTGATTTGCTAATTTTCGCAATTTTACCCTCTACATCCCCCCGCTCAGAACCGCCCATATAAATAGAAAGGGCTTAATATATGTGCTGAGCCACTCGTGGTATCCTTCGGATAGGTTTTTTGATTGAAAGACAAATTGGATTACTGTATATTGCTCATAGGCGAGCAAGTGAGAGACATTCTGGGAATAAATTTGGAAAAATCATGGGTGAAGGATGCAAGAATGCGTTGAGGCTCAATTTTAACTGAAAACTAAAGCTTGAATTTTATGGGGTGAACAAAGATGACGAAGCGATACAAACCAAAAAAGTTGGCACTTGTAGAGGTTCTGGTTGTCGTTTTTGTGTGTCTGTTTCTTCTGGCCGTCGTACCACCTTCGTGTAATAAAACCCGCTCTGAAGCTATGCGCCGCACAACGTGCGGCAAGAATATGTCCGACATAGGTAAGGCGATGCTGGTCTATGCCAACGATTACGATGGTGAGCTGCCTCGTGCCGGGGGGAGAAATAGCGTGTGGAGTGGACTCGTTGGCTGGGATACTGTCGATCGGTTCGAAGCCTTCGGGCTCTATCGCGACGGTAGCGGAGGTCGGGCGACGATCAGTTCAAGTTTATATCTGTTGGTTAAATACGTCGGTGTAGCGCCGAAAACCTTTGTCTGCCCAAGCGACACTGGAACGACTGAGTTTAAGACCGCCGATTACGGTGCAGACGACAGAGAGCTTATTGACCTCTGGGACTTCGGCCCCGACCCAAAGCACTGTAGCTACGCCTACCAAATGCCTTATTGCCTGTATCGCCTGACCACATCAAGTGAGCCAGGTATGGCTGTGGTAGCCGACCGGAATCCGTGGATAGACTCTCCCGCGGGAGAGGCCAAGAATATGGCCGGATTTAATCCTGACGGCGGTGAAGAAGCGGTCAAGATTGGAAACGCCGTTTCCCACCAGGAAGATGGACAAAACGTATTGTTCCTGGACGGCCATGTAAGCTTTGAAAAACACACATTCTGTGGCATCAACAATGATAACATTTACACCTTCTGGGACGGCGGAGATATACGACGAGGAGGTTTACCTATACCTGGACTGAGTGCGCCACAAGATAGGTTGGATTCACTGCTGGTAAACGATCCAACACTGACCAGGATAACAACAAAGTCCACACACGCTGAAATGGAAAGCAGGGCTGAACTCAAGGCAAGGGCGAAAGATCTAAAGCATACCATCGTGACACCCCATCTGGATGTCGGGATTGAGAGGGGCATGAATGTCCTGTGGTGTAATACGTTTCAACTGGCCTGGAACGAATTTTGTGAGCTCGCAGGCGGTCCAATCACTATGGAGCGCGCACCACCCATGGTTGCTGTACTTAACAAGAGAACCGCATCTAAAGGGGACCTTGACCAGGCAAGTTATGTGGCAATGGCAGGCTTAGCCAGAGAAGGCATATACGGTAAGATACGAAAACAGTTGGAGGAAAAGTTCCAGGGTCAGGCAGCTCCTGAACTTTTTGATTCTATACCACCAATGGACTGGATTTCGTATGCTTACTTGTCCAAAGCACTGCCATTTGAGTGGGCTTTCACCCGCTTTCATAACAACTTGTGTTTCGAGGGGTATTATGTTGATTCCTTTGGGATCAAGCAGTTGATGGATTTCGACACTGCCGAGTTGAGAATGGCAAGTCAGGTCCTAATCCTCGATCATCGCAGTAGCGACGATTTTATTGTCGAACTTAAAACAAAAGCTAAAGACGACAGGCTTATACTTGCCAAAGTCCCACCACAGACTACACTTGGGGACACGGTAAAGACGATTGAACGCCGGATAGTGAATGCAAAACCAGTAAAAATAGGGCCGGCATCAGATCTTTATATACCGATACTCAACTTCGATATTCTGCGGGTGTATTCAGAGCTTTACGAACACCGGATCAAAACATCCGACAAACGAATTGATGGGACGAACATCGCTTATGCAGCACAGTCAGTGAGGTTCCGCTTGGATGAGACGGGTGCGGTGCTGAAATCCGAGGCTGCTATTGCTCCCGCAGGGGGAAGGAAACTCATTTTCGACAAACCGTTCTTGATCCTGCTGAAACGTCATGAAGCGAATAATCCCTATTTTGCTCTTTGGGTTGGCAATGCGGAATTGCTCATCCCCGTTGAAAAGAAGGGTGTGGAGAGAACCGTCCAACTTATAGATAATTCGGGACGTTTACTATTTTAGGCTTTGTTGATGGAAAGTTATAGGTTGGTCAACTCGATTATCCATGCAGAATGAAAAGAAGTACAATTGGTATTAGATGCAGCAAGATATTGGAATAGTCCATAAGTATATTCGCATATACTTATATACTATAGGGCTAACCCACAAACTTAAAATAGAAACACCTGAGGATTCGATGTTAGGGTACATCTTTGGTCTGATCCCAATTTATGTACCACATCCCTAAAATAATCCAAACCGACAAATTAGATGCAGCAAGATATTGGAATAGTCCATAAGTATATTCGCATATACTTATATACTATAGGGCTAACCCACAAACTTAAAATAGAAACACCTGAGGATTCGATGTTAGGGTACATCCTTGGTCTGATCCCAATTTATGTTCCACATCCCTAAAATAACCCAAACCGACAAATTAGAGGCAGCAAGATATTGGAATGGTCCATAAGTATATTCGCATATACTTATATACTATAGGGCTAACCCACAAACTTAAAATAGAAACACCTGAGGGTATGATGTTGGGGTACATCCCTGGTCTGACCCCAATTTAAGTACCACATCCCTAAAATAACCCAAACCGACAAATTAGATGCAGCAAGATATTGGAATAGTCCATAAGTATATTCGCATATACTTATATACTATAGGGCTAACCGACACACTTGAAATATAAGCACCGGGGGTACGATGTTCTCATGCACTTCTTCAACCCCGCCAATCCCTTTCATCTTCCCTGGGCGGTATGGGTGACAACTTCGAGCTTGATTTTTGGAATGGTTCGAGAAAAAGGGGGCAGTTTCTCCTCCGGAATCACACACGGAACGATGCTGCTTCCGAAGGTGCTGTTTGCAGGTTAGTTATGAAAATGGGGTTGTGAGGCAGGATAAATGTGCATTTTTTCTCCAAAAAAGCCTTTTTTGCTAAATAATTCAGAAGCCGGCCGGTTATGCCGATAATATTAAGTGTGGAAAACTCAAGCAGCAACCTGTTGGGCAAAATGATATTTATGAATGTGATAAGGTTGTTCGAAATAATGCCGTCACTAACGAGTGACATCTTTGGTGTCACTGCTTTTTAACAAGGAGACTTATCGATGAATATATTAGCAACAATACTTTGTTTTCTGATTGTGGTGGTCCTGGCGATATACTATACCCTGTTTAAGATACGACAGGAATTGACCCAGAACCAGGCAAAACTGGAATCCGAGCTTTCCGAAGTACGAAAAGCACTTGAGAAAGCGACAGGCAAAGGATAAACAGCACTGAGAGGGGAGGGTTTGGTTTTTACGCCATTTAACGCAACGTCGAACCGCCTGCGGTAATGGTATGTCTTTCATACCCACACCCGGTGCTCTTGTGCTCGGCGACAGTGGCCGGGCCCCGCCCACCTGAGACTTGCCTCAAGGGGGATATTTCCCGGCCATCCCGAGTTTTTTCAATTTAACCTTGACATTGGTCGAGTATTATGATAGGTAATATCGGTGTTTTAATATTGTTACGGTTTGGATATTATGAATAGAAATATAGACAACGCGATTATCATAATTACAGCGGAGAAGACGAAGCTGCCCTGAGAAAGCTAAGACATCAGGTATCAGAAAGCCTTCCGGAGCAGCGAGCTTTGGAAGGCTTTTTTTGTTACGAAAGGTTTCACAGACGATCGCAGATTGACACGGATTTGGAATAGGGAAATGAAGTTTGAATTTGACGGCCTTGACAGAAGTAGTTGATACGCTTATTTTACAGGGTTTGTATTTCATAATATGAGGATTTGTTAGATGTCGGATAAGAAGAGTAAAGGTTATCGTGATACGCTGAATCTGCCGAAGACAGGTTTTTCTATGAAGGCCAATCTGACCCAGCGTGAGCCGCAGATGCGCAAAGGATGGGCTAAAGAGAATATTTACGCCAAAATCAGAAACTCTCGCAGCGGTGCTCCCTTGTACATACTGCATGACGGGCCGCCCTATGCCAACGGCGATATTCACATGGGGCACGTTATAAACAAGGTCCTGAAGGATTTTGTCGTTAAGTATAAGACGATGTCCGGCTTTGACGCACCTTATGTGCCGGGCTGGGATTGTCACGGCCTGCCCATCGAATCGAAGGTGGTAACAGAGCTTGGCGAAGACGTACGCCGGATGAGCAAGTTCGATATTCGCAAGCTCTGTCACAAATACGCCAGCAAATACGTGAAAGTGCAAAGCAAACAGTTCCAGGAGTTGGGGATATTCGGCGATTTTGATAATCCATATCTTACTTTTAAGCCGTCTTATGAGGCGGGGATTCTGGAAGTATTCGCCGAGCTTGTTGACAAGGGATTAGTATATAAGCAGCTAAAGCCGATTCACTGGTCGATAGGATGCGAGACGGCACTGGCTGAAGCGGAGCTTGAATACAGGGACATTTCATCGCCGAGCATCTTCGTGAATTTTCCGATTGCCGAAGAAAGCTCCGCAAAGCTTGTTGAGCTTGGTTTAGTCGAACAGGCCGGGGCTGCGAAGGTCTGTTTTATGATATGGACGACGACGCCCTGGACATTGGCGGCGAATCTGGCGATAGCGGTCCATCCCTATCTGGATTACAAGGCGTTGACTTATGAAAAGGACGGCAATAAGTTTGTGTCTTTAGTGGCGGCTGACCGTGTTGAGGCGGTAGTATCGGCCAGCGGCCTGGGAGAAGGGAAATACGCCGTCGGTGAAAAAACAGTCAGGGGCAGCGAACTTGAAGGCCTGCGCTACGAGCATCCTTTTGTTGAGAGCAATCCGACGGATAAAGACGCCTTCATGATCATCCTCGCCGATTATGTCACCACCGAGGACGGCACCGGACTGGTCCACACTGCGCCGGGTCACGGACTTGAGGACTATATGTCGGGACAAAAGTACGGCCTGGCTGTTTATTCGCCGGTAATGGACGACGGTCGATATGATAATACGGTGCCGAGCTGGCTGCGGGGGCGGAACGTCCTGGAGGTTGACACCGTCGTAAATAATGACTTGCAGGAAAAAGGGCTGCTTTTCGCCAAGGGCGAGATTACACACAGCTACCCGCATTGCTGGCGCAGCAAAGGGCCGGTTATATTCAGGGCGACCGAGCAATGGTTTATCAGTGTTGACAGGGAATTGCCCGGCGTGGGAAAGAGCCTGCGTGACCTGGCGCTTAAGAGCGTCAAAAAAGTAAAATGGATTCCCGGCTGGGGCCAAAAGCGTATTGTCGGCATGCTCGAATCGCGGCCGGACTGGTGTATCAGCAGGCAGAGAAGCTGGGGATTGCCAATACCGGTTTTTGTGAATCCTCAAGGGCAGGCATTAATAACAAAAGAGTCCGTACTTGCAGTTGCTAAACACATTTCCGAGCGAGGCTCGAACAGCTGGTTCACCGATTCGCCCGGTGAGATTCTGGGTGAAGACTTTGAGCTGCCGGAAGGATTCGTTCCGGATGAGCTGCAGAAGGAAGAGAACATCTTCGACGTCTGGTTCGAGTCGGGCTGTAGCTGGTACAGCGTCTGTGTAAAGGAAGCCGGCTGGCCTGTACCGGTTGATTTATATCTTGAAGGCTCGGACCAGCATCGCGGCTGGTTTCAACTGTCACTTCTGCCGGGCCTGGGAGTGACGGGCGAGCCGCCGTTCAAGTGTGTTTTGACGCACGGCTTCACCGTTGATGAAAAAGGTATGAAGCAGTCTAAATCGCTGGGCAACTACGTGAATGCTCAGGATGAGGTGGCGAAATACGGTTCGGATATTCTTCGGTTGTGGGCCTCGAGTGTTAATTATCAGGAAGATGTACGATGCAACGACGAGATAATCGGCCGGACGCAGGATGCATACAGGAAAATCAGAAATACGCTGCGATACCTGCTCGGTAATATCGACGATTTCGACCCGAACAGGAACGGCGTCCGATACGATGAGATGTTTGAGATCGACAAGTGGGCGATGCAGCAATTGCAGAAGCTGATTGCCAATGTCAGCGAGGCGTATGACAATTTTGTATTCCACAGGGTCTTTTCGCTGCTCTATAACTTCTGCACGGTCGAGATGAGCAGTATCTATATGGATGTTCTGAAGGACAGGATGTACTGCGATGCTGTAGATAGTCTGTCCCGACGAAGTGCTCAGACGGCCATGTACAGCATCTTAGACAGCCTGGTGCGGATGCTGGCCCCGATCCTCGTGCATACGGCCGAGGAGGCCTGGGCGGCAATGAAATCAACGAGCGTGATGCGTGATGCGTCCGGCGAGATCGACAGCGTGCATTTAGCACTTATGCCGAAGGTCGATGAGTCGATTGACTATAAGAGCGAAGAGACGCGATGGGAAAAATTAATGGCCCTGAGAGATGAGGCCCTGCGGGTCCTTGAAGGACTGCGGCGGGACAAGAAGATTACCAGTAATCAGGAAGCGTGCGTGACCTTCAACTGCGACGAGGAAGACACCAGGATTTTGAACGAGTTCGGACTCGAACAATTCGCAGCGTTTTGTATCGTCAGCGAGGTGAAGCTGCAAAAGGCTTCCGGCGAAACAATTGTCGCGGCACAGAAAAGCTCTTATGAAAAATGCCAGCGGTGCTGGAACTACTGGCCGAGCGTCGGAACCAACGGAGAACACCCCGACCTCTGCAAACGATGTATAGAAGTGGCTTTTGGCTGATGATTGATAAATGTCCCCGCTTTCGCGGGTATGACAATATTATTGATTCATGTGCACTTGCTCGATATCGCCGGGTGTGTTTCTGACGCATCGAAAGCCGTAAATATCGTATCCAAAGCAGACATCCACATAGCCGGGAGCTTCGTTATAACGATAGCCGGACCGGCAGCTCTCATCACTGAATTTCCACGCTCCGCCGCGTACCACCTTGGTGTCACCAGAACTCGGTCCTCTCGGGTTTTCTTCGGGGCTTTCCTGATAATAGTCCACTTTGTAAAAGTCGTTGCACCATTCCCAGACATTACCATGCATATCATACAGTCCCCACGGATTAGGCGGCTTCTGGCCTGCCGGTCGAGGTTTTCCGCCGGAGTTTTTGTCGAACCAGGCATAATCTTTCAGTTTTGACGGCTCATCCCCAAAGAAATACGTTGTCTTGGTTCCTGCACGGCATGCATATTCCCATTCAGCTTCCGTAGGCAGTCTGTATCCATTTGCGTCGAAATTACATTGCCATGTGTTAAGATCGTAACAGGGTTGAAGATCCTCCAGGCGGGAACGGGCGTTGCAGTATCTTACGGCGTCGGACCAGCGCACCTGCTCCACGGGATTATTGTCTGCCTTCCAGCGGGAAGGGTTCTTTCCCATAACTCTCTGGTATTCCTCTTGAGTCACCAGGTACTTGTCCATGTAGAATGAGCTTACGGCGACCTCATGGAGTATTGCATCCACCTCATTTTCATCTCCCATTGTAAACCTGCCGCCCTGGAGTTGAACCATCTCAACGCCGGATTCTGTCTTCGATTCGGCCGGTGTTTCATCCGTGGCTTTTGCGGATTCGTCCGGAGCTTTACGCTTGCAACCTTGGGGTAGAGCTAAGGTCGCAAGCAGCAGAAATGCAGTCATCAAATAATGTTTCATATCTTTCGGTTTCCTATTTGCAATCTTCAACTTAATATTACTTATTCAATAATCCGGCCATATTTCATACCTGCTGGGATTACTGAGGCATTCCTCACAACGCCTTCTAATCTCTTGTGCTATTTCAACTGCTTTCGGTTGGTTTACGCAGCTATAACCGGCCTCCTGGAATAATCTTCTGGTTGTAGTATGAAAATCCCTGACAAGATCGTCTTGAGCACCTCCCATTGCTCTCCATTTCTCGCCAAGGTCTAAAAAGGTCGGCAGATTTTTCGGGTCTTTCTTTTGAGTAAGAGCTTCTGTCTGCCGGGATAAACCGGCGGCATATTCCAGGTTTTTTATACTCTCTTTTAGTCTATCATATTTTTGAGGTATCTCTTGAGCTATTTTTTCCATATTATCAATGAATGCTTTCAAGTCCGGATTACTTTGTTTCTTTTGTTTCAGAAATTCCACTATCTCATATGCAAAATCCATATACTTGTCGATTCTTTTTCGGTGTTGAGTGATAAAATACATCATGTCTTCTATACTCTCTTTTGAGTATTCTCGTCTTTCTTCCTCTTTTCCCGCTTTAAAAATCAACTCAAGTCTCTGGGTGACTGCACAGGTAGAAACCGGACATGAACCTTGGGCATTATGTCTTGCCAGGTCATCCGGGTCTATACTTGAGTTGGGTCTGACTAAATCCAGGTTTGTCCTGATTTTGAAGTCAGCCCTACTCTCAAAAGTTTTTTTGTCCAATGTCTGCTTCAGAATATCGGCAGGAGAAAAAACCAGGCCTGGAACATCTCTTCTCTCAAGAAAATAAATAATGGTTTCTCCCTTAGGGGGTATTTTTTTGCCGAGATGATAGTAAGTCCTCTCTCCTTGAAACCAGACGGGATAGGTATAGAAACCTATCATAGCCCGCCAGATGTCTCCTTTGGATTCCCTGAACCTGAAAGTAGTTTTCACGCCGTCTTCATATAATTGGGTTGTCCATTTTGCAGGAAATGGCCTTTTCCAATTTATAGCTACATCCTTTTCCAGATAAGAGGGTTTTAACTCTTCTTTATGCCAGATACCAGGCGCCTCCAACAGGGCCAGACAAATGCTCTTGCCATCATTGTCAAAGTCAACAGATTCGTAGAGGCCGGCCTCTCGTTCCCGATTATTCAGCGAAAGCCTCATCTGCTGTTTCCCCTCAGGGCAGGTGACGACCAGCATATCGTTTTGGCCCTTAAGTAGTCCTAAGAAAAGATTCTCCGACGGAATATGAAGTGTATTTATCGAAGGATATTCTCCTGGATCAAATATCAGGTCATCGCTGATAAAACTGGGCACTACGCCGTATTCGATTGGACCGAGCAGACTTATGCCCTTCATATTCTCAGCAGGCTTGATTTCTACAATCTGCTTCTTGCCGAATGAGAAAATAGCAGACAGATTATCTTTTGTTGCCTGAGCTGAAAAAGAGACCTCCAACGCTATTTCTTCATCCGTATTTTGCAATATCCTGCAGTGACTAATGTTCGCCGACATTTTCTTTAGCTGAAGAGGGACAAATTCCACTTTCTTGTTACTTGAATCTGCTTTCGAATAGATAACGACTCTGCCTTTTCCAGACCAGAATACGGCGGTTATGTACTCATTCTCTACTACTACGTCTCCTTTGAAAGAGTATTCTTGCCCATAGTTTGCAGGCACAGTTTTCCAGTTAGTGCTGTCCTGGATATCGATTTTGTCGATAAAAGGTGACAGTGTATCCCAGACTGCGGTATTTACAACCATCCTTCCGCTCGCAACTGTTGGTGACGCCCAAAAGGCCACAGAGCCTGTACGTTCAGAGTTAACTTCGAGTGATAAGGTTATTGTCTTTCCTGACAAAGGGGACAGATCAACGCATCGCTGTCCCCATTGCAGCTGGTCGGAGCAGGTTTCCTCAAGAAGAGTTATAACATTGCCATCCTCAGGCTTTGCAGTGACTCTGAAAGTCACAGGAACATCTCCTTTCAGCACTCCGAGGCCGATGTCAAGCCGCCCTGCCTGGGGTGTATGCAGCCGGTATTCCAATTTTCCCGGTGTGTGCGTAAAGATGGTGCGACTGGACCTTCTGTTTCGAACCTCCTCTCGAACGCCTACCGGGGCATGGGCATACAGGGCCTCCCTGGCCTTGGGAATTACGCGCACCGACAAGATGTCGATAGTTGCGGCGCTTTCGGATTTCTCCTGCCTTGTGTCATCTAAAGAGCACGCCACCCGCAGGCCGAGCTGTCGCCACGGTCTCCCTTTCCATTGCTCCCCGGACGCCAGCTTGTCAACCCTCAGTACGTAGGTCTGCACCGAACCATCGCATACAGGGATGACGTTATCTCCATAGACCTCAAACACCCTCTGACTATCCGGCTCGGAAGGCCCTTTGTGAAGATTGAAGTCAAGTGCTAGATGGTTGATCCCGGCTCCGGCGCGGGCGCGCACCTCCACACGCGCCCAGTCCTCCCACCGCCAATCCGGGAGGTTGACGTAGACGCTCCCCTCCCTCCGGCCTCGCTGGCCATTGGGTCGAGTGCCGGAGTTGGCCTGCGTGAGATTGATGCGTAGCGCATCCTCGATCCGGACTACTTGTGCGGGCTTCCCGTCAGAATAGAGGGGACCGGTCACCTTCCAGTCCGGCTGCGGTTGATCGAAGCGCCATTCAACCGGCTTCGGAGAATCCTCGGGGACATCTGAGCCCTCAATGTGTGCGGCATCAAGGTGATCTTCGAGATGCAGTGGCATATCTGCCACCAGAAGTGTCTGTTGATCAGGCTCAGTATCGTCAGTACAGCCAGAAAGTGACAACATGGCAGGCAATATTATTAAACACGTAACGGTGCGAATCGTTGATTTAATCACGGCACATTTTCCTGTTTTAAAAAAGCTGCACAGTTTCCTCAGCTCAATAATCCGGCCATATTTCATAGCCGTCAGGATTTCTCAGGCATCTCCTGCAACGCCTTCTAATCTCCTGGGCTATTTCAACTGCCTTGGATTGATTTACGCAACCATAACCGGCCTCTTGAAATAGTTTCCTGGTTATGGAGTGAAACTTCGCAACAACGGAGTCTTGAGCGCCACCCATTGCTCTCCATTTCTCGCCTAAGTCAAGATAGGCCGGCAGATTTCCCGGGTCTTTCTTTTGAGTAAGAGCCTTTGTCTTGCGAGCCAGTTCGGCAGCATATTCCAGGGTTTTCATGTTCTCTCTTTGCCTGTTGTACTCCTGGGGTATCTCCTGCACTATTGCCTGCATGTTATCGATATATGGTTTCATGTCAACATCAGACTTTCCTGTCAGACTCAGGAAATCTGTCATGTTATTGGCAAAGTCCTGATATTCGTTGATTCTCTCAACATGCCGGGTGACAAAGTAGACCATATCATCTACAGCTCCCGCGACATACTCTTTCTTTTCTACTTCTTCGGACGCTTCAAAGACAACCTGCATTGCTTCCGTACATCCACAGGTAGCGGCACGACGAATGCCTGCGCCTGCCCTTCTGTGATGGGTGCGCAGTTTGCGACCTGCAAAGTCAAGTATAGTATCACACGTTTGCCGGCCCAACGTTTCTTTCATAATATCAACTGGAGTGGAAACTGAAACCGGAGTATTTTTTCTCTCAAGAAAATAAATAATGGACTCTCCCTTCGGAGGTATTTTCTTACTGAGACGATAGAAAGCATTGTCACCGTTAAACCAGACGGGGTAGTTATACCGACCAATTACGCCCCGCCAGATGTTTGTTTTGGATTCTCTTAATGCAAAGGTGGTTTTCACCCCGGCTTCATGTAATTGGGTTATCCATTTTGCAGGAAAAGGCCTTTTCCAGTTGATAGCTACATCCTTTTCCAAATAAGAAGGCTTCAACTCTTCCTTATGCCAGATACCAGGCGCTTCCAGGAGGGCCAGATAAATACTCTGGCTGTCATTGTCAAAGTCAACAGATTCGAAGAGGCCGGCTTCTTGTTCCTTCTTATCCGGCAAAAGCTTCATCTGCTGCTTTCCCTCAGGCCAGGTGACAACCAGCATATCGTTTTGGCCCTTCAGTAATCCCAGGAAAAGATTGTCCGAAGGAACGTGAAGCGTGTTCATCGAAAGGTATTGTCTTGCATCAAATATGAGGTCGTCACCGATAAAATCGGGTATTACACCATACTCGATTGGGCAAAGCAGACTTATCCCCTTCATATTCTCAGCAGGTTTGATATCGAAAATCTTCGTTTTGCTGAATGAGAAAGTGGCGGACAAATTCTCTTCTGTTTCCTTAGCCGAAAAAGAAACATCCAGAGCTGCTTCGTCACCTGTATTCTGCAATATACCGCAGTAAGTAATGCTCGCCGCTTTTGCCTTTAGCTGAAGAGGGACAAATTCCACTCTCCTGTTACTCGGATCTGCTTTCGAATAGATAACGACTCTGCCTTTTCTCGACCAGAACACGGCGGTCAAGTGCTCATTCTCTACTACTGCGTCTCCTTTGAAAGAGTATTCTCTCCCGTAGTAAGCGGGGTCCGAAACGGCGGCGGCCGGGTTGAGTTCCAGCGTAAGAAGATTGGCAGGAACAACTTTCCAGTTGGTCCTGTCTCGGACATCGACCGTATTGCCAAAAGGTGACAGTGTGTCCCATACCAGGATATTTGCCGTCTTTTTTCTCTGGGCCATCAACATTTTTGGACTTGTCACCAGCAGAATAATTAACGCTATTTTCCAAAGAGGCAGCCTGTTATTATTTATGCCTCGATCAAACGTCATAACTTATCTCCCTTCTGAGTTTATCATTCGTTTCCTGAGGAATTACACTTCAAAAGGCTCTTCTGCCATATATTGTAAATCAATGTTTGTTACTGATTTGTTCACATACCTTTTGGAAAACCTGTTCGATGGTGATGTTTTTGATATCATGTTCCGGATTAGTGCTGTTTATGACCAGGCCCCTTAGGTCGGGGTCAATTGCTACGACACATTGTTTCTTTCCATAGGGTGCCACTCTGACAGGATTGGACCGGCCGAATATAATAGCGAGGGGTACATCTAAAGCTGCGGCAATATGTCCGGGACCTGTATCGTTACTTACTACTATCTTGGCGGCTCTTAGCAAAGCTATCAGTTCGCTGAGTGAAGTCTGCCCGGCGAGGTTTGTTATCGGGACATTGGCCAGGCTTTTCAATGTCTCGACAATGCTCGCTTCAGGTGCAGTTCCGGTGGCGATTATGGACAGGCCGAACTTTGATGTAACCTTGTCGGCCAAAGCGGCGAAGCGCTTCGTGGGCCAGCATTTGTCCGTGTGTGCCGAGCCAGGTATAAGGACCGCATAATTGTTGTCTGTAATCCCGTGACTCTTTAATAGTCTGTCGACTGAATCAGTAGCCTCCGCCCTCTGTGGTAAAACAAATTTTACGCCAAGCTCGAAAGCACCGGCAGTCCGGATTATCTTTAAGTAGTAGTCAACCAGGTGATAACAATCTGAGTCTTGTGGGACCTTATCCGTATAAAAGATGTGGGCCAGTTCTCTGGCATTTGTCATTCCGAAGCGTTTTTTACAGCCTGAAAGCCAGGCTAAAGAAGCCGTTCTGAAAAGACCCTGAAAATCGAAAACGACATCGAGTTTGCTCCTTCGGAGTCTCCGGATGAGTGACAGAAGAGCCCCAAATGCTCGAGGATCGAACCATGCCTTGCCGAGAAACTTACGGTCAAAGGAAATTATCTCGGTCAGATGTGGATGATTTTTAAGAAGTGGCGCGAATTCCGGCCGAACGAGCCAGCTGATTCTTGCATCAGGAAAGTTTTTACGCAAAGCCGTAAGGGCCGGTAAGGCCAGGACTATATCGCCCAGCGAGCTGGGTTTTATTATCAGGATGTTTTTGTAACTTTCCGGCATAGTTATTTCATATATCGTTTTTATTTCGCACTTGGCGAAAAAGAACTATTACCGGGTTATTGTAAGCAATGGATTGATTTTAAGCAATCGGCATGAGAAAATTAAAAATTCAAATGCAAAAGACCTAACTTCGTATTAAAATGCAAAATAAGGTTTTCGTGTCCTATGGATAAAAAAGGCAAATACATTTACGACTGGCCCCGGCCAATGGTTACGGTTGATGCTGTGGTCTTTAGTTTATCTGCCGGCAAGACGCAGGTGCTGCTTGTCAATCGCAAAAGAGAGCCGTACAAAGGCAGGTGGGCGGTGCCGGGCGGATTTGTGGAGATTGACGAGGAGTTGGAGGATGCTGTGGCCAGGGAACTTGAAGAGGAGACGGGACTTACGGGAGTAAAGCTAAAGCAGATGCACGCATTCGGCAGGTGCGGCCGTGACCCGAGAGGCAGACAGATTTCGATAGCATTTACGGGCATCGCAACGAAGGGAAAGAATCAGATAAAAGCCGGTGACGACGCGGCAGAAGCACAATGGTTCGATATAGAAGAGCTGCCAAGGGATTTGGCCTTCGATCACGATGAAATGATCAAGTGCGGCATCGAAAGGCTGCTAAAAATCCCGCCTGAAACGCGGGAATAGAAAGATATAGATTCCTGCCCCTGCTTTCGAAGGGGTGAAAACCTTACAAAGGAAAAATGTTTGAGAGTAAGCAATATGAATGAAAATGTTGATATTTCGGTTGATTTTGCCGGGCTGAAGCTGGCAAATCCGGTTTTTACGGTTTCGGGGACTTGCGGGTATGCCAACGAGTTGGCTGATTTTATGGATGTCAACTGCCTCGGCGGGTTTATTACCAAGAGCATCACGCTCAAGCCGCGAAAGGGCAACGCGACGCCGAGAATCGTTGAGACCGATTCGGGGATGCTTAACGCGATTGGATGGGCGAATATCGGATTGGATAAATTCATTGAGGAGAAGTTACCTGTCCTCCAGGAGTTCTCCCCGGCGGTATTTGTCAATGTGGCGGGTGAAACCATCGAGGAATATGTGGCTGTGACTGAGCGTCTGTCGTCGGAACAGGCAATCGCCGGCTTTGAGCTGAATATAAGCTGTCCTAACGTTGAGCAAGGTGGGATCAGTTTTGGGACCGACCCTGAACAGGTGAAAGAGGTTACTTCTGCGGTAAAGCAGGTTTGCGGCGGGAAGACTTTGATGATTAAGCTGGCTCCAGCCGTGACGGATGTAAGTGTCATTGCAAAGGCGGCGGTTGAGGCCGGTGCCGATGCACTTAGTCTGGTCAACACCTTCACTGCGATGGTCATCGACATTGAAACTCGCAAGCCGGTCCTGGCCAATAAGACCGGTGGATTGTCGGGTCCGGCTATTAGGCCCATCGCAGTGTATCTGGTTAACAAGGTGTACAACGAAGTAGCCAAAGAACGCGGCATCCCGATCTTGGGGATGGGCGGAATCATGACCGTTTCGGATGCGATTGAGTTTATAATCGCCGGAGCATCAGCGGTTGGCATCGGGACGGCGAATTTCATCGAGCCTGACTGCGCAGCAAAAATCATCAGTGGCATAAAAGAATACTGTATCCACCATGATGTGGCGAACGTCAAAGAACTGACCGGATCGCTTTTGGATAAGGAGCAATAATGACGGTGAAAATAAACAGCTTCAAGAAAACTGCAGTTAAACTGATTTCTATTTCTTTGTTTCTTATGCTGTTGGTGACACCCGTCTTTTGCGCTGCGCAGGCCCTTGTCCTGGATGAACGCCCTGCCGAACCGGGTGAATGGGGTTACCGCCCTGCTGCCGGTTCAGTGTCCCGGGTCGATCCGCCGAGCTTTAGCTGGCGGCCTAAAGACGGCCTGACATGGGAGATTGAATGTGCCCGTGACGCAGGATTTGAGAAGATCGAATACCGTGCGAAAGGTCTGGAGTTCAACGTGCACTGTCCGCCCCGGACTTTTGCGCCGGGAACCTATGAGTGGCGATACCGCGGAAAGGACAAGAAAGGTCGATACACGAACTGGAGCCGAGCAAGGACGTTCACTGTTGCCAGTGACGCGTCAGCTATGCCGATGCCGGCTCGCGACGAGCTAATGGGGCGAATCCCCAAAACTCATCCGAGATTGTTTATGCGTCCCGAGAACATAGGTCGGTTGCGGAAACTGGCGCGGGGCGAAATGAAAGATGAATATGACCGACTTGTGGCCGAATGTGAGAGGCTCCTGGCCAGGCCGCCCTCGACAAAGGAACCGCCGAAGTATCCGGAGGATATAGTACGTGGAAGCGATCCCTGGCGTGACATCTGGTGGAGTAATCGGACTTATACCAGCCGGGCCTTGAACGGCGCTGCGACTCTTGCTTTTACGTGGCTACTCGGCGGGCAGGTAAAATATGGGCACGAGGCGAAGAGAATCCTGCTTGAATGCGCCAGGTGGGATCCGAAAGGTAGCACAGGTTATCGTTACAACGACGAGGCCGGCATGCCTTATGCCTATTATTTCTCCCGGACGTACACCTTTGTGAATGACCTGCTGAACGAAGAGGAGAAACAAATCTGCCGGGAGGTCATGAAAGTGCGCGGTGATGAGATGTACAGGCACCTTTGCCCGCGCCATCTGTGGAGGCCGTACGGCAGTCACGCCAACAGGGCGTGGCACTTCCTGGGTGAGGTCGGCGTCGCCTTTTTGGGTGAAATCGAGGACGCCGAGGACTGGGTCTGGTTTGTTACCAATGTCTTTTTCAATGTCTATCCGGTCTGGAGCGACGACGACGGCGGCTGGCATGAGGGCTCATCCTACTGGTCGAGCTATCAGAGTCGTTTCACATGGTGGGCTGATGTTATGCGCGAGGCGATGGGTATCAACGCGTACGATAAGCCGTTTTTCTCTAAGGCTGGATACTACGCCATGTACCTTATGCCGCCGGGTAAAAAAAGCGGTGGCTTCGGTGACCTGACTGCAAGTCGCACGGCAGAGAGGAATGTGCCATTGGTGAGTGTTTTTGCATCGCAAGCCCAGAATGGACATTGGCAATGGTACGTCGAACAGCTTGGCGGGCCTGAGAATACCGGCGGTTATATTGGTTTCATCCGCGGTGAGCTGCCGAAAGTTCCTGCTGTGCCGCCAGATGAGTTGCCCATCTCACGGCTGTTTAGAGGTACAGGGCAGGCTTACCTGAATACCAGCCTGACCGACGCAGAAAACAGTGTTCAGGTCGTTTTCAAATCCAGCCCCTTCGGCACTCAGTCCCATGGCTACGAGGCGAATAATTCATTTCTCCTGTGGGCCTACGGCAAGCGCCTGCTGATTCGCTCTGGTCGCAGGGACAGCTACGGCAGCGACCATCACAAAAACTGGATGTGGAGCACCCGCTCGGTCAACAACATAACAGTCAACGGAAAAGGCCAGGGCAAACGAACCGCCAAGGCGCAGGGCGAAATCGTCGCCTTCAAATCCACGCCGGAGGTCGATGTCGTCATAGGCGAGGCGGGCCAGGCTTACGAAACGCCGCTCGAGCGCTTCACCCGCGCCATCATCTTCGTCAAGCCGGAACTGATTATCATTTACGACCGGCTGGAGGCCAAAGAGCCTTCTTTCTACGAATACTGGCTCCACGCCGTCAACAAGATCAACGTTGACGACCAGCATCGCATTCAGGTTAAAAACGGCGACGTCGTGTGCGACATCGACTTTCTAACACCGAGTGGCCTGTCATTTGAGCAGACCGATCAATACGACCCGAATCCCCGACCGCGAATCAAATTGCGAGAGTGGCACCTGACGGCGAAGACGCCGGAAAAGTCAAAACGAATGGAGTTCGTAGCGCTCTACCGTCCCCACAAGTTGATCAATGACATTCCCGGAGAAGCCACATTACGCTCTATCCCCGGCGGCTACATCCTGAGTGTCAGCGATTCCGGCAAAAAGCTAACCGCCCTGCTGCCGGCGGACGACACTAAACCACTCGAAGCCGAAGGCATGACAACCACAGGCGCCATCAAGCTCAAACTCGAACACACGGGCGCACAGGCACCCCAAATCCTCGAAGTCCGGCAAGGCGATTTGCATTAATCCGGAGGTTAGGCAGAGTCGCAGTCAGGCGATGACCTCCCGCGTCCTTCTTGTCGAACGACCAAGTTAACCGGGCTGGTGGACCAACGGGAGTAAGCTTTGAAAAACCAAAAACCGTAAATGAAGGAACCGACGTTGAAAAACCGAAACGCGAGCCAGCTCCGGCGCAACGTCTTGTTATGCAGACTCCTGTGTTTCGGGCCAATCCCAGTCGTCCCAGCGGCGGGGAAGACGGGCGTATTTTTCAAACAACATTCTTGAATTGCCATAGGACTTAAACAAGGCCATTGCGGCATCACGGACATTTTGTGCCCAAACGACTGATGTCTCTGAGTTTTGACCGGATAAGCAGAGATCAGCCCAAACGCCTTCGATGTTGCCAACGCTATTCGCCACAATGCCGTTTAGAGACGTAGATGTAAAGCTGCCGTCGTGCAAGCCGCGGGCCATGGTGGATGAAGCGACGAGGCATGCCCGAACGGCAGGGTGCGGGTGAGACGATTTGTCTGCACTGAGTGCGCACGGTGCGCTCGGGTATAAGGCACGAAACAAGACACCGATTGCCATTAGGTATGTTAGCAGGGCGAAGTCCTTTGATTGCCATTCGGCGCATAACATGTCACGCAGCAGTGCAGCGATTTGATCATGGGTATGAACGGACGAGGTCACGTGACACGCGAACGCGTCTGCGTCACATTCAAGTAGATGTTGAAATGTGCAATCATCGGGTTTGACGGCATGTTGGAATTCTGCAATCGTGGCGGTGCGGACACCATATCGTGGAATGTCAAGATGCCCGCCCACGATATGGCCGATCTCGTGATAGATAAGGAATTCCAAAGCGAGTTCGGCTAATACCTGAGCAAGCGTCATTCGCGTTTGATCGTTCGGAAAGAACAAGGGCGTGTTGCGATCGGCGTCGGAAACATTTCTGAGTAAAAGCACAGGCGGAAATCGTCCGCCGGGAAGGTTTTCCAGGCGTACTTCGTTGTCGACGTTGCCGATCGTCGGGAAGAAGATTGGCGTGCTTAGTAATCCAAGTATGGTTCCGTAAATATGTTCAAGGGCACCGCGAAAGACGCAGATGCGGTCGCAACCCGCATGATTAGTCGCAAACGCATTAAGGGATGCGTCATCAACGATGAGGATTTCGAGTGGCCGCTGTCTCCATTGCGATCGCATGTGGTCTGTCAGTAATTCATGGAGCACGCGACCTTTTTCGACGAAGTCCGCGACGATGTCATCAAATGGCGGCTCGAACGCGTCAGGATTCAAGGTAGGTCCGAATTGTATGTCCATTTGTGACCACCCCTATCGCCGCGACTGCCCGCATAACAATGATTATATGGTTTCTCTATAACACCCTTGGCCTGCAAAATTGCGGCATAACACCCCAAGGCCGGAATTGCCATAAGCCGTGTGATTGCAAAGCAGTATGGCGCCTTAGCCGCTTGGCATGGGGTGATATATGGTTTCTGTATAAGTTAAGTTTCGCACTTCTCAGATGGTGTTAATATGGGCAATTGTAAGCTTTTGAGCCATTTCACGAAAACACAACTAATACTTGTCATGTTCGAGCGATTTACCGAACATGCATTTAATTC